>Ga0210019_1003218_pt1 | contig 15172 bp, 10 predicted proteins | sample CryGeyCG2114_020_2_FD_183969 | JGI IMG/M metagenome (GOLD analysis project Ga0210019, IMG submission 183969) | Groundwater microbial communities from aquifer - Crystal Geyser CG11_big_fil_rev_8/21/14_0.20 (SPAdes) (version 2) | ecosystem: Environmental > Aquatic > Deep subsurface > Groundwater ...
ATGGCGTATCCTTTCTGGTTAGGCAGACATTGGCGTGTCCGGCCTGGGTTAATAATGTTCCAAACAGAAAGATACGCCTTTTTATTAATGCTGTAAAGCTAATTTACACACAATTGAGTATACTACCAAAAGGTGGACATACTTGACGTACAGGAAATAGTCAATATAATATTATTAGGCGCCTAAAATAGCGCGCACTGTTTATAGAAAGGAAAATGCCATGATGAAAAAAACACGAAATGGAGCGGAAGAAAGAAAAAAGATATTGTTGTTGCTGGGGATTATTTCCGCGTTTTTTGTTTTTTGTCCTGTATCAGAAGGGGCTACGCTTGCTGTAGGCGAAATTTCAGAACGCTCCGGAGCCGGGATAATCGTTCCGGTTATTTTAGGCTTGGAAAATAAAAAAGAAGACATATTCGCTTTAAGTTTTGATTTTGATTTTGATAGCTCCGCCTTAAGCTTTAAAAAGGCGGTCATCGGCCCTGCCGCCAATGATAGCGCCAAGATATTATCATATTCTGAGATATCCGCCGGGAAGGTGAGAATACTTATCTTCGGCCTTAATGCCAACGCCATTCCGGAAGGAGGCGTAGCCGATATGATTTTTGAAGCGAAGGATTCCGCTCCCGCCGGAATATACAAGGTCAGTTTTAGCAGCGCCATAGCGTCTGATAATGAGGCGGGAAGCGCCGCTCTATCATTGATGGGCGGAGAAGTCCCCATAGAATAAAATTTTTGCTAAAAGGCCTGCCGCGGGAACCGCGGCTTTTCCAAATTCCTCTCAGAAATTTAGCGCCGATATCCACAAAAAAGGCCTTTTTGCCGCCATCCGGTTTTACCGTATTCTCTCAAATTTAAAAAGTCCCTTAAATTTGGCTTGACAATGATTTAAAATAGGTGTGTAATAAATAAAAAAATGGGTATTTTTCTGTTCGTAACTTTATGGCGAAGCTCAAGTTATTAAAAAATCTGCTGTTTCTGATACTTATTGCCTCTTGCGCGTATATAGCCATATCTATTACGGGCCGGAAGAACGCGCCGGAGGAAAATTTTTATACCCCATCCGGATTTGAAAAAACAGCGGATAAGCCTTTTTTCGCCAAGCAGGACAAAAAGGATTACGGCGCGTTTTTGCAAACAATACAAACCAAGCCCATTTTCGCGCCTCTTTACGTGGAAGAAAAACAGGTTCTTGCCACAAAGAGCAGAGAGGAGCTGTCTAACACAATAAACAGCTTGCGACTCGTCGGGATTATATCCAAAGAGCCGCGCAGGGCAATCATCGAAGATAAAAACAGCGGCAGAAGTTTTCATGTTAAAGAAGGCGAAAGTTTTTTAGACGGGATTACGGCCGTAGAGATAAGCCAGAGTTCCGTTGTGCTGACTTATGGCGGAGAGCAATTCGAGCTTTATTTATAAAAAATAAATATGATTATTTATAATAATAGGCGCCGGCAGGCCTGTAGGTTTAAATCACATGACGTTTATAAGCTGTTAACGTTATGTGTATGCGCGCTGTTTTTATTCTCCGGCATTGCCTTCGCGCAAAATCAAGAAATTAAAAAGAGCGCGAAATCCGGGACAACTTCTATTGACGTCAAGGGCATGGATGTCATAGATGTTTTAAAGATCCTCGCTGATGACGGCGGTTTCAATATATCTATCGGAAGCAACGTAAGCGGCAGGGTCACCTTGTTTTTAAAAGACATAAATGTCTGGGACGCGCTGGAGATAGTACTGGCGGCTGGCAACCTGGCGTATGAAAAAAAAGGCGATATCATCTATGTTATGAGCGACAGAGACTATGAGCTGAAGTACGGCAATAAATACTGGGATAAAAGGCGGCTTAAAGTGTTCACCTTAAAATACAGAAGCGCGGCTAAGGTAAAAGAGATGCTGTTGCAGGTGGCATCAAGCGTGGGAAAAGTTATAGTGGATGAGGCCACCAATACTATCGTGGTTATTGATGTGGAAGAAAGAATATATCAAATGGCCGATATAATCGCGAGGCTGGAGAGGCCCATAGAAACAAAAGTATACGAGCTTGATTATTTGCCGGTAAAAAATTTAGAACAGCAATTATCGCAGACGCTTACGAAAGATGTCGGATTTGTGAAAATAGATGAAATCAGCAATAAGATTATCGTTACGGATTACGCGGAAAAATTAGAACAGGTGGATAAATTTTTAAGCGCTTTTGATGAAAAGCCGCTTCAAGTACTAATAGATTCCAAGATCGTAGAAATAAAACCTTCAAGGAAGTTTTATTCGGGAATTAACTGGGACCACTGGATAAAAAAATACTTTAAAGTAACTGAAACTTTCACAATCCCCACTACTTCGGCGGAGAAGCTTTCTATAGGGGCTACCGGCGTTCCGGTAGGCGAGCCGGGGCAGTATAGCGGGATGCTTGAATTTCTGGAAATTTTCGGGGAAAGCCGCGTGCTTTCAAGCCCGCGGATTCTCGTGGTCAATAACCAGGAAGCAAAAATTCTGGTTGGCACAAAAGACGCCTATATAACTTCTTCTGTTTCACAAAGCGATTCTTCCGCCATTACTTCGCAGGAAGTCAATTATGTGGATGTGGGGGTTAAACTTTATGTTACTCCCACCATAAACAGAAAAGGATATATTACTTTAAAGATAAAGCCCGAGATTAGCTCTTCAGAAAGAAAGCAGATTACCAGTGATGACAAGATCACGGAGATCCCCATAGTTTCTACTTCGGAGGCGGAAACTACCGTTATGGTAAAAGACGGCGTCAGCGTTATTATCGGGGGTTTGCGCAAGGTCAGCCGCGATAAAGAAAGAAAACAAGTGCCGGTATTGGGGAAAATACCTTTTTTGGGCGCGCTTTTTAGAAACAAATCCGACGAGTGGATAAAAAGCGAGCTTGTTATAGTGCTTACCCCCCGTATTATTTCGGGAGATAAATCTATTGAGATGGAGATAAATGAAAAAATGGCCGGCGCGATGGGAGAAACGGAAGTATTGGATGAATTCCGGAAAGATTATAAAGCCGGAGGTGATGATTTAGCACAAGACAGCGGCCTCAAGCAAAATAGCCAATATCCAGGCGATGGGAAGGCATCCGGAAAAGTTTTTGAGAAACAGAATAATAATATGATGGCGGAGCCGGCAAGCGCGCCTACGCCGCCAGCTGATAAAGACAGAGAGTGGTACTATTCCAAGATAATTGAAAAAATAAGGCAGACCCTTTCTTTTGTTTCTGCTGAAGGCAGAGAAGAGATAAATGTAAAAGCTAATATAAAAGTTAAATTTTCCCTCGACAAAGACGGCAAAATAGACGGCGAGCCGAGAGTGGTTTCTTCCGATACCGATGAAAGAATGGATAACGTTGCCAAGGAAATAATAAGGCAGTCTTCACCATTTCCTTCCGTCCCCTACTACCGCCAGGATGACAAAGAAGTTTTTGAAGTCCTGCTCATGTTTTAATATCATAAAAAAACTTTTATCTTATTGACACGCTTTGCCTTGCGGTTATATAATAAACCCTAATGGATAATGAGAAAATATTCCCTAATCAGCCGGATAGCGATATCCGGTTTGAAAAGCCGACCTTTATCGACCCTCTTACAGGGTTATTTAACCGCTATTATCTATACGAATTTCTCCCCCAGGAAATAAAAAAAGCCCAGGCCAGCAACTATTCCTTGGGTGTCTTCATGCTTGATATAGATAATTTTAAAGACCTGAATGATACCTATGGCCATCTTGCCGGCGATGAAATCCTGCAGAAATTTTCCGATTTTTTAAAAAAATCCAGGCGCGCGACAGACATGGTGATAAGGTACGCCGGGGATGAATTCGTCATACTTTTACCGGGCATAGACCGCGATAACGGTATAAAATTAGGCGGCCGCCTGGTTGAACAGGTAAATTCAAGCATAATAAAGTTGAAAGGCGGAGAAGAGCTGCGCTTGACCATAAGTATAGGGTTTTCGCTTTGTCCGGAAGACGCCGCAGACGTGGACAAGCTTTTGGATCTGGCGGATAAGGCGCTTTATTTATCCAAGGAAAAAGGCAGAAATCAAATCTGCCACGCCAAAGAAGTGACGCTTGAGACGGCTGATTTTCAAATCGCGCTGGATTCTTTCCCATGCCCCGTTTTCATAGACAGATATGATGAAATGGCCGGCATTAAGCAAATATTTGAAGACAAGGTAATAAATAGCGGCTTAATGGCATCCGCGATTATATTTGCCGATACTGGAGTGGGTAAAAGCCGCCTGCTGGATGAATTTAATAAGTACGCCGGCCCTAAGTCGGCGATTATGCGCTCAAAAGGCTCGCTTAAATATGAGCAAGAACCGTATTATCTTTTAGCTCACGCGGTGGATAATTATTTGAGCAAAGTCGATTTAGGCGACTTGGAAGTAAAAGAAATATTTTCGGCGATTTCAAGCGATGACCTGGTAGAGATAAGTAAATTATTGCCGCAGATAGAGGGGATGCAGCCCTCGGGCATTGCCAAAAAACAGTCGAAAAGCTCTCTTTTTAAGGCAATGTCCAATTTGCTTATGGCGATAAACAAAAAGCATCCTTTAGTTTTTTCTTTTGATGATTTGCAATGGGCGGACAACGCCAGCATAGAGATGCTGCGTTATCTTATTAAATACGAGCGTAAAAGAAATATATTTATTGCCGCGACAGTTAAAAAACACCTGCTAAATAAGGACAAAGAAAGCTCTCTCATACAGCTGGTTGAAGATTTGCATAATAGCGATAATTCTATGGAGGTAGATTTGCAAAATTTAGGCCAGCGGGATACTTATGAGATGATAGAGGCAATGTTCCCGGGGTTAAAAGAAGCAAAAGAACTTAATAACTTGGTATTTGATATTACCAAAGGAAACCCGGCTTTTATAGAAGAGATATTTAAATCGCTGGCTGAAAACAGGCTTATGATGTATAAAGATAATTCCTGGAGCCTGCGGGGAGATGTGGCCAGTATTGACATACCCAATTCTTTAGAGGCAACTATCAAAAAGAGGCTAAAAAACCTGGATAAAGAAACCAAAGAATTAATAGTCCAGGCGGCGGTAGTCGGCGAAAATTTCAGCGTGGACCTTCTTAAGAAAATAGGGCAAAATAACGAAGGCTACATTTTTGAAGTTATGGCCAGGGCCAAAAGAAAACATCTGGTAAATGAAACCGATAAAAAAGGCACGTTCGCTTTTATAAATAACAACATCTCCAGCACGCTTTATAATGAATTGGATGAGGAAGAGCGCAGGGCATTGCATGAAAAAATAGGCAGGGTTTTAGAAGCAGAGCATAGTGGAGACTTGTCAAATATTGCCGCGGATCTTTCTTTGCATTTTAGCAAGGCGGATGCCGAGACAGTAGCCGCTAAATATGAAAAGCTGCTTAGAGCAAGGGCCGCCGAATTGTTCAGTCCTTCCGATATCGCGGAATATTTAGAGGGGGTTGAGCCCGGGGTAGAAACCGCAGGCGAAAAGCAGGAAATAATCCTTGAGCCGATTACGAAAATAGAGATATCCCGGCTGATTAAGCTGATACAGTCGGCGGTTAAAAATTTTCAGCTTTATCCTCCCGGAAGTTCTATACGCAGCAATTTTGTCAGGGATATACACCAGAGCCTGAATCTTATATTAGCGCAGGTGCCAAAGCTGCAGATAGTGGAATCCGGCAACAGCTTAGTTATCAACGGCAGGAGGTTTTCTCTGCGCGAGATACAGGAATTCGGCGAAGGGGATTTTATTTCTTTAATGGTAGAAAGCAATATAAAAATACTGACTTTTGGGCGCGGCGCGGCAGAAGACGAAGTCGGCACGCTGCTGGACAATATAAGCGCCGCCAGAGAAGATAGGGCGTCCGGTAAAGACAGCTGGAAGCGGCTAATAAAAACAAAAAAACTGCGCAACATTAAGATAGACGAATTTGATTATGAAACGCTGATTAACCCCGTTTCCGGAAAGACAAAAGCGCGCAAGAAGTTCGAAGACGCCATGATTATGGATTTTTTACTTGGCAAGGCCGATCAGGATAATATTGATACTAAAAGTTTTGTTTCTAAATTACGCAGTGAACCTAAGAAAATAGCCGAGGCGATGAATAAGATAGCCATAGACACAACTAAAAATGATGGCCGGCCGGAAGAAACCCTGCAGTCATTTACGGAAGGGATAAGGAAGATAGGCGCGCAGATTACCAAGGAAACAAGTGACGATATAAAAGTCGCCATCGAGCTGTCTAAGGTTATTTCCGAGCTGGACTGGAAATGGAAAAATAAATTTATCCGCGCGAAACCGAAAATACTGGGCACCAAGAAAGAGAATATCATTGACGATATTATCGATAAGATACCCGCCGAAGAAATAGCCGACATAATAACGCGCAGCTATAAAGAGGGGGTAAACAACCCTTTAGTCGTAAAAGATTTTATTGATAAGGCGCTGCCCACTAAAGAGAAAAAAGAAAAGGCCATGCCTTTAATTGAAGAAAAGCTGTTAGAGCTGGAGCCGGATAAAAAAGTAAGGGATTGCCTTACAGGCAAAGATGACTGGAAGAGCCTGCCGCTGGATAAGAGGATAGATTCCGTCCTGACCTTGCCTGATGATGAGTTTGAATTATTTGATATAAACCTGCTCATCGGGCTGCTTGAAGAATTATTAAGCGGCAATAAAATTGGCGACGCCAAATTTTTAATCTGCAGTTTATTGCTTAAGCCGCTGGATAAAAAACCCCAGATGCGCAAAAAGATAATAGAATCGATTAAAAGTTTCCTTAAGAAAGAGCATCGCCTGGAAGACAGGGCCAATCTTGTACTGGAGATATTGAACAGCGAGGTAAAACAGAATGTTTACGCCGATATTTTAAAAATAGTCAAAGAAATCCTCCAGGAGTATATGGCTGAGATAGACGTAAAAACCATGTACCTGAAAATTAATGAGCAAAGAGCCTTTATCTACCATCTGATAAGCAGCCGAATATTTAACACAATGGCAAAACGCATGGATCCAAAAAATCAGCAGGAGGCGGGCATAAAAGCATGTATAAAGAATTTTATTTCAGAGATGGCCGGACTGCCGAACTTTTTGGAAACAACCGCGTTCATTTTTTATCATTATTCGTCAGGGGGCATAAGCAATATGCGTAATTTTTTAATCCTTATCGGCGAGATGAATCAAGCTGAATTAGTGGATATATATTTTAAAAAACCGGAGTTTATCAGCGGCACTTTCGATGGCTATGCCATGCGCAAGAAAGTTTCCGAGATGCTTAAGGCCGTAGGCGCGCCTGCCATAAAAAGGCTGAGGGAATGTTTTGAAGAGAATAAAGAAAGAGAAGCGAGTTTTATGCTTTTAGAGCTGGCGGGTCACTTGAAAGATGAGAGCTTGATTGAATCCGTTGAGCCGTTTACGCATAATGAAGACCTGGAATTGCGCCGGCAGGCTGTTTTGTCTTTGGCAGAGGTAAATACGCCTGCGGCAAAGGAGATTTTGTCAAGAGTGGCTAAATCCGACAAAAATAACTATATGCGCGCCTTAGCCGAAAGATGCTTGGCTAAAAAATAACATAGAGAGAATTTCGCGCGCAATCTTTTTTTCTTCGTTGCCGCGGGAGGCCGCGGCTTAGTATGAAATTTGAAATAAAGGGTTAGATTATGGCGGTCGCGAGAAAAATAAAAGCAAAAATCGGCGAGCTTCTGATAGAAAAGGGCACGATAAATAGAGAGCAGCTTGAAGAGGCCCTGACTTTGCAGCGCGCTACGCACAAAAATAAGCTGCTGGGGCAGATTTTTGTCGAGATGGGCGCGGCCAGCGAGGAAGATATCTACAGCGCGGTCGCCGCGCAATTTGGCTACCCTTATATTAAAATTACAAATTATTCTATTGACCAGCAAGTATTAAACTTTATCCCTAAAGAAAAAGCGCAAAGTTTGGGTGTTATGCCTATAGATAAAATCGGCAATATCCTGACTGTTGCCATGGTAAACCCGCTGGAAGAAAAAATAGTGGAAAACTTAGAGAAAGAAACCGGATTAAGTGTTAAAGTATTTGTTAGTTCGTTTTCGGAATTGAAAGAAGCGGTACTAAAAAATTATGGACCCTGAAAATTCCAATAAATTCGAAGAAAATATTTCTAAGTCGCTTGTTGAGCACGGGCCGGCAGTAAAAGCCGTTACCAAGATTATGGCTTTAGGCATAGACCAGGGGGCAAGCGATATATTAATAGAGCCCGGGCCCGAGGGTATAAGGGTACGTTACCGCATAGACGGCATTCTTTATGAACGCCTGTCTTTGCCGGTGTCCTTCCAGGAGGGCATAATCAGCCGCGTTAAGGTCATGTCGGGCTTGGATATCGCCGAGCACCGGCTTCCTCAGGAAGGGAGGTTCCGGATGCGTTTTCAGGGCAGAGATATTGATTTCCGCGTATCCGCCGTACCGACTACCCTAGGAGAAAAGATTGTCTTGCGTATTCTTGATAAAATAAAAGTAATCCTTGATATAAATAAATTAGGCTTTGACGAGAGGACGCTTGGTTTATTCAAAAGAAATTTAACTAAGCCGTTTGGCATGATTCTGGTCTGCGGGCCTACGGGCAGCGGCAAGACCACGACTCTTTATTCCGCCCTTAATTTCATCAATTCAATTGAGACAAATATTGTTACCGTCGAAGACCCTATTGAATATGAACTTTCCGGCATTAATCAGGTGGCAGTACAGGATTCTATAGGCTTAACCTTTGCCGCGGCGCTTCGCTCTATCTTAAGGCAGGACCCTGATATTGTGCTTGTGGGTGAAATCAGAGATTCAGAGACCGCCGATATCGCCGTTAAGGCAGCGCTTACCGGGCATTTGATACTTACCACTTTGCATACGACTTCGGCTCCCAGCGCTATGGTGCGGCTTGCGGATATGGGTGTTGAACCGTTCCTTATAAGCTCGTCCTGCCTTCTGATATCTTCGCAGGTTTTATTACGTACGGTATGTACGGATTGCAGGCAGCCTTATCCTTTATCGCAAAAAATACTGGATGAGCTTAAGGCGGAAAATCCGTCTCTGAATTTTGACAGGGCGTCCTGCTTATATAAGCCGAAAGGATGCCCCAAGTGTAATAATACGGGCTATAAGGGCAGAGCGGCGTTATCGGAAACAATGGAGGTTACGCCCGGGATAAAAGAGCTGATAGTCAACGGCGCTCCTGAGGCGGAAATACGCAGATTCGCTCAGAAGGAAGGCATGGTCTTATTAAGAGAAAATGCCGCGGCCTTGGCTCTTAAGGGCCTTACCACCATGGAGGAAGTAGTGAGGGTAACCAGCGGATAAAATGAAATTAATTTATGCCTAAGCAAAAAGAAAATAGCGGGCCTTTTAATCAGGAGGAGCTGGAAAAGCTCATTACCGTTTCGGAAGACGCCGGCATCCCCCCGATAAACCTCAATAATTATAAAGTAGAGACCGACGTGCTCAGGCTTGTTCCTGAACATCTGGCGAGGAGTTATAAAATTATGCCCTTGGCAAAGATGGGTTCGGTTTTGACAGTAGCCATGGTTGACCCGTTTGAGGTTTATATACTGGACAACCTTAAGATAATTACGAAATGCAATATACAGCCGGTTGTTGCCACGGCTATTCAGATTAGAAAGTCTCAGGATGATTATTATAGTTCTGTGGCTATAGAGCAGCTGATAAAAGATGAAATAGTCAAAGAGAAAGAAAAAACCGAAGAAAAAGAAAAGCAGGGAGAAGGCATTTCCTTGCAGAAACCCGTAGATGAGGTTATTGATGTTGAGGAGATAACAAAGATCAGCCAGGACACGGCGATCGTAAATATGGTAAACGGAATTATAAGGGATGCTATTGAGATGCGGGCGAGTGATATACACATAGAGCCTTATTCTGATGTTTTGCGCCTGCGTTACCGCGTTGACGGAATCATGCGCGAGATGACGCCGTTGTTCCGGGAAAATACCAATGCCATAATAGCGCGGATAAAGATAATTTCGGGCCTGGATATAACCATACGCCGCCTGCCGCAGGACGGCAGGTTTACCTCAAAGTTCGCCAGCCGGCAGGTTGATTTTCGCGTCTCCATTCTGCCCATACATTTTGGAGAAAAAGCCGTTTTAAGGATCCTGGATAAATCCAGCATGTCTATGGACCTTGAAAAATTGGGGTTTTCGCCTTATGCCTTTGAAGCCTTCACAAAGGCATCAAACCGGCCTTACGGGATGATACTTTTAACCGGCCCCACCGGCTCAGGAAAGTCCACCACGCTTTATTCTATAATGAACCGCCTGAATACTCCGCAAAAACATCTGGTGACCGTCGAAGACCCTGTTGAGTATCAGCTGCAGGGGCTTACTCAAATTCAGATAAAGGCCGACATTGGGTTTAATTTTGCCGCCGCCCTCAGAGCGGTCTTGCGGCAAAGCCCGGATGTTATAATGATCGGAGAAATACGCGACTCTGAGACGGTTGACATTGCCATGAAGGCGGCTTTAACAGGGCATATAATATTAAGCACATTGCATACAAATGACGCGCCCAGCGCTATCGTAAGGCTTATGGATATGCAGGTTGAGCCGTTTCTTATTTCTTCTACGCTTATTCTCATCGCCGCCCAGCGCCTGGCGCGTAAAATATGCCCAAAATGTAAAGAATCCTATGAGGTGGCCGCGGATAAAATATCCGGCCTGCCGGATAATATCAAAGAAAAAACGCTGAATTTTTATCGCGGCAAAGGCTGCCCTGACTGCGAAGGCACGGGTTATTCAGGAAGGGTGGCGATAGTGGAGGCGCTTCTTTTAGATGAAAAAATAAAGCAAATGGTGATGGATAAGATATCAATAGAGGAGATACGGGATTACGCCCGTAAGCATGGCATGCGCACGCTCAGGGAGGACGCTCTGGAAAAGGGCATGCGGGGAGAAATCTCCCTGGAAGAGATTATGCGCGTAACACCGGCAGAGTGAAAATTTTATCACAATGGCTAATTTCAAATATACGATAATAAACGAAGAGGGCAAGAAGATTCAGGGAGAGGTTGAGTCCACGGACCGCAACAGCGTAATTTCTTTCCTGAGGAAAGAATTGGTAACCATCATTTCGGTTGAAGAGGTTGGCGCGCAGAAGGTAACGCTTTTTGGAAAAGAAAAAGCTATAAAGCTGGGAGACTTAGTGGTTTTCTCCCGCCAGCTGGCAACGCTTGTCAAGGCGGGCGTGCCGCTGGTTAAGGGGCTTAGTATTATGCAGGCACAGATAGAAAATAAATCACTACAGAAAATCGTTAATTCCCTCCAGCTGAATATAGAATCCGGCAGAAGCCTTTCCGAGGCGCTCGCCGGCCACCCCAAGATATTTTCTTCAATTTACATAAATATGGTTAAGGCCGGAGAAATGGGCGGTGCCTTGGATTTAATATTGGAAAAGATGGCGGGTTACCTGGAAGACATAGATAAATTAGCGCGTAAGTTAAAAGGCGCCTTAATATATCCCTCAGTAGTTATCACCATGGCGGTAGTGATTACCGCTTTTATTTTTATCAAAGTAATCCCGTCTTTTAAAGAAATGTTTGTATCGCTGGGATTGACTTTGCCGCTGCCTACGCGCATAGTCATCGGGATAAGCGATTTTATTAGAAATTGCTATGTTTATATTCTTATTTTTATTGCCATTGCGGTTGTGGTAACGCGTTTATTTATTGCCACAGAAAAAGGGCGCATGCTGTTTGGCAGGGCATGCTTGACTATCCCCATCTTGGGTAACATTATCCTTAAGGTGATGCTGGCGCGCTTCAGCCGCACGTTGGCAACGTTAGTTAAGAGCGGCATCTCCATAATAAACAGTTTGGATATAGTGGCACGTACAGCGGGCAATCCTGTGATTGAAAGGGCTTTAGTAAACGCGAAAGCCCGCGTCGGCAGAGGCGAAAAAATAGGGGAATCCTTGAGGGCTGAGGGTGGGACGCTTTTTCCGCCCTTAGTCATAGATATGATTAGCGTGGGAGAAGAGACGGGAAGCATTTCCCCTATGCTTGATAAGATATCCGAGTTTTATGAAGCCGAAACAGACGCGGCGATTTCCGCCCTTATGTCGCTCATTGAGCCGATGCTGATTATATTCTTAGGAGGCATAGTTGCCATGATCGCGCTTTCCATGTTCTTGCCGATCATGGAAATAATCAAGAAGTTAGGGCACTAGTTATCCTTATAAGGCACAATAGGTTATGTTACAGTATGGTGAAATCATAAAAAATGTGCTATACTTATATTACTACATATTATATATACTTCGTTAAGGGCAAACTGCGGGAAACCGCAGGGCGCCATAAACCATGTTAGGTTTATGGCCGTGAACCGGATTTATTCTGGTTCATGGCAAAATCACAGGCCCTAAAATTTCGGGTGGCTGGGTTGCCGAAGGAAAAGCGGCCATTTGCTGAAATTCTTCGGCGGATGGCGTTTTTTATTATAAGCGCACCAGAAGAATTTACTGGTGTTCTGGTGACTGGTGCCCAGGTGCTCTAAGAATATGTATAAATTATCTCGTTACAATACTGGCTTTACCCTCGCTGAAGTCCTTGCTTCAATAGGCATATTGGTGGTCTTTCTTACCGCGGCCCTCACCTCTTTTACTTCCGTACGCAGTTTAAGCGATACGAGCCAGGAGCAGCTTTTTGCCTCACAGCTTGCCAGGGCTAAGTTTGAAGAAATCCGCGCGCATAATTTTACCGACGTCTGGGATGATTATTCCAATTCCGGCACGCCGGGTAATACCTTTACGGCTACGGATTCAAACGGTAATCAATACGCCGGCAACATCAGGGTCACGGATATTTCCGAAAAATGGGATGAGAAGCTGGCAAACGGAGCCGCTCCTTGGGGAGACAGGTATGAACTTTGCGCGGTTGTCTTTGACGACGGCACAAACGGCCCCAGGATGTATATTTTGGGCGGGATAAAGCAGGGCGGCGGTACTTATTATAATGATGTCTGGGCTTCTGCTGACGGAGTGAATTGGCAGCAAATTAAACCCAATAATCCCAGCGCGGATAACATTACTGACTGGATGGGGAGGGGCAGGTTTTGTGTGGTTGTATTTGACGATAAGATTTGGATCTTGGGAGGATACAGTAAAGATGCCAGCCCCAGGACATTAAGCGATGTCTGGTCTTCTCCTGACGGGGCAAACTGGACTAGGGTAACGGGTTCTGCTCTTTGGGGGCCGCGCATGGAACATGAGGCAGTTGTTTTTGACGGCAATATCTTGCTTATGGCCGGAGATCAGGACCAGAACGTTGGCGGCGGCTCGCTAACAGCTTTATGTAACGACGTTTGGATTTCATCTAACGGACAAGACTGGGCAAAAATAAAAGACGATACCGATAATTTGCCGGGCGATGAAACAAACGGCTGGTCCATAAGAAGCCGGGCAAGCTCGGTTGTCTTTGATAATAAAGTCTGGATTATCGGCGGATATAATCAAAGCTCTAATTATGATGATGTGTGGTATTCATCCGACGGAGTAAGTTGGGCTAAAACTTCACCCGTGGCGCCGAACCCGGGTATCCCCGGTATATTTGAGCACTGCTCGGCAGTATTAAGCGGTAAGATGTGGATTGTCGGAGGCAGAGACAGTATCAGCGGCAATGTAAATAATGAAGTCTGGTATTCTGACGACGGCGTTTCCTGGTTCCAGGCCAGTGATGCCGACTGGCCTGGAAGAAACGACCATGCCATACTTGCCTATGCCGGCAGGCTCTGGCTTTTGGGCGGGGCGCCGAGCAACCCTTCAGGCCCCGGGTGGTATTCGGCTAATGACGTCTGGTCTTCGTATTCGGCGCGCCGCATGTATCAGGTAGATGTTAGCGTTTCCTGGCGCCAGGCAAACGGCCGCATAATCGGCGAAGATAACGGTGCCGGCGGCGGGACCGCCCTTGATGGCGTGCTTAACGGCAGCGAGGATGTTAACGCAAACAACGCCCTGGATTCCCCTATTAACGCCAGTGGCTGGATTGCCAACCGCGGCTATCCGTCCCAGATTTACCTGGGAAGAGAGTGATGACAGCATGAAGATGTTTTTTTTATACGTAATACGAAGAAAAGGCTTTAGCCTGATGGAAGTCCTGGTCGCGCTTTCTATCCTGACCATTATTTCAGCCGTAACCTTTGGGGCCTTAAGGGTTTATGACGTTACCATAACCATGAGCAATACCAAGAGCCATCTTTACGCCCAGCTTAACCAGGGGCTTAATAAAATGAAAGAGGAATTAGCCCAAACAAGCAGGCAGAAATTGCTGGAGTTAAACCCCGGGTTAACCGACAGCGTGCCGGTCAACTCCATAGATTTTCAGGTTCCTTTGCCGGATTTGGACGCAAATAATGACATCCAGTGGGGAGACGGCACAACTCTTGGAGTTACGATAAGATATTATCAAGGGGCCTTGACTATGCCGAACCAGCTCATTAGGTCAGGGGCACCCAGCTCTGTCTTGGTCAATGATATTGAAGACTTGCGTTTTATTTTATCAGGGAATTCATTAAACATAGGTATGAGGGCTACAAAACAAGCGCAACGGGGTATTGTGCCGGCAATTAGCCTAAGGTCGTCGGCATCGGTGGATTTTAAGAACTAACCCCGTTAGAGATAACGGGAGAATATTTACAGGAGCAAGGTTTTTAGTGAAACACAAGTTTTTAAATGGGCTTGAGTTAGATAGACGGCCGCCTGCGGCGGCCTATCTCTAACGGGGTGAATGATGAGTAGACGCAAAGACAAAGGTATCGCGCTAATGCTGGCGATTGTTATGGTGAGCATGGTGAGCATTTTGCTTACCTGCTATGTGGCCGCCACCATAAGCGAAAGGAACAGGGCAAAGCATGAGCTCGCTCTGGGCTCAGCGGAGTACATGGCAAGAGCGGCGCTTGAGAAGACATTCATTGATTTGTCCTGTGAATACGAACTGGACAAGAGCTGGATAGACGACAATACAATAAATTTTACCGTGATAAACGACCTCAACGGAGATGGAATCGTTGATAGCGGCGAAGGAATGCCTAATCCCGGGGATAACAGCGATCTCAAACGTTCGGATTATAAGAAGCTTTATAGCAATGTATCTTTTCCGGACAGCACAAGCCCTACCGGTACATATAGCGTGGATATAGCCTTTGTTAAAC
>Ga0210019_1003220_pt1 | contig 15165 bp, 7 predicted proteins | sample CryGeyCG2114_020_2_FD_183969 | JGI IMG/M metagenome (GOLD analysis project Ga0210019, IMG submission 183969) | Groundwater microbial communities from aquifer - Crystal Geyser CG11_big_fil_rev_8/21/14_0.20 (SPAdes) (version 2) | ecosystem: Environmental > Aquatic > Deep subsurface > Groundwater ...
TCACTCCGGCCCGCTCGCCTGTTCCTAAAGATTTTGTGCTTTTAGTTCCATAGCTGATGAAATTAATTTCTGCTTGAGTTAAATCCAATCCATTGGCATATTGAATTGATATGCTTTTCTCAAGAGAGGGGTTTCGCGCTTGGCCAAGATAATCCATGATGGTTTCAATGTCCGCGCTTGAGAGAGCATTCAGAATATCCGCGTCAGAGTATTGTTCATCGCGCGACCGTTCTATTTTTGCGCCTAAGACTTTTTTATCTATATTTCGGCTATTCTTTTCTTCTGAAGCGTTTTTATCAGCGCTCGCGCCTCTATTGCTCATCAATGGCGTTAAAATAACAGCTGCGGAAGATACTCTTATTGTCTCTGATTTATAGTCTTCAAGATTTCCTGCCCTATCTTTGGATCTGCAAAGAACTTCTGTTTCTCCTATTGTGTTAATTATAACTGAACCAGAATAATTTTGCCATGTTGCTCCGCTGTCTGTGCTGTATTCTATTTTTAGAATGCCGGAATTATCATCAGTCCCGGATAAAGTAAATATGGCAGATGTTGTGCCTCCTGTTGTGCTGATGCTTGTTATTGGCTTTGTGGTATCTGATGATTGTTCGCTATTCAAAACAGACGCAACAGAGACGGTTTCAAAATTGCCAGTTCCTGCTTGGTCCACTTCAAGAACTGTTGAAGAAACACTTTCAGATAGCGTAATTGTTGCTTCACTTGATGAATTTACCGGAATATCGCTATAATACGCTGTTTCAGTTATTTCATTATTCTCCACTTTTGACACGCGCAAACTAAATGTGCCGCTGTCTGTGCCATCTAACTCCACGCGATATTCTTCTCCGCCTGATTCCGGCAAAAACACGAATTTATTTTCTCCGATTTCCTCATAAGCAACGCCTGATATATCGTATTCAATATCACCATTCTCGCCCCGACCCACATGATTGCCTTCTGAATCATAAATATGCAGATTTACTGGACTATGAACAGATACTAATTTCCCGGCCACAACGCACTGTGATGAATCCTGTGTCGCGTTATCTGGTAATGTAATTTCGTTTCCGGTGATAATGCTTATTATCAATTCACGGATTCCATCAGTGCTCGGCATTTCAGAATGATCAACACTGTTAAACAACCAGCCGGTTTTGAAGTAAAACACTTTATCAGCATCAACTTGAATTGCATTAGAACTTCCGATTGGAACTGTTCCATCGCCAGCAGATAGAGTTAATGAATATTCACTTCCTGAAAAACTGTCATTTCTCTTTATAATTGAACTAATGGTAGGAGTAGTGCATCCGTTAATATTATATGCATCCACGCCAGATGCATCAAAATCATCCAATTCAGAAGAATGAAAATCTTCAGCACTATCAAGCAGTATAGTATTCAGTCCGTGACTTGCAAGATAGGCGCTCGTCTGCGCATAATCGTATCCAACATTTCCTAATTCTCCATAGTATGAACCAACACTTGAGACATAGGACTCGCTTGGCAATAATTCATAAATAGATGGCATATTTTGAGATATATACTGTATTCTGCTTGAACTTAGCGCTGAGAATATCAATGCAATGCCCAAATTATCTCCAAACAATAATGTTTTGGCTGCTTTCGGCGCGCCCAAATGCGGCGTTCCAACAAAAATCAATTTACCCAATGATGAAGAACCGTTATTCAAAACATATTGTTTAGCCAAAAGCCCGCCCATTGAATGAGCCATAACATCAATTTTCTGGCTTCCTGTTTCATTTAAGATACTATCTATCTTATCTTTCAAAGATTGCGCGCTTGTCCGAATATCTAATCTCCAATCATAAGGAAATACAAATAAGTCAGTATTTTCAGAATAGCCCGCATCTGAAAAATCATTTATTAATCCTTCAAATATGTTTTTTGTAGGAGCCGCGCGAACTGCATCTCCAGTAGTAATTTCACTATCTGTTGGAAAACCGCTAGAATCCATGACTAAAACATTCATAAAATCATCACCTATATCACGGCCCATTTCTACTATATCCGGCCAAATCAAATCATCCCCCTTCCACAAATCAGTCCCCATAATCCCCGGCACAAGCACCACCGGCACATTCCGCACCTCAAACTCCAACTCCCCCTCTACAGGCAAGCGGACAGAAGAAACCCCATCGCTTGCCTCAAAATGATATTCATACGCGCCTTTCCCAAACACGCCCGCAGGCGGAACAAACTCAAAAGTAGAAGACGCGCTTGTTGCCATAGAGTACACATCATCCCCAACCACCAAACGGACAAATTCAGCGCTATCTCCGTCTGCGTCAGAAAACGCGATTTGAAATATCGGCACATCAGACCCAATGAACGATACATCAGGCGAAACCCCGTCATCAACATAACCCTCATCATCTATAAAAGACAAAACCGGCGCAATATTTTGCGGAAGCGCCGGATTAGCGACAAGCCAAGGGGAAAACAAAACATAATTTGACTCAATCACATCGCCATTGCCTCCAGGATTATCCGCGTGAGTCGGGCCTGTGCTAGAACCCCACCAATTATCGCGCAAATCCAAAACAGCCAAATCATCGCCCGCGTAGAAAAACCCGGCATCAGTATTGTCAAAAAAACTGTTTCCGGAAAACAAGAGATTCTCCGGCGACATAAGCCCGCCCACGCCCAAAAAACCGTACTTGTTGCCAGTAAACACTGTTCCGGATATTTCAGCAATGGTATTATGCTGGAGCCGAATGCCGGAGGAAGCATTGTATCTTACAACAGAATCAACAACAGAAAGAGTGTTGCCAGCGCTGGATGTTCTTATGCCGTCCCATGCGCTGTGCTCAATAATTGAATTGCGCAGAGACACATCTGCCAAAGCTCCGCTCAACAATAATTCAGGGTAATTATATTTCCCGCCATAGCGCATAATAAGATAATCCGCGTCTAAAACGCCGCCACTGACATCAATGCGATTCCAATCCCCGGGGCTTGGACTGCTCGCGATCCCATCGCCATTTGTATCACTGCCATATTCGTCATCTTTATCAGAAGTAATTACTACTGGATTTTCTTCTGTGCCGTTTATAATAAATGTGCCATAAATAATGAACTGCCCGGGAAAATCAAGCCCGGTCCGAAATTTTATCACTGTGCCTGCCTCAGCAGTTACAGTCGCGGATGAACCCATGCGCAAAGTAGCAGTATTGATGATATATGGACTGCCCGCTTGGGTCATTACATACTTGTCCGGAATCCAGCCGCCGGAAAACGAGAGAATGGTTTCAGCTTCAGCAGAATAAGGATTAAACAGAAAAACGCAAACAAGCGCGACAAAAAAAACTCCTGTTGCGAGCGCGCCGCGCCGGAACATGATTTGTGTGAAAAATTTGTTCCTGATGCCATATCCTCCCATACAACCTAATTGTACCTTACTTAAGGCAAAAAACAAAATTAGGCCATTGAGCGGACTGTTTTAACTGCTTCTAAATGCAATTTAATAGTGTGAGGTCTATAGTACTATAACCCTACCGTACCACCAAGCAAGCATTTATTCAAGCCCTTTATTTTTCCAGTTTGAAAATATTATTCAATTCTTCATCCGTCATCTGGCCAATCCACTTTTCTCCCTGGCTGACCGCCAAATCAGCCAGCTCTTTTTTATCTTTGATCATCTGGTCAATTTTTTCTTCAAAAGTTCCTTTGGTGATCAATCTGTGCACCATAACATTTTTCGTTTGGCCTATGCGAAAAGCCCGGTCCGTGGCTTGGGCCTCAACAGCCGGGTTCCACCACAAGTCATAATGAATAACATTGGAAGCGGCTGTTAAATTCAACCCTGTTCCTCCTGCTTTCAAAGACAAAATCATAAAACTACATTGCTTCTCGTTTTGAAACTTATCAACCATCATGTCTCTTTGCTTGCGGCTGAGGCCTCCATGAAGAAACAGCGGTTCCGTCATCAAAGATTTAGCCAGCGCCTTAACAAGAAGATTCCCCATCTCAGTGTATTGAGTAAAAATCAAAGCTTTCTCTCCGCTGTCATGTATGCTGGCAAGCAGTTCCAGCAACAAAAGCATTTTTCCGGAAAGCCCGGGAATGGCATCTTGCTTTTTTAAGTAATGCGCCGGATGGTTGCACACTTGCTTAAGAGCTGTAATCAGCTTAAAAACCATGCCCCTTCTTTGCACTGCTTCGCTTTTTTCAATGTTTTGCATAATATCATCTAAAACATTTTGGTACAAAGACGCCTGCTCTCCTGTTAAATTGACAAATTGGTCAGTTACAATTTTATCCGGCAAATCATTAATGATGCTTTTGTCGGTTTTTACTCTTCGCAGAATAAACGGGGCAGTGATTTTTTTAAAAATCTCCAGTTTTCTTTGATCCCGCTCTAATTCAATGGGCTTGGCAAACTCTTCTTTAAAACGAGGCAGCGTCCCGAATTGCCCTGGATTTAGAAAATCCAAAATACTCCAGTATTCACTCAGACGATTCTCTACCGGCGTTCCGGTCATGGCGATTTTGATTTTGCTTTTCAGAATTTTTACCGCTTTTGTTTGCTTGGCATCAGGATTTTTTATATTTTGCGCTTCATCAATCACCACAAATTCCCAATTCTCTTTTTTTATTATTTCCAAATCCCGCTTGACCAAGCCATATGTCGTTAATATCAAATCCGCTTTTTTCATTTTCAATTCCCTATTTTGGCCGTGATAAACCGCGGCTTTCAAACCAGGAGCAAATTTTTCAATTTCTTTCTGCCAGTTAGTGAGCAATGTTGTGGGCGCAATAACAATGCCTGGAGTATTTTTTGTTTTCATTTCTTGCTTCAATTTTGCAATAAGCGCGATAACCTGAACTGTTTTTCCAAGTCCCATGTCATCGGCAATGAGGCTGCCCAAATTGATTCGGGCATTTTTGCAAAGCCAGCTAAATCCGTTTTTCTGATATGGACGCAGATTTGCTGTTAATCCTTTTGGCTTTTTTATGTTCTTTGTTTGCAAAAGTTCTTGGATTACATCCAAAACTTCTTTGCTTAACTCTATTTTTGCTCCTTTATACTCATTGGCAAACAATGCTTGAGAAATTTCGCTTTGGGAAAGACGAGCGCCGCGCTTGGTTTGCTTTATGAGATATTCAATATCTTTTTCGCCGATATAAACATATTGATTTTTGATCTTCACTATCCCGCTAGATTGTTTCACTAACGCAAAAAATTCTTCCGGCTGCATATTCTCATTGCCCAAAGCCACTTTCCACTGAAAACTGAGCATTTCTGACATTGAGAGATAACTTTTGAAAGTCGCAGATTTTTGCTTGTTCGCGTGAACAGTTAATTGCGGACGCACAATCTCTTCCATGCCCTTGGGCAAAAGAATTCTGATCCCCAACAATTTTATGGCTGGCAAAGCGTGGAAAAGAATTTCGGAAAATGAAGCAGCCGGAATGGAAATTTTCATTGGCCCGCGCGCTGTTAAAAGTGTTTTTATCTCCGGCAATCGCGCAGAAAGCAACGACAGGTCTTTAAGAGCTTCGGTTCGCATATCTTTATATTCATCTCTCATCAAAACATCCTCCAGCGCTATCGGGGCTTCCAGCTGATTTTGCGTGTTGTCTATGAGAGCTTCCAAAGAAAAATCATTGCCATCTTCTTCTATTTTTAAAACCGGCGCAAAATCTTTATGCGCAATGTAAAAATTGCTGAGCCACAAATTAATGGTTGTAGCCAATTCTTTTTGCTCAAACCGCGCCGTACCCAGTTCTGTCCCGGCAAAAAACGCTTTACTCACAGAATCTTCCAATAACAAGGACTCTTGGCAATATTCATTTGAAAAAAAATGTATAATTTGAGAAATGATTGCCAGCGCCTGTTGTTCCTTGTTTATCATCCGCGTTCTGAATTTTTTCTGTTTTGCTTTTTTATTTTTTCCTCTGTTGTCCGCGCAAGCAAGCAATACAATGTCCTCCGGCATATTGCCGAGAAACTGATTGAATATTGTTTTTATTTTGCCATTAAGCATAGCCGGAATCCAACGGATTGCATATTTGTTTTCTCCTATTTTTAGAATCTGCGGGATGAATGCGGACTGCTCAATGAGCTTTAGGGAAAAATGATACAAATAATAAAAAATAACCGCTGAATCAGGAAAATTTCTTATTTCCGCAGGATTAGTGTGGTTAAAAAAAGTTAACAATTGCTTTAATCCCGCGCAATCAGCATCATCCGCGCTTACAGTTAGATTCATCCTCTGGTCTATGCGCAAATAAAATCTTGAAAACGGAGCAAAATCCAGCGCTCCATCTTCTTCTGATTTATATGTCTCTGCCAAAAAATCATTTGCCAGCCCGGCCATGCCTTTATAGTATTTCGCCAATACGGCCTTAAAATTTTTGCCTTGATAAAACAAAGGGTTGTCCGAGAGCAGAAACAAAATATCGTTTTGCATGTTCGGAATTAGCGAAAAATCAATTGCGTCAAAAACTTCATACTCAAGCTTGGCGCGCGACTGCCGGGAATAGGAATCTTTTTTTAAAATATCCTGGACAGATTTTATGCTCTCTTTTTCGCTTTTCTCCACATCAAAACCTGCGGATTTCAATTCCGCGGCCATGTCAAAATTATGAAGCGAAAAAACCAAAAAAGGATTTTTGTCTATTTCATTGGCAACCATGCAAATCACTGCCGCAATGTGTTTGCACGGCACTGCCCAGTCAGGACAAGAACAGTTTGCTTTTAGGTCGTCCCATTTCCGTGGGAACAGATATATCTTTTTATCAATAAACGACTGGTGCAAATCCTCAGGCATCTGACGGGCAAGCAAACTGGATAAATATAATCCGTTATTTTTTATTATTTCCAAAATTGACTTTTTTTCGGCTGCGCGAAATTCCGGAATGATAATTTCTACGCTATATGGATTCTTTCGCGATCCTTGCACAAAAGCGGCAATGCGATTATTTTTTATATTCACATTCAAAACAGCGCCTTTTCGGGCGTAGGATTTTCCTCGGGGAATTCGGTTTTCATACGAAATATCCAAAAACGCCTCCAGCCACTTTTCTCCCCACCATGTTTTTCCGAATTGAATAATGGACATATAGACCTCACACTATAAAATTTTTTTCGTGTTTTCCGCCAGTGGCAAATGACTCAACCAGATGAGTCATTTATTTAAATCACTTAAATCTCTTTTTGTGGCCACTGCAAAATTTGTCCCAATTGCTTCAAAATGTTTTTGGCCGCACAAAATATTCATCTGCTCTCCCGGGCGCGAATCTTCTTCCGGATTATCAATATCAAATTTTGTTTCGCGAACCAAATACACCTTGCTCCCCTCATCGGTCTTTGCGACAATTGCCCAGTCCGGATTATAGGTTCCTAATGGAGTATCAATAACAAAACTGCGTGGCAATTTGGTATAGAGCAAAATACGCCTGCTATCCTCTAAACTTTCAGCAAACGCCTTTTCTCCCTCGCTATCCCACAATACCCGGTCATAAAGCGACTTTTCACTTTTCCTCATATCAAGCGACTTGTTTGCATAACTCTCAATATCTTCAAACAATTCCATACTCCACACATCGCCGGTGGGAATATACTTCAAGCCGTCATTGATGATAATTTCATGCAGTGTATTGCGAATAACCAACCCAACGATTCGCGCATACTCTTCCGGATTCTTGAACATCAACTGCAGATTTGAAACGCGCGACAGAATACTAACAACGGTTCTTTTGGTTACTCCGGTTTCACGCACCAGTCGTTCAACAACATTGCCAATGCGGATATCCCGCTTGAGCCGTTCTCCAGCGCTTTCGTTTTCATAAATAGTTTTAATGGTTCCGCCTTTTTGAAAATTTACTAGTACTTTATCAACCCTCAGCATGAGGTTGCGGATGTTTAGCTCGTTTATTTTCTTCACCGCCGTGCTTACAATCTGCTGGGTACGCAATGTGATGTTAAAGCGCGTCTTCTTCTGTATCTGTTTCCAGAGCGCTTTAAAATCAGAACTTTCAGCAGCCAAATGTTTGTTGAATGTTGCTTTCACGCGCTCGCGCTTATTGCCCGCTTCCGGCGCTTCCATATATCCGGCTTCAGTGTATTCCTGCTGTAAACTGGAAACAAAATCCTGATAGCTTTCATTTTCCACCACGGTCAGCACATTCACATTCGTATCAAAAATTCTGTCCCCTTTGGTATCAACGGCCAATCGCAATCCGCGGCCGATCTCCTGCCGCTTCTTTGATTCGGTGCGGGTCTCTTTAAGTGTGCAAATTTGAAAAATATTGGGGTTGTCCCAGCCCTCGCGCAGTGCAGAATGGGAAAAAATAAAACTCACCGGCTCCTCAAACGAAAGCAAACGTTCTTTTTCTTTCATAATCAAGTCATATACTGCCTTATCGTCTTCTGAATTGCCGGAAACACTGTCTTTGTATATCTCCACTCCCTTTTCTCGCTTCTTGGCAAAATATCCGCTATGCGCGGTCGTAACATCAGCTTTTCTAAACTTTGAATAATTTTTTTGCAGACGCGCAAATTCTTCTTCAAATACGCTTCTGATAAAACTGTCTTTATGAATGTAATTGTCCACGCGGTCAATGAAAAAAAGCGACAAAACTTTAATATCGTTTCCCAATTCTTTTTGTTTATCAAAATGCGCTTTAATAGTTTGTTGAATTTGCGTCCTAAATATCTGCTCCCGATCTTCTTCATTCACCTGTTGAACAAGATAAAATTCGCCATTTGAAAGTTCCACTCGTTCGTGCCGCGCGTCTATCTCGTTCACGTGCAATCCTTCATATTTCTGATTGTTGGTTTTTTGCTCCAAGTCGTCCCCGGTCTTAAGCGTTAAGATTTTCATCTCAAATGTATGAGCGGCCATTTTGACTTCAAGCCCAACTTGAGCGCTCGGGGCTTGCTTTATTTTAGTGATAATTTTTTTGACCCGAAATACAAACGCTCCCGGATCATCTTCTTTTACGCCCCACACAGCAATCTTTTTCACTAATCCGGCTTTGTACGCATCTACTGGCGTCAAACGATACATTAAATTATACGGCCTGCGGTGCGTGGCGCTGTAACGCAATTTAAAAAGCGGCTGTAAATCTTTAATAGACGATTTGGAAAGCTCGGACTCCATATTCTGTGGCTCGTCCATAATAATCACCGGGCGGGTTTCTGCAACTAAATCAAGCGGCCGCTCGCCATTGAACCTGTCCGGCGTCTGACGCATGATGTTGTCGTCTTTGTTGAATGACTGAATGGTCATGACCATAATTTTCAAATCAATATCCCGCGCAAATGAACGCACCATGCTTAATTTGCCGGAATCATACTCAAAGGTTGCACCCCAAAGATTCACGCCGTACAACTCGCCAAAATGCTCCGCGGTCTGCTCTATGGTCTTCATCACTCCTTCGCGGATGGCAACACTCGGCACTAGCACAATAAATTTTTTTAATCCGTATTTTTGATACAGTTCTAAAATAGTCCGCAAATAGACATAGGTTTTTCCAGTGCCGGTTTCCATTTCTATGGAAAAATCCAGTGAATCAAGTTTTTCTATTTGCTCTATCTGGTTTTGCTTTTGAATGTTTTTTACATTCTCAAAAATCCTCACTTCGTCTATTTCCAGTTCATTAGCAACCACAGCCACGGCCGACTGCAAGGCAAATGCTCCCTCGGTTTGGACAAGGTTTTTCCCTGTATCAAAAAGAGCCACAATCGCTTTGATTGCTTCTGTTTGGTGGTCTAGATTTTTTGAAAATTTGAATTTCATGGCTAAAAATTAACTTATTTTATTTACCCTTGACTGTGGACAACTCTGGAAAAAAATTTCAAATCGTGCTAAACTTATCCACAGAATAAGTCTTCTACTAGCGAAAGTCGGCTTCATGCCGTGCTCCCTTCGGGGACTAGCTATAGGGGGCTTATTTTTTGTATTGAAAATTGGTTACTTTTTCTGTTATAAAAATTTTTTGGATATTTATCAAAATCATATAAATCCACCAAATAGCTTATTTTGTCGGCAACAAAATTTAAAAATCTATCCTCTTTTTTTGTAAAAGCTCGTTGTACTGCCCAATTCATATAGTCAACTACCTGCAAGCATGGTTCACCTATGGGGCTTTGAGGTCGAACCTCTACTATTGTATTTACTGATGTTCCCCATTTTGTCTCAAATGTGTTAATTGCTGTCTGGACTGCTTCTTCTAGCGGCTCTTGTCTGGTTTTGTTTCCGCGCACTGCGAAGTAGATAATATTTTTTTCGTTTCCGTGTAGTTTATTTTCAAAAAGCTTAATAATAAGATCATCATAAAATAAATTAGGCTTACCCTTATGTTTGCCTTTAAAAATCTTTTCAATTTTGCGAGCGACAATAAATTCTGCTTTAAAATCAAGTTGCGCTACAAACTTAAACATTTTTTCTCTTACCTCTGGACAATCATCTTTTGCGTGAAATGATTGTAATGTCTTCTGGATTGATGGTATGCCAGCCAAATATTTGTCTTGAGCAATCTCGTCACGTAACCGCAATATGCCTTTACGCATATTTTCTGGATTTTCTATCCGAATAAATCCAAGCAATAATATTTTAGAGCATCCTTCTTGACCGACGATATACTGGCCTTTCTGATTATAAAAAACCGGATCACCTGCTTCGTCAACGAAAAAATATTGTATTGTTTGTTTTACTTCTTTCATATTTTTTTATTGCGGTAACGAAGCAACAGAGACTATATTTCCTCAAAAAAATCATTATCAATCTCTTTTACTTCGTAACTCGTTTTAACCTGCACCCCCACACTATACTTAATCATTAAATCAGTTAACTGTTCTCCGTCAATGAGTATAATTTTATGGTTATGCGCGTTTTTTGCTTTTTCTTTTGCTGACTCGTCAAATGACGAGGTGGTAACAAAAATACCCTTACTTACCCCATCACTCATGGCGCCGATAAAATTACGTATCTCCGGCTCCCGGACTTTATTAGCCCCAGCATACCGCTTTGCTTGAACATAAATTTTTTCTAAACCAAGCTTATCCTGGCTGATAATTCCATCAACTCCCCCATCACCGCTTTTTGGTGTTCCCAGATAATCGCCATATCCCATTTTTTGAAATAAATCCAACACTACCTGTTCAAAGTAATACGGGTTTGTTCCCTGTAGCTTTTCCAGCAAATCGCTCTTGAGAGTCCCCTGAATATCCGCAAACCCGCGATCAATCATGTCTTGCGGTGAAAATTTCTCTATCAAGGACTTGCCAATGTCTTCTTTTGTTTTGTCTTTGCCACTGCTCTGAAAAGCCATGAACGAAGGGTATTGAGTCAAAAAATCAACGGTAATGCTTTCGGGGTTTTGCGACAAAACTTTCAACCCCTCCTGCGTAATCTTCACTGCCCCGCGTTCCGGCTGTTCAATGAGACCGGCCTTTTTTAAATAGGTTCTTCCCCACGAAACACGGTCAAAAAATCTGCTATACCCGCTTGATATCTTTTCTTTTTTTTCTTCTTCGGTTAAATCAAAATATTCAGCCTGAATCTTGTCAGAAAGTTCCTGCATCATTATGGTCTTGTCATCCTGCAATGCCTTGAGGATCGGCAACATTGTTTCGTCAAATTTTGGAATTGGCATAGATTATTTATTGTGCAATGAATATTGCTTAACAAAGTACTTTCCTTTTTCAGTTAAATGAATTTTTCTGTTATTATCCTCGAACTCTACTAGTCCATTTGAGTGGGTGTATGCCAAAATATCTCTCGGTACTTCAAAATTAACGGTAGAAACATACCCATGATGTTTATAAATTGATTCAATGAGACGTTTAAAGTTATTAAAAAAATCTGATTTTCTAAACTGAAGATACTCCCGTTCCAAATTTATACTAGGATCAGCTTCCTCTATCTTTTTTTCCTTTTCTATTTTTTGTGATGTAACTTCTAATCTTTTAACTGTTTCTTCTTCAATCTTTCGTCCTATTTTTATTTTAATAATTTGTTTTTCTGATTCATATTCCTCCCATTTACGAAATAAAGGAATTAAAATAAATCTGGGAAACCACCAAATTGTTACGAAAGTCATAACGAATGGCGCAAGCCAAAAAAATACAAAAGACCAGTCTATATGAAAATATCGTGCTCTCAAATAATCATTCATTAACATATTAGTCGTTCTCCAAACTCTGCTTTCATCAACAAAAAACATGGCGTACACAAATTCCCAGTGAAAAATTACCCACCAAATAAAAAAAGTGCCGAATACCGGCGAAGAAAAACGATCCTTGAAATTCTTCTTTACCGAATTTGTAATTTCATTGTTGGTTATTTGGTCAATCATACTAGCTAGCCTACCTCGCCAATAAATTCACATAGCTTTGTGCCCAATGGGGTCAACCGCCAAGTTGTTTGATTACGAATTCCGCTTCCGTCGCTGTAAGTTCGTCCTGAAATAAGGTGCAATTTTTCTAAATTCTCTTCACGCAATTCAACAAACTCCTTATAACCAAAAGGAAGTTTTTGCGAAACTTGACCAATCCACTGTTCCCTTGAATGAACTGTTGACTCTTTGGCGCCTTCATCTATAGAGTCGTGGCAAACAGCGAGGATCAATAGATCTATGCTTGAAAGTTTCCTGCATACCTTCATCAATTCATAACTCAGTGCTTGCTTTGTTCCATCCGCATCAATAGACGCACCTTCAAAAAAAATCTTTTTCATTGCTTCAAAACGATTTTCGTCAGGCGAATCTTCATCAATACATTTCAATAATTCAACAAGAGTTAAGCGATTTAGGTCAGTCTCTAGATAATCCTCCTTGATCCTGCCCTCTTTTATATAAGTATTGATTTCACGTCCGAGTTGCATGAGTAAATTATTCTTTACTAATGCCTGTACCAGCCTACCCGCTGAACCCTTCCATTCGTTTTTCTCTGCCTTTAAAAAACCGGTAAAAAATTCAGCAATTTTAAGAGTGGGCTTGTTTAACAACTCCTCAATTGACTCACTTTCGTCGACTTTTACCAATTCTTCTTTAGACATACGCCTATATCACTTTAACATTCAACCCCCTGCCAATATTCACCTTCGTGGAATCATCCAACGCCGAATCAAGGCACACAAAAACCGTGTCCTTGGGCAAAGCCAGGGATTCAACTTGTTTTTGCGTAAGTTTAGCGGCAAAAGTAATAAACATCTCACGGCCTCTGTCCGCCACACGCCACAAATCTAAACCACCCTTTTTCTGTTTCTCAACTTTCGCATTCAAGCCAAACCCTTCTTTCACCAACACCTCATATACCACCGCTTCCTCGTCATATTTATCAACCAACGGTTTTTCGGCAATCAGCTTGAGTTGCTTTTTTAGTGTTACCTCGTCGTCTTTATCGGTCAGCACATTCCATTCGCGATAGTTTGATTGTGAAAGTTTATATGATTTGAAACCAAGATCCAAATATTTTTCAATGGTTTCTCGCTCGTTTGCTCGCAACTCATTTACTTCTCCCTCCTTATATCCATAAACTTCTCGTAGACCATTATAATACCCTTCAGGCAAACCATCCTCAATAATCTTTTTACCGGCTCGCCGAATCCGTTCGCGGCTAATGTCGGCAATGGTTTTGTAGCCTGCTTTGTATGCCTCACTATCCTTTTCCGTTTCTTCCGGCAACTGCACGCAAATCCATTTCCTGCTTCCACCGTCTTCCGCATTTTGCGCCATTACCGCATGAGCGGTTGTGCTGGAACCGGCAAAAAAATCCAAAGTGTAAAAATTATTGTCATTTATTAAACTTAGTAAAAATTTAACCAAAGTTGTTGGTTTTGGATAATCAAATATTTTTCCGTCAAATAACTCCTTAATTTCCCTTGAACCATGCGCAGTAGTTTTAACTTTTTCACTATCCAAAATAGAATCCTGGGCTGTTTTGGTTTTTGTGCCCGCTGAAATAATTTTATATACCTCTACTCTTCCATCTTCTTGTTTTTCAAACTTTAGTAAATTTGCCTCTTTAAGTTTTTGAACAACTTCCTTGCTAGCACGCCAACGTCCATCTGATCCGTCTGGTCGAACAGGAAAAATTTCACCAAATTCTGCAGATGCTATAGAAAAATACATAGTTGGCCTATCTTCTCGTCTATCGCCTTGTCCCCACTGACATAATCTTTCCTTGTCATCCTTTTCTTTTGTTCTAATGTCAAAAGTAAAATCTATACTATTAATATCCTTGGCATAACAAATAATATACTCATGAAGAGTGGCTGTTTCTTGTGAAGTTGACCCCTTTCCTAGTCTTGACCTCCAAATAAATGATTCCACAAAATTTTCCTCCCCAAAAATCTCATCCATAATCATCCGTAAATTTGCGACTTCATTGTCATCAATAGACACAAACATAACCCCATCATCTTTCAACAAATTTCGCCCCAAAAAAAGACGCGGGTACATCATGGTCAGCCAGTCGCTGTGGTAGCGGCCGCTGGATTCGGTGTTGGTGGTCATTTTAATGCCACCCTTGGTTTGGCCGGTGCGCTCGTAATAGTCGGACTTGTTCTCGGTGAAATTGTCTTTATAAATAAAATCCTTCCCGGTGTTGTAGGGAGGATCAATATAAATCATCTTGATTGAGTCGCGATAATTTTTTTGCAAAAGTTTTAACACTTCCAAATTATCACCCTCAATAAAAAGATTCTCGGTTTTATCCCACGCGTCCGCCCTAGCTTTAGCGGAGGTGGAATCCTTGCTCTCTTTGGGTTGCGGCGTAAGCGTGCCGGTCGCGGGCACGCGGATGGCTTTGAAGGCGACGGACTTGCCGGCCCAGTTTAAACCATACTTTTCCTCGCCCGCCAAAATACCCTCCTTATCAAAAAATGTCTGCAAAGCGTCAAAATCAATTTCGCCGTCTTTGACGAATTTCGGAAACACCTTGCGGAGTTTTTCTAAATTTTCGTTTGCTATATACTCGGAAGTAGTAGCGACTTTTTCCTGTTTTTTCTTGGGCATATTTTTGCTGATTTGGAACAAAATACCTTTTTAGAGTACCTCTTTTTATCCAAAAAATCAACATCCCAATCTTGGCCATGTTTGGCCAGAGCTGAACAATCAAGCATATTGCGCGTTCCGCAAAAAAGGTATAAAGTATCATAATTGCCAAAAACCAAAAAATACCCCAAGTCGCAC
>Ga0210019_1003226_pt1 | contig 15154 bp, 13 predicted proteins | sample CryGeyCG2114_020_2_FD_183969 | JGI IMG/M metagenome (GOLD analysis project Ga0210019, IMG submission 183969) | Groundwater microbial communities from aquifer - Crystal Geyser CG11_big_fil_rev_8/21/14_0.20 (SPAdes) (version 2) | ecosystem: Environmental > Aquatic > Deep subsurface > Groundwater ...
CCGCGCATGCCGAGACCAAAAAGATCCCGGTGATTTTCCTGACGGCGCTGGTCAAGGCGGAAGAGACCGCAGGCCATGGCAACGTGATCGGCGGCCACCGGTTCGTGGCCAAGCCGGTGAAGATTCAGGAGCTGATCGGGGTGATCAACCAGGTGGCCGGCCCTTAAGGCCGGACCGAGACGAGGATCTGTCGGACGAGCGGCTCCTGCACGATACCAAGCCACAGCACGCCCAGCAGCAACAGGCTGAGGGTCACGGTCGCCAAGCGGTCCAGCCGGAACGTGGTGCTCGTCGGCGGCGCATCCAAGTACATCCGCTTGATGACCATGAGGTAGTAGTAGAGCGAAATCGCCACGTTGACCGCGCCGATCGCCACGAGCCACAACCGGCCGCTCTCGACGGCACGCAGCATCACGAACAGCTTTCCGACGAATCCCGCCAGCGGTGGCACCCCGGCCAGCGAGAGAAATCCGATGAAGAGCGCGGCTGCCAAAAACGGCGAGCGTTTTGACAGGCCGTTGTACTGCTCCAGTTCGTCGCTGCCAAGCTGTTCCCCCGCCCACGTCACCGCCAGAAACACCGCCAAGTTACTGACGAAGTACGCCACCAGGTAGAAGCTCACCGCTTCCACGCCGCTTTGCGAGCCGGCGGACAGCCCCATCAGCAGGTAGCCGGCATGCCCGATGGACGAATAGCCGAGCAGCCGCTTGATGTTGGTCTGTGGGATCGCCCCCAGGTTGCCGTAGAGCATCGTGGCGGCCGAGAGTCCTGCGAGCACATTCGTCCACAGGCCTGCCATGGTGGGAGCCGCTCCAAACAGCAGCCGCGTGAGCGCGACGACCCCCGCTGTCTTCGAGCCGACCGACAGCAGCGCCACCACTGGGGTCGGCGCGCCTTCGTAGACGTCCGGCACCCACAAATGAAACGGCACCGCGGCGATCTTGAAGCCCAGCCCGGCCATGACCAGCAGCAGCCCGGCGACGGCGATCGGCGGCACCGGCCCTACCTCGAACGCGTGGCGGATGGCTTCGAAATGGGTGCTGCCGGCGAAGCCGTAGAGCAGCGCCATGCCGTAGACCAGGAAGCCGGAGGAGAGCGAGCCGAGGATGAGGTACTTCATGCCCGCCTCAATCGATCGCGCCTCGGTCCGAAGATAGGCCGCCATGATGTAGAGCGAGAACGTCAGCAGCTCAAGGCCCAGAAACAGCATCAACAAGTCGTGGACCGAGGCGAGCACCAGCATGCCGAGTACCGCGGTGAACAGCAGCAGATAGAACGCGCCCAGCCGCCCGGCGAGATGGCGCCCAAACGGCCTGGTCATGACGACCACGACCGCCGCGGTTCCCAGGAACAGCGCCTTGAAGAAACGGCTGAACGGGTCCACCAGGAACATCTGTTGAATCAGGTGGTGGCCTCCAGCGATGGCTTGGCCGGCCAGGAGGATCGCGCAGATCCCCAGGCCTGCCAGCGTCCACAGCCACAGCGAGGCCTTGCGCGCCTCAGGCAGCAGCAAGTCGGCGGCGAGGAGCACGAGAATCCATGCGCAGGCGAAGAGCTCGACGCTGAGCCACGGCAGCGGGATCGTCATGGGTGTCCTTGCCGCCCGCTCGGGGCCGGATGCGGGCGGGGTGGCGGAAGCCGCCGCAGGGTTCTCTCCGGCGTGGGCTTGGCCAACGCGACCGACGGCCTGATGCGCTCAACCAGCGGCCGGCTGCTCGCGTCGATGAGGCGCAGCAGCGGCTGCGGCCAGCAGCCGACGAAGAGCAGCGCGCTCACCAGGATCACGTAGGGCAATCGGGCGAAGAGCGTCCGCGTGTCCTGCACGTGGGTGAACACCGGCTTGCGGGGGCCGAAAAACGTGCCGCGCACGAGGCGCAGCATGTAGACCGCCGTGATCACGACGCCGAAGACGCCGCAGACGATGGCGGCCGGGTAGCGGTCCCAGCCGCCGAGGAAAACAAGCAGCTCCGCGACGAAGTTCGCGAACCCCGGCAAGCCGCTTGAGGCCATCGCGGCGATCACCCCGCAGGTGGCGATGAACGGCAGCTGATGGGCCAGCCCTCCCAGGTCGGGGAGGTAGCGCGTGTGCGTCTGGTCGTACACGTGCCCGACCAGCGCGAAGGCAAGCGCGGTCATGAGGCCGTGCGCGAACATCAGCAGCACCGCGCCGTCCAGCGCCAGGGGGGTGAGGCAGGCGATCCCCAGCAGCACGTAGCCCATGTGGCTTGAGGATGAATAGCCGATGGTGAGCTTCAGGTCCTTCTGCGCCATGGCCACGAAGCCGCCGTAGATGATGTTCATGACGCAGATCGCGGCGACCCATGGCAGCCACATCTGCGCGCCTTCCGGCAGCAGGCTTAGCGCGATGCGGATGATCGCGTAGGAGCCCAGCTTCATCAGGACGCCGGCATGCAGCATGCTCACGGCCGAGGGCGCGGCCGCGTGGCCGATGGGCGACCAGCTGTGCAGCGGCCACATCGGCGCGATGATGCCGAAGCCGATGAAGAGCAGCGGGAAGATGGCCCGCTGCAGCGGCATCCCCAAGGGGGACGTGACGAAATGCTGCTGCAGCCGCGGGATGTCGAACGTGCCCGCGCCCGAGCTGACGTACAGCCACAGCAGGCCGATCAGTGCGACGGCGGCGCCGAGCGTGAGATAAATGGTCAGCTTCATCGTGGCGTATTCCTTGGAGAAGCGCACCACCCCGTGCTCCTTCACGTCGCTGCCCCAGATGCCGATGAGCGGGTACATGGGGATCACCGCCATTTCGTAGAAGAAGTAGAAAAAGAACAGGTCCAGCGAGAGAAACACGCCGAAGACGCCGGTGATGAGCAGGAGATAGAAGAGGTAGTACTCCTTGACGCGGTCTTTGATGGCGTAAGAGATGAGCACGCCGGTGAAGGCGCACAGCGCATGCAGCAGCACGAGCACCACGCTGATGCCATCGACTCCCAGGTGGAAGCCGATGCCCAGCGAGCGGATCCACGGCACCAGCACCTCATGCTGGTACCCGCCCGTGGGCGCATCGTACGTCGCCACCGCCCAGAGCGCGCCGATCAACGAAAGGCCGGTGGCCAGCACGCTGATGCGGCGCACCAGCGCGTGCCGGGTGGAGCCGACGGCGGCGATGGCGATGGCGCCAAGAGCCGGGGCAAGCAGAATCAACAGCGGAAGGCAGCTCATGAGGTGTTAGCGGCGCAGGGCCAGCGTGAGGAGCGACACGATGCCGAGGAGGAAGCCCAGCACGTACGTTTGCACCCGGCCGGTCTGCCACAGGCGCAGGATGTGGCCGGCCCGGCGCGTCAGGCGCGCGGTGCCGTTGACGAGGAAGCCGATGATGATCACCCGCTCGACCCATGCGCATGCGCCCGCGATCCATCGCTGTTGCACCGTCTCGACGTACCACATGTAGATCTCATCGATGTAGTAGCGCCGCTGCAGGAACGAGTACGGCAGGGCCAGCGCCTGGACGAGCTGCTGCGCGGAAACGGTGCCCCGCGAATAGATGAGCCATGCGAGCAGCAGCCCAACAGCCACGACAGCGATCGAGAGGCCCGGCACCAGCCACGCCGCATGGTGCTCGCCGTGCTGGCCGAGGAAATGGGGGATGCCGATATACCCGGCGATGATCGACAGGAAGGCTAGCACGCCCAAGGGGATGAGCATGGCGGGCGGCGACTCATGGCCATGGCCATGGGCTTTGCCGGTGAAGGCGATGAACCACGCCCTGGCCGTATAGAAGGCGGTCATGCCGGCGGTGACCAGTGCTAGCCAGAAGGCCGGCGCATTGTGCCCGTAGGCGAGGACCAGGATTTCATCCTTACTGAAGAAGCCGCTGAGTCCCGGGAACCCGCACAGCGCCAAGCCGCCCACGAGGAATGCGAGCGATGTCCAACGCATCGAATGCCACAACCCGCCCAGCTTTCGGATGTCCTGCTCATGCGTGCCGTGGATTACGCTGCCCGCCGCCAGGAACAGCAACGCTTTGAAGAACGCGTGGGTCGTCAAATGGTACATCCCGGCGACCGCGCCCCCCAACCCGAGCGCCATCACCATGTACCCGAGCTGGCTGAGCGTGGAGTAGGCGAGAATGCGCTTCAAGTCGAACTCAACGAGCGCGAGGCACGCCGCCAGGAACGCGGTGGCTGCGCCGACCCACGTGATGGTCGTGAGGACCGAGGGCACGATCTCAAAGAGCCAGAACGTCCTGCACAGCATGTACACGCCCGCCGCCACCATTGTCGCCGCATGGATGAGCGCGGACACCGGGGTCGGGCCTTCCATGGCGTCCGGCAGCCACACGTGCAGCGGAAACTGCGCCGATTTGCCGATGGGGCCGCAAAAGAGCAGCAGCCCGATCAGCGGCAGCACCGCCACGGAGACCACGCCGGTTTGGATGAGGAGCGGAAGCTGTTTTTCGAGCGTCTGGAAATGAAAGGTGCGGTCGACCGGCAGGACCGCCCACAGCGCCAGGATCCCGAGCATGAAGCCGAAATCGGCGACACGGTTGACCATGAACGCCTTCTTGCCGGCTTCGGCGGCCGAGGGCTTCGCGTACCAGTGGCCAATCAACAAGTAGGAGGAGAAGCCGACCAGCTCCCAGCCCATGAAGAGCTGGATCCAGTTGGTGGCCAGGACGATCGTCAACATCGAGAACGCGAAGAGCGACAGCACCCCGAAGTAGCGGCTGTACGCGTCATCGTCCGCCATGTAGGCGGTGGAGTAGATGAAGATCGCGCTTCCCACCCCAGTGACGACCAGTGCCATCAGGAGCGATAGCTGGTCGATCAGAACGCCGAACGAAATCGTCAAACCGGGAAGCGAGATCCAAGAGAGCGATGCTTCGAAGGGAAGCTGGAAGGGGTTCGGCACGGCCCACGTGACGATCGATGAGAAGGTATACCACAGCAGGGTGCTGGCGAATGAGACGAGCAGGGCGCCGATGGCCAGCGTGGCGCTGAGGCGCCGCCGATGGACGCCGAATAGTTGGATGCCGCAGGCCGCCGCCAGCGGAGACAGGAGAATGGTCCAACCGAGCGCGGAGGGACTGATCACCATTTCAGGAAGCTGACTTCGTCGACGTTCAATGTTTTCAGCTGCCGGGCGAGCAGGATCGCGATCGCCAGCCCGACCGTGACCTCAGCCGCCGCCACCGTAATGATGAAAAAGACCACGACCTGGCCGTCCAGGTTACCCCAGGCTTTCGCGAAGGCCACGAACGCCAGGTTGGCCGCGTTGAACATGATCTCGATGCACAGGAGGATCATGAGCACGTTGCGCCGGGTCATGATGCCGATGAGCCCGATGGCGAAGAGCAGGGCGCTGAGGACGAGGTAGTGGGCGAGGCCGATCATCAGTGGTGTTTGATCTTGGCCAGGGAGACGGCGCCGATAATCGCCGCGAGGATCAGGAAGGACGTCAACTCAAACGGCAGGACGTAGTAGCGCAGCAGCACCGTGCCCAGTGATTCGACGGTGCCCTCGGCCGCCTGCCAGGTGCCGGCGAGACCCCCCCGGCGAACGATGGCGATCAGCAGCAGGGCGATGGCCAGTCCGACCACCAACCCGGCCCCGCGCAAGGTAAAGAGGCGCATGCGGGCGAGCGCTTCCGGCTCAAGGTTGAGCAGCATCATGACGAAGAGGAACAGCACGAGCACCGCGCCGGCGTACAACAGCACCTGCAAGGCCGCGACCAGGTACGCGCCCAGCATGACGAACAGCGCAGCCAGGCTGAACATGACGACCAGCAGCGACAGCACGCTGTACAGCGGCTGGCGCGCGAACACGACGGTGCACGCCGCCAGCAGCGTCAGGCCGGCAAATGCAAAAAAACAGATGTTTTCCGCCATTAGGATGTCCTTCGAAGGGGAGGCCGGAAAGTTCGTGAAAAATATCACAAACTGAAGTATTATAGAAGCCGTTGCCTGCCTTGTCTACTTCGTTCGGCGTCAGGTATGCTTATACTACCTGTGCGACTTGTCAGCGGCCGGACAACTTCACAAGCTCATGCACAGGAACCCGTTAGGAGCGCATGTCAGCGCATAGCACGCGAGTCCGCACATCTCTCGTTTTGTCTCTTGGGTTGCTCATCCCCACCCTTGCGGCGTCCGCTCAGGAAGCGCCCAAGGCCGCCGCCGGACAGTGCATCGTCAAATTCAAGCAAGACGGTTCCCACGCCCTGACGACTTCCGCTGACGCGCTGGTCAACTCGCGCCAGGGACGTACCGCCTACATCCGAGGTACCGCAGACCGCTCCAGCTCGCTCTACGACCTGTTTGCCAAGGTCAACGTCACGGCGGCGCGCTCCGTCTTCCGCTCCGCCGCAGAGACGTTGCCCGCCCCGATGGCGCTCCACAAGAGCGCTCAGCAGCCGCCCGGACCCTCGCTCGACGCCTACATGGTGCTGCACTATGCAGGCGACCGCGATCCGGAGGCGATGTGCGCCGATCTCAAGGAAGACCTGCACGTCGAATCCTGCCAGCCGAACTATCAGATGCAAGCCGCCTACGTTCCGAACGATCCCTACTACCACTCTTCGGGCGCGTGGGGCCAACCCTACGGCGATCTGTGGGGGTTGAAGCTGCTGCGCATGGCCCAAGCGTGGAACGTCACGCAGGGCCGCCGGCAGGATCAAACGCCGGTGCTAGCCGCAGTGGTCGATACCGGGGTCGATGCGGCGCACCCGGATCTGGCCGCCAATGTCTGGACGAACCCGGGGGAAGTGGCCGGCAACGGCGTCGATGACGACGCCAACGGCTATATCGATGATGTGTACGGGTGGGACTTCACGACATGCAGATTCTTCGGGTTCGCCCAGTGCCTCCTTGAGAAGCCGCGCGGCAACGACACCATGGACCATGACGGGCACGGCACCCATGTGTCCGGCACCATCGCCGCCGTCGGCAACAACGGCCTCGGCATCATCGGGGTGGCGCCGCAGGCGAAGATTCTGCCGGTCAAGGGCCTCAATGATGACGGGCAAGGCTACTCCTCGGATTTGGCGGCCGGGATCGTCTACGCCGCCCAACAGGGCGCGGCGGTGATCAACAACAGCTGGGGCTGCGGCGGGCCGTGCCCGAGCAACCCGGTGGTGGAAGATGCGGTGCGGGCGGCGATGGCGATGGGCTCGACCGTCGTGTTCGCGGCGGGCAACAGCAGCGATGACGTCGCCAAGTACAGCCCGCAGAACATGACGGATGTAAAACCGATCGTGGTCTCGGCGAGCAGCCCGGAGGACCGGCCGGCATTTTTCACCAATTACGGTCTTGAAGTAGACGTGGCAGCACCCGGAGGTGATGATGAGGAAGGCGACATCTCGACTGACCCATTCCGGAATATCCTATCGCTGCGGGCTACCGACTGCGACGGCTGCGCTCCCTTCGTCGAGATCGGCGACGCGTACCTTCGCCAGGCGGGCACCTCCATGGCCGCGCCGCATGTGACCGGCGTGGCCGCGCTCATCCGCGCGGCACATCCTGAGTTCACCCCCGATGACGTGCGCCAGGTGCTCCGGGCTACGGCGAGCACGCTGCAAGGCGTGGCGAATGGCCATCCGATCGGCGCCGGCCGGGTGGATGCGGCTCGGGCGCTGACCGTGCAAAAAGTGGTGCAAGTCGACATCACCTCGCCGGACGCCGACCAGTCCGTCAGCCCCTTCGACGGGCCGGCGGCGATCTACGGCACCGCATCCGGCGCAGGGTTCCGGAACTATCAACTCTTTTTCTCGGAAGGACGCGCGCCCGGCTCATGGTCTGCAGTTGACGGACCATCCACAGCGCCGGTTACCGAAGACGTACTCGGCATGTGGGAGATCAAATCGTTGGCCGATGGGGTGTATACGCTGCGGCTGCGCGCGGCGTCAAAGCAAGGGTTTGAATTTGAGGCGTTCCAGCCGGCGGTTGTTGAGCGGTATCCGGGCAGACGCCTGACGGACGCGCCGTACGTGCAGAACAACCCGGTGATCTCCGGCAACCGCATCGCGTGGTTTGACGAGCGCACCCGGACACGCCGCGATATCTACATGTGCGACTATGACCCGCAGACCGGCGCGTGCCCTGAGCAGCGCATCACCACGGACGATTCGGTCCTGCCCGGCGGCCTGGCGATGGACGGCGACCGGATCGTCTGGAGTGATCGGGGCGTCAACGGCCGTCCGGACATTTATCTCTATAACCTTGCCACCGGACACCAGGAAAAGATCACGGACGATCCGTCAGATCAATTTGCGCCGGTGATTTCCGGAGACCTGATCGCTTGGACCGACAGCCGGCATGGGAATCCGGACATCTACCTCTACGACTTGGCCACCGGCCGCGAGCTGCGGGTCACCACCCATGCCTCCACCCAGGCGAACGTGGCGATCTCCGGCAACCGGCTCGCCTGGTGGGATGTGCGCCGCAACCCCAGACGCGACGTGTACGTCTGCACGTACGACCGCGATGCCGGAACGTGCCCTGAGCAGCGCATCACGCCCAATAATGCCAAAGCCGGCTCCCCGGTCATTTCGGGCGACCGGGTCGTCTGGGCGGACCGTCGCTCAAGCGCCGAGGAAAACATCTTCGTCTACGACCTGACGACCAAGAAGGAGCGCCGGCTCATCGCCGCGCAGGGCGAGCAAAGCAATGTGGCGCTGTGGGGCGATCATTTGGTCTGGATGGACATCAAAGACTATAAGACCCGTTCCATCCACCACTATGATTTCCGCACGACGATCCGACGAGAGATGGTGTCGTTTCCCACGGGGGAGTTCGGCCCGGTCGTCAGCGACGAGATGCTGGTATGGTCGGACAACCGGTTTGACGTCGCTCAGACCGGCAACATGGAAATCATGGTGTACCCGTTTCCGCAGCGGGCCATCAGCGGCAGGATCCTGGATCAGGCCGGCGTGCCGGTAGCCAGCGTGCCGGTGGAGCTGCTGATCAGCCGCACCCCACGCGAATCGCAGGCCGACCCGGTCATCGCCACGACGGGTCCGGACGGCGTGTACCGGGTCGAAGGGCTGCTGCCTGGCTGCTACAAACTGACGCCCAAGACGACCCCGGCCCTGCGCGCGCAAGGGTTCCGCAGTTTTATCGATGCGGACGACCCGACCCAGCCCCCACCCTACCGGAAAACCGACTTGTCCTCTTCGCAGGATCAGCTTGAGATCGATTTCACCGCTCGCCGCTAGTCGTTTGTGCGCTCCTGTGTTATCCTAACGCCCTGACATTCCCGCCATGAGCACAGCCCGGGTCATCATCGCCGACAGCGAGAAAAACGCGAACCTCTACTACGCCAGCCGCTTCCTGGCGCCGGACCCGTTTATCTTCATCCAAGTCGACGGCCGCAGGACGCTCATCATGAGCGACCTCGAGCTGGACCGCGCCAAGGCCCAATCCAACGTCGATGAAGTGCTCTCGTATACGAAGCTCTCCCGGCAAGCCAAGCAGGGCGGGGCGGCCGAGCCGACGATGATGGACGTCGTCGGGGAGTTTCTCAAATCGCACGGAGTGAACGCGATTGAGGTGCCCTCGGACTGCGGCGTCGTGTACGCGGACGCGCTGCGCAAACGCGGCTACACCGTCACGCCCAAGCCGGAGCCGTTTTTTTCGGAGCGCATGATCAAATCCGAGGAAGAGATTGCTCTGCTCACCGAAGCGCTGCGCATCACCGAAGATGCGCTCGCCTCAGCCATTGAGCTGATCCGCACGTCGGAGGTCAAAGCGGACGGCACGCTTTGGATCGGCGGCAAGCCGCTCACGGTCGAGCTGCTGCGCAAGGCGATGCACCTGACGATGATGGAGCGGGACTGCGTCGCCCAACACACGATCGTCGCTCCGGGCGCGCAGGCGGTCGATCCGCACAACGAGGGCTCCGGTCCGTTGCGGGCGAACGAGCCGATCGTAATGGACGTCTTCCCCCAGCACGCGCGCAGCCGCTACTTCGCCGACATCACACGCACCGTCGTCAAAGGCAAGGCGTCGGATAAGGTGCGGCGCATGTTCAACGCGGTCAAGGAAGGGCAGGAGATCGCCTACCGGATGATCAAAGACGGCGTGGACGGCTCGGCGGTCCACAAAGCGATCCTGGATTTCTTTGAGCAGCAAGGTTTCAAGACCGGCGAGCAGGGCGGCCGCATGCAGGGGTTCTTCCACGGCACCGGTCACGGCGTGGGCCTGGAGATCCATGAACCGCCGCGCGTGAGCCCGAAAGCGGACATTCTGAAGGCCGGCATGGTCGTGACCGTCGAGCCGGGGTTGTACTACCTCGATGCGGGCGGCATGCGCATCGAAGATATGGTTGTTGTCACGAAGGACGGATGCCGCGTCTTAACCGAAGCGCCGAAAATCCTGGAAGTGTAGCAAATACCCATCGAAGGGCGTAAGATAGCTCGAACCCACCCACGATGTCCACGACGCTGCACGCCACCATAACGCCTGAGCCCGTCGTCCGGCTGGAGAACTATTTCCAAGAGCCGTACAACATGGCGGTTGCCACCGCCCGGACCTGCTATTCCTCTAAAGTGATCACGCCGGAGGATGTGGGGCGCGATGACAAGTCGCGCGAGCAGCGCGACCGCATTGCCGAGAGCATCTACAAGGCCGGCCACCACACCACGATTCAGCACCCGACCTTCCAGTTCGTGCTGGAGCGGGTCTCGCGGCAGTTCCTCTGGTCGTTCCTGCACGCTCATCCGTTTTACAATAGTGAGCAAGTTTCTCAACGTTATGTCGAGGTGAAGCCTGAGCACTTCACCATCCCGCCGCTGGAGGAAGCTGCGCGCGCGATTTTCGTGGATACGGTGCATGCGCAGATGGACGCGTACCACCAATTGATCGAGCTGGTCGAGCCGACGGTGGTGCGCGAGTACCGGCGCATCTTTCCCTCGCGCAGCGTTGAAGAAAAGCGCTGGGCCAGCGCGATTAAGAAGCGCTGCCAGGAAATCGCGCGCTACGTGCTGCCGGTCGCTACCCACGCGCACCTGTACCACACGATCAGCGGGCTGACGCTGCACCGCTACTGGCGGTTGTGCCAACAGTTCGATGCGCCACTGGAGCAGCGCCTCGTCGTGCAGCGCATGGTGGACGAGGTCACGAAGATCGACCCTGACTTCATGGCACTCGCACAGGACCCGATCCCGCTGGAGGAAACGATCGAGTACCAGGCGTATGAGCGTTTCCATGGCGCCTCCCGCAACGGCGCGACCCAACGCTTTCTGGACGAGTTCGACCGACAGCTTGAGGGGCGCACGTCCAAGCTCATCGATTACAAGGTGCATGCGCAAGCATCCATGGCGCAAAGCGTGCGCTCGATGCTGGGGCTGAATGCGGAGCAGCTCTCAGAAGAGCAGGCGGTCGCGATGGTGATGGATCCGTCGCAGAACCGCTACCTGGCCGAGTCGCTGACGCTGACGACGATGAGCAAGCTCTCGCGCGCGATGGTGCATCCGCACTTCACGTTCAAAAAGAAGCTCTCACACACCGCCGACTCGCAAGACCAGCGCCACCGGATGGTGCCGGCGTCCCGGCCGATCCTGGCGGCGCACGTCATCAGCGGCCGTCCCGACTACATCACGCCGCCGCTCATCAGCGCGTGTCCGGAAGCCGAGGAGGCGTACCGCGCCATCATGGCGCGCACGTGGGAAGCGATCGATCAGCTCCTCCACCTCGGTGTGGAGCGCGAGCATGCGCTGTACCTGCTGCCCAACGCGTTCCCGATCCGTTTCGAGGAGTCAGGCGATCTGCTGCATTTCCATCACAAGTGGGTGCAGCGGCTATGCTACACCGCGCAGGAAGAGATCTGGCGGGCCTCGCGCGATGAAGTCGAACAAGTCGAAGCGCAATTTCCGGTGATCGGCCAGTACCTGAGAGCGCCGTGCTGGGTGCGCGCGCAGGGCGAGGTGACGCCCTACTGCCCGGAAGGCGACCGCTTCTGCGGCGTGCCCGTCTGGAAACTCGAAGTGGAAAAATACCAACGGCTTATTTAAATGTACCGCCAGTTACTAGTAATTCTCTGTGTCGATTTGCTCTGGGCGCACCCATGCTTGGCCGAAACGAAGCCTTGGAACCCTGAGACAAGGTCGGGGAGCGGTAGTGTGAGTAAACGCGAGGCACTCCCAGCACTCATTAAAAAAGCTCAGGCCGTTGGCCCGTATCAATGCACGTGGCGTGTAACGATCGTCACCTACCCCATAAATCCTTCAGAATCGGTCTCCACGGAGACGATAACTGGTACGAGGTGGGTTGAGGGGAAGTTTTCCCGGAAGGACGATCAGCGAGGATCAGTCATCATGCATCCGGATGCGATCTATGCGTGCGATGCAGGCGCGGACGGTTGCCAGCGCGTCAGCCTTCCGCTGCGTGTGTGGGGAGTGGAAGTGCCGCTGGATTCTATACGCCCAATACCACCACCGGAGGCGCAGTTGGTCAGACTCCTCAATCATCCTGCCGCGCGCGTTCTTGGAACGGAGATCGTGGATGGCCAGAAAGCTACTATGGTCATTGTGGACAAGGAAGCACTCGATGCCTATCTTCCTGGCCTGCCGGATTTGATTACAAAGCCCAAACCGTATTTGAGCCGAGAGCCTAAGAAACCCCCAACAATTTCCACGAGCTGGTTCTCAAACGAGCATGGGCTCATTCTCAAAGGGGTGAGCGAGTTTCCTCAATGGCGCGACGCACCACGTCAGGTCGCGACTGATGCCTACGAGTACGTATTTGGAGATATCCCAGATTCGGTCTTCGAAGTTCCCCGCGAGGGCATCCAGGAATACCGGATCCCAGAGAATTGGCAACCATAGCCACAGCAACGGTACGGTGGAAAATGGAGCGAAGGTGAAATGACGACGGCAATAACACGACCGGATGCGCAGCGACAAGCAGCCAGTGTCTCGGCGGCGCGGCAACTGGTCAGCTTCAGTTTTTACCGGGTGGATCCGGCATGGCGCCGGCTGCCGAAGGCCACGCGGCGCAAGCACGCGGATGAGTTTTGCGACATCATCCGTTCGTACGGCAAACGGCTCATGGTGCTCACCTACTCGCTGACAGGCTTAAAGAGCGACGTCGATTTTCTCGTTTGGCGCGTGGGCAAGACTCTCGAAGAGCTCCAGGAGATGTCGGCGGCCGCCCAGCAGACCGCGCTGGGGGCGTACCTCACCGTGCCGTATTCGTACCTGTCCATGACGAAGCGCTCGACGTACGTGGACAAGCTCGACCCGGACCATCAGGACCGGCGGCTGTTTATCACCCCGGCGAAGGCGAAATACTTTTTCGTGTACCCTTTTGTGAAGACGCGGGAGTGGTACCAGATGCCCTTCGACCAGCGGCAAAGCCTGATGGATGAGCATATCCAGGTCGGCAATAAGTACCCTTCGGTCCGTCTCCACACGACATACTCCTTCGGCCTCGACGATCAGGAGTTTGTGGTCGCGTTTGAGACCGATCAGCCGAAAGATTTCCTCGATCTTGTGCAAGAGCTGCGCGAGACCAAGACCAGCCGCTACACGCAGCGCGATACGCCGATCTTCACCTGCGTGGCGCGCTCCATGCCTGACGTCATGAAAGACCTCGGAGCCTGAGCGATGCTCGCGCGCGTCGCCTCAGACACCGTCCGCTATACCAGCGACGGCGCAATGATCGAGGCATTCTTTACCGAACCGGCGTATGCCACCGGGCCGTCCTCGGCGATCCTGCTGCTCCATGAGTGGTGGGGATTGACGGAGCGCGTGAAGAGCCTGGCCAAGCGGCTGGCAAACGAGGGTTTTGTGACGCTGGCCCCGAACTTGTATGCGAGGCTCGGCGGGAAAACCGCCGCCACCGCCCAGGAAGCCTCGGCGCTCATGAGCAAGGTGTCCTCCCAGGCCACGCTGCGGGACCTCAACGCCGCCATCCAATGGCTCAAGCAACAACCGCAGGTCGATCCGCTGAGGCTAGGCAGTATTGGATTTTCGATGGGGGCCACTTTCGCCCTCACGCAGGCGATCCACAACTCCGACCTGAAAGCGGTCGTGGCCTTCTACGGCAAGACGCCGCCGGTGGAATCATTGCCGCGGCTCCTGCGGCCGGTGCTGTTCATCCATGCCGGGAAGGATGCCTGGGTGAACAAGCTCGAGGTCGATCAGTTCCGCGAAGGGCTGGCGAAGAACGGCAAGCCAGCGGACATCGTCAGCTACGCAAACTGCGATCATGGGTTCTTCAACGAGAGCCAGCCGGAATACCACCGGGAAGCGGCCGAGGATGCCTGGCGCCGCACATTGGAGTTTCTCCGAACGCATTTGAGGTGACATGGACCTGCAGGCCAAGAAAGTCGCGCTGCGCAAGATCCCGCACGGCATCTACGTCGTCGGTCTCAAGCAAGGCGATCAACTCAACGCCTTCACCGCCACGTGGCTCACCCAGGTGTCCTTCACGCCGCCGCTCGTCGCCATGGGCGTCAAGAAGGACTCGCATTCGCTTGAGATGATCAAGGCCGGGCGCGTGTTTACGGTGAACTTGCTGGGCAAAGACCAAAAATCGGTCGCGGAGCATTTCGTCAAGCCGGCCTCCGTCGTCGGCGAGAAGCTCAGCGGCGTGCCGCACCGGCTCGGCAAGACCGGCGCGCCGATCCTCGAGCAGGCGCTCGCGTACGTCGAGTGCGAGGTCCGCGAAGTCGCCAATGACGGCGGCGATCACGCGCTGGTGATCGGCGAAGTGGTCGAGGCCGGCGTGCACCGGGATGAGCCGGCGCTCACGCTCATGGATACCGGATGGCATTACGGCGGCTGAGTCGCGTCGCCGCCGCCATATCGCTGGCGGTGGTGATGGCCGCCGGTCCGGCAGTTGCCGCCGAGTCCAACGAACCGCCGAGCTTCATGCGCGGCCTCGGCAAGGTGTTCGGTGGGCTGGTGTTTGAATTTCCGCGCACGGTCCTGCAGGCTTCAAGCGAGGCCCCCGTGGTCGGCACAATGGTCGGAATCTTCGCCGGTGTCGTCAACGCCCTTCAGACGACGGCCGCAGGGTTCGTCGAAATGTCCGCCGCGTTCGACCCGTGGGGGGCGAAACGATCGCACGTTTCTTCAGAGCCGCGTTAACATGCGGCTTGCTGCTCGCCGTTCCTCAAACCGCGCACGCCGCACTGGGCCGGGCGCTTGGGTCGTTGATCGCCGGATTGATCGAGATCCCCCGCGCGACGCTGGCGGG
>Ga0210019_1003228_pt1 | contig 15149 bp, 9 predicted proteins | sample CryGeyCG2114_020_2_FD_183969 | JGI IMG/M metagenome (GOLD analysis project Ga0210019, IMG submission 183969) | Groundwater microbial communities from aquifer - Crystal Geyser CG11_big_fil_rev_8/21/14_0.20 (SPAdes) (version 2) | ecosystem: Environmental > Aquatic > Deep subsurface > Groundwater ...
GACTGCGACACGTTTCCAGCCCCGACCAGATAGCCATTGCCGCTGGTCACACCGATGGTGAGGTTGTTCGCCCCCATCGCCAGCGTGCCGGCGTTCACGTTGGCGATGTTGCTGACTTCCACCGCGACCCCGGCTGTGAACGTGTCGCCGGAGCTGTTGATAGTGAGGTTGTAATACTTGCTGGTGCCGGTCATGGCGGCCGAAGACAGCGCGCTCACGCCGTCGGTGGAGGTGTACTCGACGGTGCCGGTGCTGGACGTAAAGGTGCCGCTGCGCGTGAGCGGCGTGCCGCTGCCGGTCAGCGTCAGCGTATAGCTGCTGAGGTCCAGGGTATCCTCAGCGCTGGCTGTGCCATCAATCGTCACCGAGGTGGCTTTGACCGCGGAGCCCAACGTAATCTTGTTATTCGAGACGGTGGCATTGGTCTTGTTGATGACCACGACTCCAAAGTCTTGTTTGGTCGCGTTGTTGTCGGTCCACGTTTGGGCGGTCGTGCCGTTGAATGTAATCGTACTGGTGCTCACCTTGGTAACCGTCCCTGAGTTGACGATCGCGCCGGTCAGGTTGAGCGCCAGCGTGCCACTGCCGGTAAAGGTCAGATTGCCGGCGTTCGTGATACCGCCCCCGCTGGAGTGATCCAGCGTCACGGTGCCGTTGGTATTGCCGCTGGATTCGCCGATTTGCAGCGTGCCGTTTGACGTGATGTTAATGGCGGTATTACCGGAGTTCGTCACCGTCAGCGTCTGGCTGCTTTGGACGATCAGCTTTCCTGAATACGTTGAGCCAAGGGTCAGGCTCTGGATGGTAGGGCTGGAGCTGTCCAGTGTCACCGTGGCGCCACCGGCAATCGTCGCGGTGTCCGTGGACTGCGGGGTCGTGCTGTTGCAGTTCGTCCAGATGCCGGCGGTGCCCCAGTTGCCGGTCGTGGTCGCCGAACACGCGCTCGCCCAGGCAACCTGCGGCGAACTCAATGCCATACAGCTTATGGTTATGGCGAGCACCAGCCATGAAACGTTTTGCCGTGTCATGGCATCACCGTCTGCGCGGACATCGCGCCCATCTCGACTATCGACCGCGCATGCAGCCGCCGATCTCGCCGGGCAATCCACCACCGTGCCAACAGCGTTGGAATCGCACCGGCCCAGCTCACGTGCCACGCCACGACCCAATAGTCCCATCCGATGTGAAAGGTCCTGGACGCCACGCCGGCAATGATCTCCGGCAGCGGCTCGGCTCCCAAGCGCATCAGCGCAAGACCGGCGGCCGCAAGCAGGATCCCCAGCCGGAGCGAGCCGGTCAGTTCTCGCCAACACGCCGTCAATTGGATCAACAGCATCGGAAACAAGAAGAACCAGCCCGCGTGCATCACAAACTGCACATGCCCGCCCCACCAGACGCCCACGACCCGCATCGACACGCCCGGTAGCAGATGGAGGCAATCAACCAGCAGCGAGGCGCACCAGACCATCCACAAGCGGAAGGCCACCAGATCGCACCAGCCCAGGCTCATAGAGCGTCGAAACCACCGCGCGGCACAGTAGAGTCCGAGGCCGGTCGGCCCGCCCCAGACGATGGGCGCGAGGGCAAAACTAGACAAGGCATGCACCGCCCCGCGGAAGGGGATCTGGAACACCCATTGCTGACCGACCACGTAGTAATGGAAGATCGCCCCCAAGAGGCTGACCACAATGACGCCGGGCAGCAGGCGCGCATACGGCAGCGAGGCATCGCCCGGGATCTCCCGCAGCGACCGCCACGGAGACCGCAGGCCTCGCCATCCAAAGCGTAGGACCTCCCAAACCCTCAGGCGCGTCATGAGCTGGAACCTCCGCAACTGACCGCAATGCGCTCGATGAGCACCCGATCAGGGCTCGTATAATCCCCCCCGCCTCGGAAGCCCACCGTCAGCGTCGCTGTCATGCGCCGCGCTGTATCCTTCGTGCGCGAGCCATGGGATAGCGGCGCCCACAGCGCCGCATACGGCTCAGCGCCGGTCACATTGCGCTGCGTGGTGCCCTGCAGGCGCAGTGCGTCCCGGCCTTTTTGCTCGGCGAGGATGTCGCAGCGCATCCACGGAAAGCCGTCGTCAGGCCGCCCGTCTTCCACCGACCCGACGTCCACCAGGCACTGCAGCGATTGCGCGCACGAGGCCGGTGTTGCCGGGATGCGCACATGGATCGCCTGCTCGTGCGCCGAGCCGTCCAGAACCGGGCCGACCGCGATACGTCCGCCGGCATGCTCAATCGGCGCGAGCGCGTAGGGCAGCGGTTGCGCACCTGGAAGCCCGGCAGCCCACGAGGTCTGCCACGCTGCGGTGCTGACAACCAGCAGCGCCGCGCTCGCCTGGACCGCGGTCGTGAGCGCCCTGCGCCATGAGCCGGTGCTCCACCAACGCCACCAACACCCGAACGCCACCAACGTGATGACCATCGTCACATATTGACCCAGCCAGAAGTTCAACGCCACGCCAAGCCGCGAAGCGACAAAGAAAATCACGACTCCTGACGGCTCGATGATAAACCGGGCGCCGAAGCTCAGGACGAACGCCAGCACCCAAGCGCGAGGGCGCGTGAGGCGGCCGAGAGCCCGCAGAAGGAAATACACCTGGAGCATCCGCACCGGAGACGTCAGGAGCAGCGACGCGTGGCCGAGCAGAAAATGCTGCCACGGTAAGCGGTACGTCAGCGGAACCGTCGGAACACCAAAGAGGTGCACAATGTCAAACAGCGGCATGAGGCACCAGCTCATCCACAGATACACGACGCCAATTTCCGCTTCAACGAGCGCCGGGCGGCGCCGTCCGAACCAGCGGCAGGTGATCAGGAGTACTAGCACGCCGATCAGCCAGCTCCACACACCGGCGAGCATGTAGTGCACCATGATCAGCGGCCAGTACGCCAGCTCCCACACCCAATGGCCGAGCACAAACCGCGAGTGCAAGAGGATGAAGACCAGTCCGCCGGCCATGAGCGTGAGGACCAGCCTGGGGTATGGCAGCCGGTCGTCGGACCGGATCAGCGCCACAGCGCGATGCGGCTGCACCAGCGCCCAGAGGCTGCGCGCCAGCAGCGTACGCAGGCTCAAGACGCGCGCCTTCATGTGGCCACCACCTCCCGGCCGGATCGAACCCGCCATGCTCCGGCTGCGGCTGCGGCAGTCCCTTGCCGGATCGCACCAACATGGACGAGCAGTTCCATCCCGAGCCGGCGGCGCACCAACCCGCGAAGCATCTTCGCCGCATACCGCTCCGCTCTCAACGCGCGCCACAGCAGCACGTCATACCCCGCCAGCGCAGCAGTAGGCGCCCCACACTCGAGCGCGCCGGCAATCACGCGGGCCGCCAGCCGACCGCTCAGCAGCGCCGTGTCCAGCGCATCCCCGAACAGCGGCGTCACCGCCCACGCGGCGTCTCCAACCGCCACGACGCCGCGGGTGGACACCGGGTGCGGAGTTCTGGCCATTGCGAGCGGCCAACCATGCCAGGGGCTCACGACGCGTCCCTCGCCGAAGCGCTCGCGCAAATGGGGATGCCGCTCGAGGATGCTGTCAAACACGGCTTGCGGATCGCTGATCTTGCGCTGGACTGGCGCGTCGATGGCCAACCCAAGAGCATCCGCACCATCTCTGGATGGCCACCGCCACAGGCACGCAACCACAGGCCGATGCACAACGTGATATTCGATGGCAGCGGTCGGCGCACCGTTCAACCATCGGCTTCTCCACGCCACATCGCCATAGGATGACCGCCAGGGCGTCAAACCGGCCCGGCTCGCAACCACGGACGAGCTGCCATCGGCGGCCACAACCACCCGGCCGGTGACGGCCAGGGATAATCCGCTCGACTCATCATACGCCACGACGCCGGCAATGCGGCCATCATCTGCACGCATCAGGTCCGTGACACGCCACGGCTCTTGGACCGCCGCTACACGTCGCGCGTGTCGCAGTAGCCACTGATCGAATTCCTGACGATCGCACAGCCGCCAGCCTGCGGCCCCCTGCAGCCGCATCGCCGCACCACTCCCTGCGCTGATCAAAAGCTCGCGGCAGCGGCGCAGGCTCGGGAGCTGATCCAGTTCCTGCGCCAGCCCCATCTCATGGAGCACACCAGAGCCTTTGGCTTGCCCAACCATGACGCTGCCGGACGCCCGCGGTGCGCCCCGGTTCAAGAGCAGGACCCGAAGGCCTGCGTGCCCGAGAAACCAGGCGCACGTGGCTCCGGCCGGCCCTCCACCAACGACGATCACGTCATAGTCGTATCGCATCATTCACCGATGGTTGCGTGCTGCGCGCGCTCAACGGGTTCATCGAGCTCGTAAAGCCTGGCATAGCGTCCCAGTGTCTGCAAGACCACACCGGTTGACATCGCGGGAGAGCCCACCCATGCTTTGCCCTCTTCCGCCCGCCAGACCGGTGCTGACGGCCAGCTGCCATCGGGACCTTGCTGCTTCAGCAGCCATGCCACCCGCCGGTCCACGGCCTCGCCGGCGTAGCCCAAGCCCATCAGTGCTCCAGCTACCCAGGCAGACTCAAGCACGCCTTCCGCATCCTGCTGATCCTGCGTGAGGCGCGCGAGCAGCGCGGTTCGGGCAGGCGCCAGGCAGGAAGCGGCCGCAGGGTATGTCCGGCCAACGACGTTGATGAACATGTAAGGGGAATCACCGAAGGAAGAGCCCCACGCCGCTTCTGAAGCTTGGGCGGCTTGCGCCACGCGGCCGCATAGCGGTCCGGCAGAAACACCATGATGGCTGAGCCAGAACAACACCGTCGCGTCTGTCAGCGGATCCGTTTCGGACAGGCGGCTCATCACCGGCTGACCGTGCCACAAGGCTGGCAGCAAATGCACGGATGCCGGAGAAGACCATCCGTCCGGAAATCGATAGATCGGAAAAGACCCATCGCTGCGCTGTTGCGCGAGGAGGCTGCGCTGCCAGGAGGATGCTCCATCCATCCCCACACGGTCCAGCACCCAGGCCGCATAGCTGCTATCGGCAACCACGGGCAATTCTCGAAGGGCTGTGGGATGCGCCCAGGCGTGGTAGCGAAGCCAGCCCCCCTCGGTCTGCTGCGCGCGCAGATACCGGGCCGCGCGCTGTGTGACCCGCCGTTCGATGCCCTGCGGCAGTTGGGCCAAGCCATCGAGGACAACGGCCGAGGCCATGGGCAGCTCTTTGCGCACGCAGCGGCTCATCGCTGCATCCTCGCATTGGTCGGCGAGAAACGCGCCATGCGGCTGCTGGACTCGCGCCAAATACTCGGCCCCGGCATCGAAGGCCGCGCGCGCCTGCTGGGCAAGCGTCGTGGGCTGCGGGGCGGCCACGACCGGCGGCATGAGCCAGCCGGCAGCAGCCCCCCAGATACCGAGAAGGCCGTACACGGCGAATTCCTGCAGCGACCACACCGGGTGCCAGAGTTTGCGCCGGATCATGGTGAGCCGCTCCACGGAAGCTCGGCGCAGGCTCCACAATCGCCACAGCGACCAACACGCGGTATTGAGAAACCACGGCGAGATCCACAGGGCCGCCACTGAAACCCAAAACGCGATGGCGGGAAGGCGGCGCAGCCAGCGTGTCAACTGCGGCATGGACAACCGGTGCGGTTCGCGCGGATCGTGCAGCCGGTCGTCGAGCAGATGCAAGAGCTCCGCTTGGAACTGAAAGAGCCATAACAGCGCGCACAACACCAACACCCACGGCACCATCAAGGGCTTGCCCTGCACGCCGTACGCCTGGAGAAACAGCAAACAGGCAACCCAGGGCGTCCACAGGAACCCGCCGCGACGCACCTTCAAGCGAAGGCCCGGGGTAATATAGGCGATCCCGATGGCTGCGATGACCGCCAGCAGCAGCACGGCCTGCGAGGACAGCCCCGCGCGAACGACCGGGATGCCCACAGCGAAGATAAGCAGCCAGGGTGTGCAGCTGAGCGCGAGCGCATGCTCCGCCGAGAAGCGGCAGCGGCGGATGACGAGCGCGGTGGCGTTGCGCTCTCCCTGCAGCCGCCAGTCCCAGAAATTGCCGTACGCGCCGAAAAACAACAGCACCGCGGTGATCAGCAGCGTGTTGGTGAGCGCGATCGACGCAGACATCGGCGCAGCAAAAGCGTAGCCGAGGAGGGTGTAGCCGAGCGGCCGAAGTCCGGACACCTTGCCGCCACTGTCAATCGCGCGGAAGAAGCAGAGGATGCTGAAGAAAAGCGAAGAAAACGATGCGGAGAGGCTCGTCAAGTGAGGGCGTGACCTGTTCAACGGGATCCCGTGATTCGTATGCTTGTGCTCAGCCTCATTGTAACAAAGCGAGTCCGCGTTGGCCATGAAGACGCCCTCATGCTCATTGTGACCCATGCGCTCAGTTCGCAGCGGCAAAGCTCGGCTGAGGGCGTCGCGCCGCCGCGGACCATCTCGTTAGTCTGTCTCAGCGCTGGCGGTCCACTCGAGTTTCACTTGCAGGACCTTGGCATCCGCCGCCAGCGTATCGTTGGTGGCATCATCCGCATCGCGATTCAACTTGAAGACGACAAATTCGCCGGCCGCCCATCCATTGTTGGCTGACGTAATCGAGCCGGCTGATGTGACATGCACATCCCCTGTAGCGATCAACGCATCGTTGATGGTTGTCGCCGTGCCGAGCGAGGCATCCAGCACCCCATCATCCGCAGTCCCGCTAGTGCTGACTTCCCAGTCCACCAGATGCGTGGCGGTCCCTGAGGCTGCGGTCCAGAATACGGTTACCGTGATGGTGGAGGCGGTAAAAGAGTCCGGCACCATGAACGTCCAGTAGGCTTTCTCATCGGTAGATTGATCGAAGTCCAGCGTGTAGTAGCTCAAGTTCGTGCCATCCGAGCGCCGCTGATCCGCAAACCCAGAGCTGGGGGCGACGATGGCCCCGGCCGCCGTCAGCACGATCGTTCGCTTCGGCTGGGCGGTGCCTGCATAGGTGACAGCGCCATCAGTGCCGAACTGCGCGTAGTTGGAGCCGCCGTCGCCGACGCGGAACTCGGTGCCATCGACCGTCAAGTGATCGGCGACATCATCGCCGGTAATGGTGTCCGCGGCAATCTCGGCGGTTTCCACCGCGCCGGTGGCGATATCCCCGCTGGTGATCGTGTCGGCGGCGATTTCCGCGGTCCCGACCGCGCCGGTGGCGATATCGTCCGAGGTGATCGTGTCCGCCGCGATTTCAGTTGTGGAAATGGCGCCGGAATCCACGGTACAGCCGTCCTCGTTGCCGGTGCACGTGAAGGAGCCGAAGTCCTCCGCGGTCATCTCGGTGTCGTCAACCGTTGAACCTAAGGAGCCACCCACAATGGCGGTACTTCCATTCTTGCCGATATAGAGCGCGTCGTCATCGGTGTCCCAACATAGCTGGCCTTCGGCGGTGCCGGACGCACAGGAGGTGGCTTGGGGGAGCGTGAGTCCTTCGGCCGTGCCGGAAACGTTGATCGAAGAGAGGTCGAGCAAATCGCCATCCGCGAAAGTGAGCGTGGCGTTCAGGTCTCCCGCGGTGATGGTGTCGGTGGCGATCTCGGTCGTTTCCACCGCGCCGGTGGCGATATCACCGGAGGTGATCGTATCCGCGCTGATCTCCGCGGTGGCCACGCTGCTGGCATCCAGGGTGCAGCCATCCTCCAAGCCGGAGCACGTGAAGGAGCCGAAGTCCTCCGCGGTCATCTCGGTGTCGTCAACCGTGGCGCCAAAGCTTCCACCGCTGCTGATCGCGGTCGCCGCCGAGCCGCTCCCGACGTAGAGCGTATCGTTGTCGGTGTCCCAACACAGCTGGCCTTCGGCGGTGCCCGAGGCACAAGACGTCGTCTGGGGCAGCAGAAGCCCCTCGCTCGTGCCCGAGACGTTGATGGCATCGAGGTCAAGCAGAGTGCCGTCGGCCAGCGTCACGTTGCCTGACGAGTCGACTTGGAATTTTTCACCATCGCCGACGGTGAGTGCTGATGCCGGGCTCAGATCTCCGATGCCGACCGTGCCGTCGAACACCGCGGCATAGTTGTTGGTGGAACCGCTTTGGGCCAAGACAGCTAAACCGAATGCGCTCTCCGTGCTCGCCGCGCCTTGATTCGCGATATAGACCCCGTATTGTGACTGTGTGCCATCCAGCGCACCAGTGGTCGTTGCCGCATCGATCACGAGCCCAATGACATTGTGCGTGCCTCCAACACCCGATCCCGACTGGACCGGCTGAACACCCACGCCGAAGACCGTCGTGGTGCCTGATGTGGCTGTCGATACGTTTTCCACGTTGACCGCAAGGCCCATACCCGTATGCGTCGCGCTGTCGATATCGATATCGAGCGCCCCAGAGGTGCCGGTCATGTCTGTGGTTGCCGCATCGATGACGACCTGCTCGGCAGCCCCCAGCGTGAAGACGCTCGAGTCAGCCACGTTGAGCGCCCGGTCGAAGCCATCCCCAATGTTGAGCGCGTAGACGTTCGAGGTAGAAGCGTTATCATTGTCCGTAAGCGCGAGATCGATCCCATAGAGCGTGGTCGTGCCGCCGGTGTGATCCGCATTCGTCAGGTCGATGTCGAGGGCAGACTGGCTGATCGTGTTGCCGAGAGTGGTGATCCCGTTCGTGAGGTCCAGGTTGTAGCTGCCGGACTGGTTGGTGTTGGCGCTAATCGTGAAGGCGTAGGTTCCGGTCTCGCCAGAGTCGAAGCTGATGGAGCCGGCGGCGGTGGGATCGCCGATATCGTTATAGTTGATACTCACACCCAGGTCGCTGGCCGCTTCCCATTCAAAATCGCCTGTCGTGGACTCGTAGGTGAGGATATATTCATCAGTTGCGCTGTTGACCATCTTGAGCGCACCTTCATCCACGGCGTCATCTGCTAGCTCGCTGGCGGTAATCGCGCTGGCGGCGACATCGCCGCTCGTGATCGTATCCGCCGCGATCTCATCCGTGGCCACGGCCCCGCTGGCAATCTCGGAGGTGCCCACGCTGTCCGCCGCGAGATCCCCGGCCGTGAGGGTGTCGGCAGCCACATCATCGGTGATAATCGTCCCGTCAAGGATTTCCGCCGTGGCGACCGCGCCGGTCGCGATATCTCCTGCGGTAATCGTGTCCGCGGCGATCTCGGTTGTTTCGACACTGCCGGTGGCCAGGTCGCCGGAGGTAAGCGTGTCCGCGGCAACATCGTCTGTCGAGATCGTGGAATCCAAAATCATTGTCGTGGTAACCGTACCGCTATCTCCGGTCGTCACGACAGTCCCGGTCGTGGCCGGAAAGGTCACCGTGGTGGTCCCCGCAACGGCGGCCGGTGTCAGCGCAATCGTCCCCGAGGTGGACCCTTTCAACGTGAGCGTCGTGCCGCTCGTGCCGGTAAAACATGCCCCGGTCGCACAGTCTCCTACAGCACTGATGTCGCCGACCGAGCTGCCGCCCACATTCACTGCGGCGGCATAAATGGTCCCATCGACTTCCACGTCGCCCTCGACGAACAGCGAGTCATCCGCCAACGCAGTGAGGTTGTCGGGGGTAGATCCTGTGCCAACGCGCATCCCGCTCGTCACCGTTAAATCGGTTCCCACCGTGGCCGCGCTCGTCACATTGATCGACTGGTTGATGTCGAGCTCATCGTTCGTGGCATCCCACAGGATCGAGGCATCACCGCTGCCGCCCTCGATCACCACGCCGGCACCACTGGCCGGCTCGCTGCCACTGGTATTGTCGTTGTCCACCGTCCAGGTCGTATTCGTGGTGCCAGAGGTGCTGGTCGTGCCGCTCATCGTGCCGGTCACGGTCAGATCTCCAGCCACCGTCACGTCGCCTTCGTAATCCACGCTGAACTTGCTGGTCCCTGACGTATTCTGCACGTCGAGCATTTTCGTATTGGCATCAGGCGCCGAGGACGGCGTGATCACGAGGGCTGCGCCGGCGCGCGTGATGGTCAATTTGCCCGACGTGGAGGTGTCGATGTCCGTGCGGAGGAATTTCGCCGAGTCCAAGCCGTCTATTTGATCGGCGTTCATGGTGTAGGCGGAGGAGGTCAGCCGCTGCCGCGGCGTCATCTCGGAATCGTCCGCCACCTGCACCGACAGCCACATCGGCGAATTGAAATCCACCGAGGTCAGGACCGTGGTCGTGCCCAGGATGACGTTGAACACGCCGTTATCCGACTCTGCCAGCGTGACCGATTGCGACTCTTCCCAGAGCTTTGTGCCGGAAGTCGACGCATCGTAGAGGCGGAACTTCATCGTGTACGTTCCGGTCACCGCCTTGCCGCCGCTGTCGGTCAAGCGCCCTTGATAGTTCAAGACCCATGGCACGGCCGCTTGAAGAACAGCAACAAGCGACAGGTGACAAGCGACAAGGACCGCAAAAGCCACCGCTCGAACATTGGGGACGTTTCTCATTTTGCTACTCTGCAGCTCCTGCGCTAAAGCCACCGATTCCCCCGGGTTCAATCCGCCATCGAGACCCGTGCATGACGCCGGAGCTCACCGACGGCTCCGGGGTCCGTACCGCCTCAACCCGCGGCGCGCTCACATAGTAAGCCGGCTGCGGGGCTTGTCCGACCACCTGAAACGCCAGACCCCCAATGACCGCCACGAGCGCCATACCAACCCCCAGCGCTCCCACTAGCCATGGTGCCCTGGAGCGCCTGGAAACCGGCTGAGGCATGGCTGGGGCTTCGACAGGTGCCGGGGGCACATCCAGCTGAGCGATCGCGGCAGCGGCCGGCTCTGGTTCCCGGCCAAGCTGATGCAGCTGGAGAAACATGGGCGAGGCGGTCTTCACGGTATAGAAGAGCATGTTCCCTTCCTGGCACGCTTGAAGCAGGCCGGAGTGCTCAAGCCGCTTCAGTTCACGCCGAAGCGGGCTCACGGAGAGGTCTAAGGTTTTTGCCAAGCCGCGCAGGTAAAAACGGTCTGTCGGATGAGCCAGGATGTGCTCAAAGACGGCACGGCGGATGCGGGATGACACGAGGGCTTCAAGCATGGCTGTGCCCTTTCGGCAGACGATTGGACCCAAAAAGGGCACAAGCTGGGCAAAGAAAAAAGCCCAACCGCGGTGATGCAGTCAGGCGCAGCCGAATGTTCACCTCGTCCCCCCTTGGCAACCCAGCCTCCCCGCCAATGGCGGGGACTGTGGTTTTCCGGCCCCAGCTTGCGCTGGGTGTGGCGTTTCAGTAAGGTCGAGCACTTGGTGCAAGTTAAGTATGCCTGAGTTGTAGAGCACGCGTCAAGGCAGCCACCCGCTCATCGTTCCTTGTCGTGCCGGCGTTGCCGGGCAAGCGCTTCCTCTAGATTGCGCTTGGCCAGAGCATGCGATGGTTTTGCGCTGAGCGCCGCCTCAAAATGCCGGATCGCCTCATCCGGCCGTCCTTGCTGGCGCCGGGTCACGCCCAAGCCGTTGTGCGCCTCGGCGTAAGAGGAATTGCGGCGTAGCGCTTCTGCGAATGCCTCGGCGGCCTCCTCCAACTTGCCTTGCATCAACAGCGCGTTGCCGAGGTTATTGTACGGTTCGACCAGATACGGTTTGAGCCGAAGCGCCTCGCGGTAGTGCTGCATCGCCTCGTCATACCGCTTCAGGCGGTACTCGGCGTTGCCCAAATTGTTATGGGCGGAAGCCGACGCCGGCTTGAGCTGCAGCGCTTTGCGGTAGAGCGCGACCGCTTCCTGAACGCGGCCGGTCCGCAGTCGCACGTTGCCCAAATTGGAGTACGCGTCCGCGTAGACCGGCTTGAGCTCAAGCGCGCGCTCGAAGTGCTGCGCGGCTTCCTCAGTCTTTCCTTGGCGCCACAGCGCGCTGCCAAGGTTGTTGTGCGCCCGGGCGTTGTCCGGTCGCACCGCCACCGTCTTACGCCAGATGCGGTCCTCCGTGCGATAGTCCGCGTTACGCCTGGCGGTCAGTACCGCCCCGGCCAGCGCCAGCGCTGCGACCAGTCCGGCGAATGCGCTGCGGCGGGCTGCGGAAGAAAGCGGCGCGCGCCGCAACAGCGCGCGCCCTCCAAGGACGAGCAGCGCAACCACCGCGATGAGCGGCAAGTACATCCGCCGCTCGGCGGCGACTTCCGTGACGATGGGCAGCACGCTGGAGCTGGGTGCCAGGATCAGAAAAAACCACGCACCCAAGAATCCCACCCAGGACCGGCGCGCGACCGACGCCACGGTGCCCACCAGCAGTGCCAGCACGGCCACCAGCGACGGCCATACATCGACGAGGCGTTGGGCGATGGGCCAGTCATGGTAATCCAGCACCAGCGGATGCGGCCAAACCGCCAGGCGCAGATAGTGCACAATCACGCCGGATTGGGTCAGGACATACTGCCAAGGGGTGATCTGCGGCAGGTGGAATCCCGCCGACTGGCTGCGCGGCCCCGGCAGGACGAGCGCTGCCAGGATAGTCCAGGTGAGCGCCAAACCGATGTATAGGCGCCGCCGCGCTTGCAGCGCCTGGCGCCATGAACGGAACACGAACAGGCCGTCATAGAGGAAGACCGCCACGGGTGCCGAGACCATGACCTCTTTGCTGGCCATCCCGACCGCGCAGGCCGCGATCGCCGCCGCTTCCCAGCGCCGTGGCTGGCGCTCTTCCAGCGCGCGGATCGACGCATAGAGCGTCGCAAGGTAGCACGCCCCCATCAGCAACTCGGTGCGCTGCGTCACGTACATGACGCTTTCGGTCAAGAGCGGATGCACGAGCCACAGGAGCGCGATCGCCGATGCGGCGCCCTGCCCATCCGCCTCCGAGCCGCGGCGCGGACGCGCCCGGATGAGCGTGCGCCGCGCGATCCCGAAGACGAGCAGGCCGCTGAGCAGATGGAGCGCAAGATTGACGGCGTGATAGCCCCAGGCGCGCAGCCCGCCCAGCGCATAGTTGAGCGCGAAGGACAAGGCCACGGCAGGACGGCCGGCGACGACAGACTCCGGTTCGGCGATCACGGTGTGCCACAGCGGCCAGAGCGAGCGGATGTGGACGTTTTCGAGGATGGAAGAGCGGTCGTCAAAGAGGAAAGCGCCGTCAAAGCTGTTCTGGTAGGCCGCGATGCCTGCCAGGAGCAGCAATGCGATCCAGCCTGCAAACGGCTTGGGACGGCTTAGGATGGGCAGTGTGCGCTCAAGCGCGCCTCGCCGGCACGTTACGGTGCGACCGACGGCTCTGCGGCGGGAGAGCCGGCGGGGGTTTGCATCCCCGGCACCAGGGGCGGAACTTCGCGCTCGATCAGCGCGCGCCGGTCCGGGTCGAACACGTAATTCTTTGACGCATCGAGCTTGTAGCGCTCTGCGATCTGCTTGTTGAGGGCGACCAGCTTGTCGCGCTCCTCCATCCAATATTCTTGCAGCACCGTCATCCGGATGAGCATCAGCCGTCGCTGGTCCCATATATCCGCGAATTCTTTGAGCTCTGTATCATCGGTGAACGTATGGGCGATCCGTTCTTGCTCAGCGGAGGAGCCAGGGGTGGCCTGGGCGCCTGCCGCCGTCTCTTCGTCGGCGATCGACGGACGAGCAGCCCACAGCGCCGTCACGATCACCGCGCCACCCAGAACGACTCTCCACGCGAGCCCTCGCTTCATGCGTCACCCTTTCTCAAGGCATGCGCCTTGGTTCACCGAGCGCTACACCACTCTGTGCGTATTCTAGGACGTTTGCGGGAGAAAATCCATCCAGCGCTTCATATCATCGGGAACGGGCGCGCTCAGCGCGATGGTCTGTTGAGTCACGGGATGCCGAAAGCTCAGGTGAGCCGCATGGAGCAGCTGCCTGGACACCCCCATCGCCTGCCAGAAGCCTGCCGGCCGCTTGCCGTACATCGCATCGCCCATCACTGGGTAGCCTAGGTGCATCAGATGCACGCGGATCTGGTGCGTGCGGCCCGTCTCCAGCGAGAGCTCCAGCGCGGTCGCCGGCCATCCATGCGGGGCGGTGGCGGGGTGGGGGAAACGCTTTAGGACGCGGTAGTGCGTCACCGCAGCCCGGCCGCCAAGATGGCGCACCGACATTTCTTTTCGGTGCCGCAAGTGCCGCCCGATCGGCACGGTGATCGTGCCAGAATCCATAGGGACAACCCCATCGGCCACCGCCAGGTACCGCCGGCGGATCGTGCGGGCCTTGAGTTGGCGGGAGAGCGCCACATGCGATGCTTCGGTTTTGGCCACGATCAACAAGCCTGACGTGTCTTTATCGAGACGGTGGACGATGCCGGCCCTAACAAGGGGCACGGGGCGTGGGGCGTGGGGCGTGGATAGATCTGAAGCTTCTCTGTCCTTCCCCCGCCCCTTGTCTCCCGCCCCCTGCCCCTCGCCAAGGTGCCACAGGATGGCATTCACCAACGTCCCATCCCAGTGGCCAGGAGCCGGGTGCGTCACCAGCCCTGGCGGCTTGTTGACCACGAGCAGCTGGGCATCCTCATACACGATTTCAAGCGGGATCTCCTGCGGGGTCAGGACGGTGCCGGCTGAGCGGGCCGGGAGCGCGGTGAAGCTGGCTTCGATCCGGTCGCCGATCTGGAGCCGCTGATGGACTTTGGCTGGACGGCCTCTGATCATCACTTGGCCGTCGCGGATCGCGCGCTGGATCATCGCCCGCGAGACGCCGATCGGCAGCCGGCGGGAAAGGTGCTGATCGAGGCGCATGCCGGCTTCGCCGCGGCCGATCGTAAATTCGTAGCTACGTGCCATGGAACTACCGTTTCTGGTTTCTTGTCTCTGGTTTCTTGTTCGGAGGGTTAACCAGAAACTTGAAACCAGAAACTTGAAACCAAAGCGTTCCGCCAACAAGCAGCATTCCAAGACTAATGAGCTGCTGAAGTGTCAGCCCCATCCACCATGCCGTTTGATCGCCCCGGAGGTACTCGATGCCGAAGCGCAGCAACCCGTACAGGAGCAGATAGCCTCCGAAGGAGCGCCCCGGCGAGCGCAGGATCCCGGGCTGCCGGCCGCGCAGCCACAGGTAGATGGCGAACAGGCCCAAGCTTTCAAGGAGCTGCGTGGGCACCACCGGCGTCTGGTGTCCTGGAAAGAGAACGCCGCAGCACCCGTCAACCGGCTTGCCGTAGCAGCAGCCATTCAAGAAGCATCCGATGCGGCCGATCGCATGGCCCAGCGCAAGAAACGGCACGACCTGGTCGGCCACGCGCAGCCAGGAGAGCCGGTGCGAGCGGACGTAGAGCCACGAGGCCAGCACCCCACCCGCA
>Ga0210019_1003229_pt1 | contig 15147 bp, 15 predicted proteins | sample CryGeyCG2114_020_2_FD_183969 | JGI IMG/M metagenome (GOLD analysis project Ga0210019, IMG submission 183969) | Groundwater microbial communities from aquifer - Crystal Geyser CG11_big_fil_rev_8/21/14_0.20 (SPAdes) (version 2) | ecosystem: Environmental > Aquatic > Deep subsurface > Groundwater ...
CTAAAAGGCATAGTCCGTGGATTGCCGGATTCAGGAAATTTTCATAATTTTTCACAGGAGATTGCTGGATGAAAAAGTTGTTGGTGGTGATGACCCTGATTTTTGCGGCGACCCTTATAATGGGTTGTCCTACGCAAGCCTGCCACGAGGGGCATTGCAAACAGGAATTTTCTCCTCAGCCGCCTGCCAAGGAATAACCAACCGGGTTTGATCCTCCCTTTGGCCGTCCTGGCCAGAGGGAGCGAAAGCGGGACGATCTCGGCGGGGATGAGAGGGCGACCTTTGGGCCGAATCGGAATGCCGTTTGTTTGGATCAGCAGGGGAGGAATGGAGTTTCCGGCCTCTGCTGTTTGTTTTTTCCTTCCTGAGCCCTCTTCATAACCCCTTGACAGTTTTCGCCTATTGGATGATAGAATGGGCAGGAATTCCCTTGTCTTTTTATGGAAGGCGAACGGTGGGTGAGATCGATTTATCCCCCGCTCTCGATTCAGGGGAAATCGTTCAGTTTCCCGGCCGCGAGGGGGTTTGTTTGCCTGCGGTGATCCGGGTCCATGATTTAACTTTTGCTTCCTGAATGAATGATGAATATGGAAAAACATGCCGTAACCATTGAAGAAGTTCGTGAGGCCCAGGAAAACCTGAAAACGGGTATTACGAACCACGAGAACAAGCAGTTCAATGAGGCCATTGATAATTTCAAAAAAACGGCCTCCATTCATCCCCGGGAAGTGGACCACCTGAAACAACTCCAGCAAAAGCTTCAGTCGGGAGGGTATAAACTGCAACAGGAAAGTATCGCTTACATGGGATGTGCGGCGGTTCATCTGAACTATCTGGTCCAGCAACTCGACGAAGACCAGAAAGGGCAGGTGCCGATCGATGAGAGTTTGAGCGAGATATTCAAAAACTGGGAAGAATAAACGCCCATTGACGCATTGACTCAGGGAGACCCGTTCCTTTGGAGAAGGAATTTCTTTACGATATTCTTCGGCGGGAGATCCGGGATCGCAAAATTCCACTCAGCCTTGGCAAAACCTGCCCGGTGAAGTGCACCTTCTGCTACGAGCGCGACCACCAGTATTACCGCAATAGTTTCGACACTCCCCTGACGACCCAGGAGCATTGGGAATTCATTTTGAATGAAATCCGTCAATATCCCACGGTGCCCAGGGAATCGTGGGTGATCGGCGGCAACGAGTATATGGAATGGACCGATCTGTTTCTGCATCCCCGGTGCATGGACTGGATCGAGGAGTTCCTTGAAACCACCGGCCGGAACATCATCATGTTCACGGTGGGGTATGTGGACCCCGTGCGAATCAATCGGCTGACGGAAAAATATCCCGGCCGCATCAACTTCGAGCTCTCCGTCATCACCCTGGGCCAGCACCGCAAGCAATTGATGCCCCATGCTCCGTCCGCCGAGCATGTGCTGAAAATCCTGGACGGGCCCGCCGTCACCTCGGCCAATTTCTATTCCTTCGGGCCCGGCACCATGTCCGAAGACGCCCGGGCCATCTCCCGGGTCAATCCCCGGTGTCTTCTCTGGATGGGATGCCTGACCCCCCTCAAAACGCTGGACGCGCAAACCACCGCACTCACCCGGTATGGCCGCCGGTTCCTTGCCGATGAAGCCCGCAGGATTTACTCGATGAACCTTCCCAACATTACGATGATCCATACCGAGTCCTATATCACCGCATTCCTGAACCGCAACAAGATCCTCAAAACCTTCGACGCCTGCGGTTTGGACAAAAAGGACACCGTGGTGATGGCCGGGAACATTTACCGCATTCTGCATCTTTTCCGGCGTAACCGGGCGCGGTTTCTGTATGTTCCCAACGATACCCTCGGAGGCGATTCCGACTGTTCCACGCTTCTCACCTTCAACGATATCGCCCGGCGGATCTCCGGTCAGCGCGTCGTCTATATTCCCCGGGTGGTTATGGAGCACGCCTCGGGCGAGGAAAGGGATATATCGGGGAACTATTTCGCGGAGTTCAAGGCCCGGTTTCCGCAAGTGCATTTCAAGGTTTTGCACAAGGTCAATTCGAGCTTGTCGAACAAAAAGCTTTACGAAAAGGGGTATATCAAGAATTATGTCGAGGATTATCTGGGAAACCCCCTGCACAAGAAATTCGAGGCGGTTTCCTTACCCAATTAGCCCGTTCGGGACGTAACCCTGCCAGGGAGGAGTCTGAATGCTGTATCGGTTGAAGGTGGTGTTTGTGGACAATCAGGAACTGATTTTGGAAAAAACTGAAAAGCACGGATTCAGCGACGATCTGGAATTATTTGAAATCACCACCGTCGATGAAATCGTGGTGGTTCCTCTCAAGCAGATCAAATATATTTCCTGCGACGCGAAAATCTTCAAGAAATAAAATTCCAACTAGGCTCGGGGGAGACAAGCCCGGTTACAATTTTAACCGGGCTTTTCTCAGCCATTTCAATTCATCGAACTTTTCCTGGCAGAAGGACTCGAACATGATCTCGTTGTGCGTGAGAGGGCGGCCATCGATCGTGTACTTGGGATGGTGGCCCGTTCCCGCTTGGCAGGATCCCGAAACATTTCCCGCGTTATCCACCGGTTCCAGTTTGTAAAGGCCCTTTCCTTCATTCGAACCAAAGATTAAGTCCGACAACTCTTCCAGGCTGAGGATGAGGTTGAGCACGGCAAGATTGTTGATCAGATTCTTGGACTTGAAATCCAGCAGAACCTTTTTCACATCTCTGGAAGAGACAATGGCCTTGAGAATGGCGTCATTCAAGTTTTCGTATTCCCTGTCCTGTTCGTTTGAAGGACTCATGGTCCGAACCTCCTAACTGAAATGAGTTGGGCTGGATGTCATTTTTTTATCGGCACAAGTAGTAATACCCTTAAGATAGCAAGAGTTATGCCGCAGAGGGCGGATTGGCCTCAATTATTTAACTTATTGAAAAATAATGGTTTATTTCATAAATTGAATTTGGTCCACCAAGGGTTTTTGAGGGATCCCGCCACTATGATGACGGATGTCAATAAATTCTCGATTGCAAGGCCGGGCCGGGAACGGGAAGTTTTCGCCCTCTCCGGAAGAGGCCGGGAGGAAAGATGTGGACGGAGAACCGGTGGGTTCGATTTCTTGCGGGCATTTTGCCGGGTGTGCTAACATGCCCTCTGAATTTTTCCAGGGCTCTTCTCCCCGGAGCAGGCCCCTAATCCCAACTGCGTTTTGATATGTCGTTTCCCATTCATCGATCCAGAAGATTGCGGCAATCTCCCGGCCTGCGCCGCATGGTCCGGGAAACCTCTCTCTCGGTGGATAACCTGATCGCGCCCTTTTTCGTTTGCGAGGGGAAAGGGGTTCGCCATGAGATCGGTTCCATGCCGGAGATTTACCGTTTTTCCGTGGATACCCTGTTGGGGGCAGTAAAAGAGATCCATTCGCTGGGAATCCCCGCTCTCATTCTGTTTGGAATCCCGGATAAGAAGGATGCCGTGGGGTCCGAGGCTTACAATCCGGACGGGATCGTTCAGCGCGCGATACGCGAGATCAAATCCGCCATTCCCGAGATGGTTGTGATTACCGACGTTTGTATCGACGAGTACACCGACCATGGCCATTGTGGGGTGGTCCGCGAAGGCCGGGTATTGAACGACCCCACGCTGGAGCTTCTCGCCAAAATGGCTGTGACGCATGCGCGTGCCGGTGCGGACATTGTGGCCCCCTCGGACATGATGGATGGGAGAGTGCGGGCCATTCGCGGAAACCTGGATGAAAACGGGTTTCCCGATACGGTGATTCTTTCCTACGCGGCCAAGTATGCTTCGGCTTTTTACGGTCCCTTTCGCGAGGCGGCCGATTCGGCGCCGCAATTCGGCGACCGCACGACCTATCAGATGGATCCGGGAAACAGCGACGAAGCCCTTCGGGAAGTCCTGCAGGATATCGAGGAAGGCGCGGACATGGTGATGGTAAAACCCGCCTTGCCCTATTTGGACATAATTCGCCGGGTCCGGGAAACCGTGCATGTGCCCGTCTCGGCCTACAATGTAAGCGGTGAATATTCAATGATACGGGCCGCCGCCCGGCAGGGCTGGCTGGATGAGGAGCGGGTGATGATGGAAACCCTGCTCAGCATCAAGCGCGCGGGAGCCCAGAACATTCTCACCTATTTTGCCCGCAAAGCCGCACAAATCCTGCAGAAATAAAGATCTTTTCCGCTCTTTCCGGGCTTGAAATTCCCGCGATTCCAGGAATGAATTGTACTTATTATTTTTTGCTTCTGCAGAATTCAGGCGTGTATAATATTCGTATAAGACGAGTGTTGAACAAAATTCTGTATTCCAAGGAGTTTCGTTGATGTCCATTCTGGCTAAAAACCTTAAGATTATCCGAAGGGAGTTGCGGTGCACCCAATCGGTCATGTCGGATGTCTTGAAAGTGGGTTTTAGAACTTATGTCCGTTACGAAGCGGGAGAGAGAGATGCTCCGGTATCGGTTCTCGTCAAGATGGCCAAATTGGGAAATATTTCCCTTGAGAATCTTTTGACCAAGGAGATCAATCGATACGACGTGCTTCCCGCCCGTGAAAATTTAATCGAAACGCCGCGTTCCGTGGTTGGCTCGGTAAATTTTCGCGCCGGCCAGATCGTGTTTAAAAAACCCTCCAAGCAGGAATTGCTGGCCACCGACGAGGCGGAACGAAAACTGCTGGCCCTGTTTCGAAAGATGTCGCCCGAATTGAAGAAAGTTTGCCTGGATTCGGCGGAAGATTCGATGAAGGGGGGCAAGTCTTCCCGGCCTCCCCTGCGCGGCAAAGCCGCATCGGCCCGGGCCAAAGGGGCTTCCGGCCGGTCTCCCTCCAAGTCCGTTGCCCGCTCCCGGCCAAGTGTCAAGAACAGGAAGAAGGCTCGGCCCGGCCGCAAGAAGCTCGACAAGAAGGTTTACAAGGAAAAAATCGATAAATTGAAAATGATTACCCGGTCCATCAGCAAAATTACCGTGCGATGACCGGAGTGCGATCACCCGGCCTTATGAAAAGCTGGAGCGGAATGGCGGTGGGTGGGGCGCTTTTACTGGTTTTTTGCCTGTTCGAGTTTTATGGAAACATCGTCGAGCGGGCTATCGGGAATTACCTCAAATGGCAGAATTCCGACCGCCCTCAACTGGGGCGGATCTGGGAGCGTGACCGAAAAGCCGTCCTCGCCCAACGTAAAATTGAATCGATTCGGGAATTGCGCACGGTTCGGGAACAGACCGCACGCGACATCGGTTCTCTTCGCGAATTGTTGGAGGGAATCGATGTGGCTTCCGGCCAGCTTATTTCCAGGGAAAAGTTCCTCCAGCTTTTTTACGACTTTCCCGGCGACTGGCCGGCGCAATTGATTTCTCCCTACGATTTGATCCAGATCGACGCCAATAAATCTTGGGACCGCGTCTTGCTCAAACGATTCGGCCCCTGGATCACGATCGAGTTTATCGATCCCGAAAACCTCCCCGTCAAAGAAATTTTCCTCTCCCTGGACCTTTTGATGGATCCTCATTCGGACAGAACCCTACGGCGGGGAACACTCGAAGAGGCGGAGTTTCGATCCAACCGAATTTTTTCCGCCGACCAGTTTCTATCCCTGTTGAAGCGGTTGGATCCCAAGACCCAGCAGGAAGTGTTTCCCGATCCGCGCTGGTTTCTGGAAAAGGGGTACAACATCACCCGCGTGGGAGTTTCCGACATATCGCAGGCCGGGAAAATGGCATCCGCCGTTCACTTTGGGATAGAATACGAGACGGACTTTTTTACCGAGATCCTCCTCATTGCGGTCCCCGTGGAAACCGCAAACAATCTCCTTTCGCAGATTGAGTTCACCGGTAGCGAAGGGCCGGGTGAGGAGGTAACTCCTCTCGAACTCTCCCCTGGAACGGGCCCTTGATTCGCCAACTGACCGAAAAAATCCTGTTTGCTTTTTTCTCCCTGTGCATTGTGGGGATCTTTTCCGCAATAGGGATTTATTATGCCCTGAGCCGGGACCTTCCCCAACTTCCCGCCGATCTGGAAAACATCAACCTGAGCCTCCCCACCGAGTTTTTTTCCGCTGACGGTGAGATCATCAAGGTGCTGGGCGAGCGCCACCCCGTGGTGCTGGACGACATTTCTCCCCAATTTCGCAATGCCATTATCGCGGTGGAGGACGCCAAGTTTTATAAACACGGCGGACTCGATCCCATCGGCCTCCTCCGCGCCTTGTATCAGAACATTCGCGCGCGGAGAGTGATCCAGGGGGGGAGCACCATCACGCAACAGCTCTCCAAGAACTTGTTTTTTTCTTTTGAGCGAAACTGGATCCGCAAGATCAAGGAGTTGTTGATCGCGCTTCAGATGGAGGCCACCTTCACCAAGGACCAGATTCTGCAAGCCTATTGCAACCAGATCTATTTTGGGTCCGGAGCTTACGGGGTGGAGGAGGCGGCGCAGACTTATTTTGGCAAGCGGGCGCGCGACCTTTCGATTCTGCAGGCGGCCCTGCTTGCCGGGCTTCCCAATTCTCCCAATTTGTCCAATCCGTTCGTGAGTCTCGACCGGTCCATGAAGCGTACCGAGTACGTTCTGGAACGCATGTTCCGGACGGGATTCATCAGTTCCGTGCAAAAGGACGAGGCCCTCCATTCCGAACTGGAATTGGCGCAACCCAGGGAGGAGTCCAACCCCAACCAGTATTTTTTGGATTATGTCATCAGTAAGCTCGAACAGGATTACGGGCCGGAGCTGGTCCATTTCGGCGGATTGAAGATCTACACCACGCTGGATACTCGTTTTCAGCGTTATGCGGAGCTGGCCGCGCACACCCATCTGCAGGAGCTGGAAAAACAAATCGCGAAACGTCCGGGCCAGGACCCGTTGCAAGTGGCTTTGGTCGCGGTGGAAAACCAGACGGGAGCGGTTCGGTCCATGCTGGGCGGACGCAGTTACTCCCACAGTCAGTTTAACCGCGCGGTATCCAACAATCGGCTTCCCGGATCCTCCTTTAAGCCGATCGTTTATCTCACCGCCATGGAGGAGTTGGGTTATTCCCCGGCCACCGTCGTAAAAGATGAACCGCTGTCCATCGAAATCCCCGGCACCGATATCTGGAAACCGCAGAATTTCGAGGAAGAGTTTGCCGGAGATATTGTCCTGAAAAAAGCGCTCATGAATTCCATCAACGTGGTATCCGCCAAGCTCATGCAACAACTGGGACCCGACAAGGTGATTCGCACCGCCCGGCAGATGGGAATCCAGAGTCCTCTGGGACGCCACCTCTCTCTGGCTTTGGGGACCTCCGGTGTTTCGCCGCTTGAGATGGCGGGAGTGTACAGCACCATCGCCAACCAGGGAATTTATAACGAGCCAAATTTTATCCGGCGGATTGAGGATTTTTCCGGCACCCGGCTTTACGAGCGGTTCATTCACGGGGTGCAGAAATTTTCTCCCAAGTCCGTCTATCCCCTGCTGGACATGATGCGCGGCGTCGTCGAGGGGGGAACGGGACGGATGGTACGGCGGATGGGTTTCGATCATCCCGCCGCCGGAAAGACGGGAACGTCAAACGACTTCAAGGATGCCTGGTTCGACGGGTTCACGAATGACCTCACGGTCACCGTCTGGGTGGGGTATGACGACAACGACCCCATGCTGTATCAAAATGGCAGAGGGCTTACCGGCGCGAGCGCCGCCGCCCCGATTTGGGTGTACTTCATGCAAAAGGCACTGGAGGGCAAGGACAAGATGAATTTCCCCGTCCCGAAAGGCATTCATTTCGAACAGGTCGACGCGCGGACCGGTTACCTGGCTTCCCCGAATAGCCCGGAAGAGGTGACGGTGGCGGTCAAGGATGAGGTGAAGTTGTCTCCAGCCCCTCCCCCGATGGAGGTCAAGGAGTCCCTCTCTCCTGCCCAATCCACCGTTCCGGACGCCAAGGCGGCCCCGGAGGGGGGGAAAGTCCCTTCTACGCCGTTGTCTCCCGTTTCTCCGGATCCAGTCTCGCCGGGCGCGCCCCAGGCGGCTCCCCCAGCAACCGCGCCCACGGTCTCGAAAGTCCTCGACGATTCCGTCGATTCCATTCGGGCATTGGTGAAACAACTGGAGACGGTGGGAAATCCGGTCGAACGTTCCCACGGCGGGCCGTCTGAAAAGGATTGAACGATGGTTTACCAGAGTTTGAAATATTTCATGATCCGGGTCGGGTGGTCGCTTCTGCTTCTGCTCACGTTCGGTTACGTCGTTTTGTATGTCATCCATGAGATGGCATTGCCGGGAACGCAATTCGACGATACGGCGATTCAATGGGTGTTGGCCGGGATCAGCGTCTTTTTCGGTTTCCTGGTGTTTGGGCTGATCGGAGAACAGCGTTTTCATAACGCCATGCACGCGCTAAAAGACGTGGATTCCACCAGCGATCCGGCGGTCGTCATTTCGTGTTTCGAAAATCTGCTCCGCCTCAGCGAGTCGTCCTATTTTCTTCCGCGTAAGGGGAGATCGTTTTGGAGGCAGGCCATCCTCAAATATGGGGAATACCTGTTGTCGATCGGTAAAAACGACGACGCGGCCATGCGGGTCTATCTGCGCGCGTTTCTGGAGAATCCCAGAGACGGACGATTTCGAGCGCCCCTGCTGACCATCCTGGGAAAAGGCGCGGCGCTGTCCCCACAGGAAATCGATCTTCTCCTGGTGATGCTGAAAGCCGAAAACTTCCAGGATACCCTGATATCCCGGCACCTCGCCGCGGTTTTTCTGCGCCACAGGAAATTGAGTCCCAAGACCGAACCGCTCCTTCTCGCCTCGGTCGAAAGCGTTAGTGACGACGCACGGAATATTCTTGAATTTGTCGTTCCACAGTTGATCCGGCGCGGACGAATGGATGAGGCGGCCTTGAAATTTTACCTTCAAGCGCTTCCGGTTTGGCCGCAGGACCATGAGTCGAACCGGATGCGTGAACTGCTGGGCCGGGCTTATTGCGATGAAATCTGGAAAGGGGCCAATCCGGATTTCCACGGCAGGTTGGGGCGGGTATTCGATGGGCTGGATTCCGGGTTGAAGGAACGCCTTGTGGCGGAGGTGGAGGCCAACCGGGCCGCGCTGAAATTGAAAAAAATCCGCCTTTTCACCCGTAAGGACCTGCGCCAGTTGGAACATCTTAAAACCCGGCTGGGAATTTCATTGTCCGTATCCGATTGGATCTTTCGGGGTGTAGTTTCCCCGTTTCGATTCCTGTCCGGTCTGTTCAAGCGGATTCTGCTGAAGGGAATGGATGGATTGATTGCCTTCGGCGGGTGCGATTTGAAGACCAAACTTCTGGTCATCGCCGTCGTTTCCACCCTGTTGGTTATCGGAGTGAGCTATACCGAGTGGATCGGTCAACAACTGGGAGGCGAGGGAGGACAGGTTCGGGAACCGGCGGTGGCCGGCACGCCCTCCCCGGGAGCGCCGGGGAGTCTCGTTCCGAGCGATAAGGTCCACACCATCCAGGTGGCGGCCGTGACCAAACGAAGCCAGGCCGACCGGTTTATCGCCGCTCTCAAGAGGAGGGGAGTCGAGGGGATTTATTTCGTGAAGTCGAAGCGAATGGCGGGAGGAAACTGGTACAAGATTCGCGTCGGCCAATTTCCCAACGCGGAAGAGGCGCAACGTTTTGCCCAAAGCCTGATCGACCGCAATATCGTTAAAAATTACTTCATCCTCTCGCTACCGAAAGGGAGCATTCAGGGGTGATGCCCGGTCAGGCGGGTTTGATTCCCACCACCGCCTTGACAATGTCGAGATAAACGTTGGTGTCGGACTCCACCCGGAACCCCGCCCGCCGGATATTGCTCACGGTGTCGCGCGTGAGATAGGAGCCCGTCAGCGTGGAAGAGATGACCGACATGAGCCGGAGGGGAATGCTGTAAAACGGATTCCGGCTTAAAACGTGCTCGAAGCTCAGGAGTCTCCCTCCGGGCTTGAGAACGCGGTAGAGTTCCTTGAGTCCGTTCACCGGGTTCTTGACCGTGCACAGGACGCATACGGTAAGAATGGAATCGAAATGGTTGTCCGGGAACCCCACCCGTTCCGCATCCATCAGGCAGAGCCGCATTTTCCCGGGGTAGAGATCGACGCGCGGACGCGATCGTCCCAGCATTTCCCTGCTGGTGTCGATGGCGACCATATCGAGTCCGGGAGGGAAATTGACGATTTCCAGTCCCGTTCCAATCCCGACATAAAGCGTTTTCCCCCGCAATTGCCGGAAGAAGCGGGTTTGCGGTTCTTTCCAGCGGCGCGTGTCCCCGCTTCGAATCAGATCGAAGGTCTTTGCGACCTGGTCGTATCGGGTTTCGGGGCTCGATTTCATGGGGCGGGAGCCTCCGGGGGGTGCACCGGAAAATCGGGGAGAGGGCTCGGTTTGTGTCCGTAATCGGAGATGAGGACCAAAAGTGAAATGGCGAAGCCGGTGGAAGCTCCCGTCAGCAGAATCGCCGGTTCGGAAATCCCTGCGGCCCGGCTCATCCCCGCGATCATGCCTCCCCACATGCCGATGTTGTGCAATGGGATCATGACTTCGAACGCGCCGAGAGGGGGGACCAGGAACACCATCAGGATGAAACACACGATCATGCCCACCGTCATTCCTCCCAGCATGGCGAGAAACATTCCCCACTCCGGAGATACGGCTTTACAGACCGCCCATGCCACGGCGGCACCGGATAAAATTCCGGTTATTACATCAATGAATTTCAACATGATATTCCATCGAACGCCACGGGTCCCGGGCCCCCTTTTTGAGGGCATCCCTTACGGTATCATGGGCGGATTGTCACTTCTCCGGTTTTCTTTGCCCCAAGGCCACCTGGGGCGGCCGGTAATTTCTAGCGGTCTTGCAATTAGGATGTATAATAGGAAAAAAGTTGTCAATTGAATTCAGGATTTTGTTCGACCCAACCCCCATCCGCAGAGAATTGACATGACTCCTTGTATTCGTTTGGATACCCGGAACCTGACCTCTGTTGTCTCCGATGCGGAGATTTCGGCCTTGCAACCGCGCATCCGGAAACTCCATGAGGATCTGGAGGCGGGAAAGGGAAAAGGGGCCGATTATCTGGGCTGGCTCCGTCTGGCCACACAAACCCCGGATTCGCTGGTGGACGACCTTGAACGGACGGCGGCGGCCATTCGCAACCAATGCGACGCGTTTGTCTGCATCGGGATCGGGGGTTCCTATCTAGGGGCGCGGGCGGCGATTGCATTCATGGGGAATACCTTCGCCGACCAGGTCTCCCGCGAGGAACGCGGCGGTCCCGCGATGCTCTTCGCCGGACAGAACATCAGCTCCGATTATCACGCCGATCTTATGGATTTGATTCGCGACCGGGACGTCTGTCTCAACGTGATCTCCAAGTCCGGAACAACCACCGAGCCCGCCATTGCGTTTCGCCTGTTGAAGGAGAAGGTGGAACAAAAATATGGAAAGACCGAATCCCGGCGGCGGATTTTCGTGACCACAGACCAACACAAGGGCGCCCTGAAAAAACTTGCCGACAATGAAGGGTATAAGACGTTTGTGATTCCGGATGATGTCGGGGGGCGTTATTCCGTACTGACCCCCGTGGGGCTCCTCCCGATCTCCGTGTCGGGAATCGATATCCGCGAATTGCTGGGCGGAGCCAAAGAATGGGAATCTCTGGGGTCCCGCACGGCGGGTTTGGAAGAGAACCTTTCTTACCTTTATGCCGCCATCCGGTACCTCATGTATCAAAAGGGCAAGTCCCTGGAGATTCTGGCGTCGTTCCACCCTTCGCTGGGTTACCTGCTGGAATGGTGGAAGCAGTTGACGGGGGAAAGCGAGGGCAAGGAAGGGAAGGGTTTGTTTCCCGCCTCGGTCCAGTTTACGACCGATCTTCACTCGCTGGGGCAATGGATCCAGGAAGGCAACCGGATTGTGTTCGAAACCTTCCTTCTTATGGAATCCTCCCGGCGGCAGTTGAACATTCCTCCTTCAGAGGACGACGGGGACGGGTTGAACTACCTCGCGGGGAAATCTCTGGATTTTGTAAACGATAAAGCGTACAAAGGGACGGCCATGGCCCACCTGGAGGGCGGTGTCCCCAACCTGTCCATCCACGTCAAGGGAAGGACCCCACGAGATCTCGGCCAATTGATTGCTTTCTTCGAACGGGCCGTCGCCATGACCGGTTACCTTTTAGAGATCAATCCCTTCGATCAGCCCGGCGTCGAGTTTTACAAAAAAAACATGTTCACCCTTTTGAAAAAGCCCGGATTTGAGAAAGGAAAATAAATGCCCGTGACCAATGAAAAACTGGATGAGGTGATTCATAATCTTTCGGTTGCCGTTCTCGGCAACCACCGGGAAGAGTTTGCCTCGGATCCCCTTTTGGCGAAGTTGACCGCTCTCGGGAGCGAATTGTGGATCGATACCGGCGATCTGGAAAAGGCCCGGGAGATCTGGAAGAAGGAATTATCCGCCCTGACGACCAATAACACCCTGGCGAACCAGGTGGTGCAAAGCGGGGTGATGGACGAGGTGATCGGCGCCACCGTGAAAAAACTGAAGGACGTGGCGTCGCATTTGAGCGTTGAGGAATTGGTCCTCGAAATCGGATTTGTCATCAACTGCAAAATCGCCCTGAGACTGGTTGAGGCATTTAAAACCCATGTCAGCGTGGAACTGCATCCGGCAGTTTCGCGGGATATCGAGCGAACCCTGCATTTTGCCCGTCGTTATTACAGGGTATGTCCGGAGTATTTCATCATCAAGGTTCCGCTGACGCCCGAGGGATTGCTGTCGGTCCGGCATCTCCGTAAGGAAAACATGCCGATCAACTTCACGCTGGGGTTTTCCGCACGGCAGAATTATCTGGCGGCCCGGCTGTCCAATCCCAATTTCGTCAATGTTTTTCTGGGCCGCCTCAATCAGGTGGTTTCCGACAACGCGATGGGATCCGGCGAAAACGTCGGAGAAAAAGTAACCCTGGCAACCCAGCGAGCCCTCTCGGAAGTGAGGAAAACCCGGAATGGGATCACCTCCCGTTTGATCGGCGCCAGCATTCGCAACGGGGACCAGGTGGCCGCGCTGGCGGGGCTGGATGTCCTCACCATTCCCCCGGCCGCCATGAAGGAGTTTCAAACCTCCGGCCGGGACACCGCGACGGTGGTCAGCAAGGTTCAAACCGATTTGGCTCCCGGGATCGATTCATCCAGTTCCCACGCGAAGAAATTTCCCGCGTTGTGGGAAGTTCCCGAATCGTTCCACGCTTTTGTGGATGAACTGATGAACCGGCCCGATCTGCATACGATGACCGGCCCCCAGTTGGTGAAATTGTGCGAAGCGAAGGGAGTCAACCTCTTTCATGGATTTTCAGCTTCCGACCTGAAAAAAATCCGCGACCACGGTAAAATCCCGCGTCTCGGGGATTGGGGAAATAACGTTGCCCTGGATGACCTGATGACCACTTCGGCGCTGGAGTCCTTCAGCAAGGATCAGGATGCGCTCGACGGGCGAATCCGTTCCTTTCTGGACTGAGAGCCCCTTGAAAAAAAGGTGACGATGATTCTGGCGGGCGATATCGGGGGGACCAAGGTCAATCTGGCGGTTTTTGAAGAGACGAATGGCCGCCTGGAAAAGAGAGAGGAACGCAAGTTTGAAAGCCGCGGGTATCCGGGGCTGGTCGAGATCCTCGACGAATACTTGCAGGGGAAATCACTCTCCCTGTCTGCCGCCTGTTTTGGCGTCGCGGGCCCGGTGAAGGACGGAAAATGCCAGGTCACAAACCTGCCCTGGAACCTGGACGTTGTGGCATTGAAAACCCGTCTGGGGCTGGATGCTGTCTGGTTGATCAACGACCTTGCCGCGATGGCGGCCTCGGTTCCCTTCCTGGAAGCCGACGAATTGGAATGTCTCCAACCGGGGATCGATGAGGAGGGGAGAATCGCCGTGTTGGCGGCGGGGACGGGCTTGGGGCAGGCGTTTCTGGTTCCCGATCCGTCGGGACGCTATCTCATTCTCGATTCTGAAGGGGGCCATGCCGATTTTGCCCCACGCAACGAACAGGAGGCGGACCTGTTGAGGTTTTCACTCCGGCATTGGGATCGGGTCAGCGTGGAACGCATTCTTTCGGGGCCGGGCCTGGTGCACCTGTACCGCTTTTTTCTGGAGCGGACGAATCTGGCCGAACCCCCTTGGATCGTTGAACAGTTCAAGAATGAAGATCGCGGAGCGGTGGTGACGCGCAACGCCCTCGGCAAACGGTTCCCTCCCTGCGAGCAGGCGCTCGATCTTTTTGTTTCCCTTTATGGGGCGGTGGCGGGAAACCTGGCCCTGCAGGTGATGACCCGGGGCGGAGTGTATGTGGGGGGAGGGATTGCGCCGCAGATCATTTCGGCCCTCAAGGGGGGAGTATTTCAGGAGGCTTTTGTGGCCAAGGGCCGGTTTCGCCCCTTTCTGGAACAGATTCCCGTCCGCGTGATCTTCAATGACAAGGCCGCCCTGCTCGGAGCCGCCCGCTACGCACAGGGCGAAAAATTTGTCCGGAATTGACTTCCGATCCGTAGTAAAATTCGCATTTTTCCCGGGCCGCCGCCCGGGGTACCCCATCACACTCCATGAATTAACGGAATTGTATGAAAACCAAACCGCAAAAAATCGTTCTTGCCTATTCGGGCGGACTGGACACCTCAGTCATCATCAAGTGGCTCAAAGAGAAATACGAATGCGAAATCATCGCGTTTTCGGCGGATCTCGGCCAGGGACAGGAGTTGGCCCCGGTGCGGGAAAAGGCCCTTAAAACCGGTGCGGAGAAGGTCTATATCGAGGATCTGAAGGAGGAGTTCGTCCGGGACTTCATTTTTCCCATGCTTCGCGCGGGCGCATATTATGAGAAAGATTACCTGATGGGAACCTCCATCGCCCGGCCTCTCATCGCCAAGGAGCAGATTCGCATTGCGGAGAAAGAGGGGGCCGACGGCGTGGCGCACGGCGCCACCGGCAAGGGAAACGACCAGGTTCGGTTCGAGCTGACCTACCAGACCCTGAATCCGCACATCAAGGTGATTGCCCCGTGGCGGGAATGGGACCTCACCTCGCGCACGGCGCTTCTCGACTATGCCCGTACGCACAATATCCCCGTTCCCGTGACGAAG
>Ga0210019_1003242_pt1 | contig 15116 bp, 16 predicted proteins | sample CryGeyCG2114_020_2_FD_183969 | JGI IMG/M metagenome (GOLD analysis project Ga0210019, IMG submission 183969) | Groundwater microbial communities from aquifer - Crystal Geyser CG11_big_fil_rev_8/21/14_0.20 (SPAdes) (version 2) | ecosystem: Environmental > Aquatic > Deep subsurface > Groundwater ...
GAAGATTGAAAAAAGGTTAAAATCGAACTTAAGGATGCGCAACCTGAAAGCATCATTGAGATGCTTTTTTTGTTGCCATTTTTATATTTACAGTTCTTTGAAAACTGGATAACCAATGCTAGCGCAACGTCCCCGATGTTTTGGGGACAATGCTAGAAAATGACATACAAGGCAAACAATCAAGTAAGTAAGGTTTGCTCTAAGTCAATTCTTAGTGGAAAAAAGTACTAATAGAGCTATTTATCAAACTGGAGAGTTTGATCCTGGCTCAGAGGGAACGCTGGCGGCGTGGTTTAGGCATGCAAGTCGAGCGATTTTGCATTTGAACTTAAGTTTGACCGCAAGGAAGGGCTTATGGGATGATGCAAAAGAGCGGCAAAAGGGTGAGTAATACATGGGTAATCTGCCTTAAAGTTTGGAATAACCCAGCGAAAGCTGGACTAATGCCGAATAAGACTAAGCGAACGCATGTTCGTGCAGTTAAAGATGGGGAACCGCAAGGTCCTATCACTTTTTGATGAGCCCGTGCCCTATCAGCTAGTTGGCGGGGTAACGGCCCACCAAGGCTATTGACGGGTAGCTGGTCTGAGAGGATGGTCAGCCACATTGGGACTGAGACACTGCCCAGACTCCTACGGGAGGCTGCAGTCGAGAATCTTTAGCAATGGGCGAAAGCCTGACTATGCGACGCCGCGTGTGTGATGAAGGTCTTCGGATTGTAAAACACTGTCAGATCGGAAGAAGCCTTTGGCTTTAAATAATCGCCAAAGGCGGACGGTACGATCAAAGGAAGCCACGGCTAACTCCGTGCCAGCAGCCGCGGTAATACGGAGGTGGCAAGCGTTACTCGGAATTATTGGGTGTAAAGGGTATGTAGGTGGATTTGTAAGTCGAATGTGAAATACCTTTGCTTAACGAAGGAACGGCATTCGAAACTGCTTATCTTGAGTATTGGAGAGGAAAGGGGAATTCCCGGTGTAAGGGTGAAATCTGTAGATATCGGGAGGAACACCAGTGGCGAAGGCGCCTTTCTGGCTGAATACTGACACTGAAATACGAAAGCTACGGTAGCAAACAGGATTAGATACCCTGGTAGTCGTAGCTGTAAACGATGAGCACTAGGTGTCGGGCCGCAAGGCTCGGTGCCGCAGTTAACACATTAAGTGCTCCACCTGGGGAGTACGACCGCAAGGTTGAAACTCAAAGGAATTGACGGGGGCCCGCACAAGCGGTGGAGCATGCGGTTTAATAGGACGCTACACCTGGAACCTTACCAGGGCTTGACATGCTGGAAGTAGAAACCTGAAAGGGCAACGACCTGTCAAATCAGGAGCCAGCACAGGTGTTGCATGGCTGTCGTCAGCTCGTGCTGTGAAGTGTCGGGTTAAGTCCCATAACGAGCGCAACCATCGTCTTTAGTTACCCAGCAATGGGATCTCTAGAGAGACTGCCTCCGTTTAGGAGGAGGAAGGTGGTGATGACGTCAAGTCAGTACGGCCCTTACGCCCTGGGCTACACGCGTGCTACAATGGTCGGTACAATGAGTTGCGATACCGCGAGGTGGAGCTAATCTCAAAAAGCCGGCCCCAGTTCAGATTGAAGGCTGCAATTCGCCTTCATGAAGTCGGAATCGCTAGTAACGGCATATCAGACATGATGCCGTGAATACGTTCCCGGGCCTTGTACACAAAATTAAGCGCGCCAGGCAGTTTATAAAGCAAGAAGGTTAAAATCCTTTTCCGCCACAAAGTGGCGAGATAGCCAAAAAAATTACGGCAGCTGCGATACCGAGAGGGTTGCAGCGGAGGGCCTGAGGCAAAAAGCAGCCAGACAAAAAAGAGTATTTCGACTTATACGGTGTGTTATAAGGAAGAAATAAGTAAAAAACTCGTTTGGATGTTTGGAAATGTTTTATAGATGACCCTGGGAGACCCTAATTCGATAGATAATTATTACGAATTAGGGAGTCAGCAGACTCATAGTAGCCGATTAGTCGGCAAAGGAGAAACCTATGACAGAAATGTCACCTGAAAATGTTAGTGGTTATGTAACTGGCGAAGGTTGTTTTTACGCAGAGAGCGGTTACGACTCGAAGTATAAGCTTAAACACAGGATACGATTAGCGTTTTGCATAGAAGTAAGAGTAGATGATCGTATTTTGCTGGATATGGTAAAGAAACAACTTGGATGCGGCAACGTTTATAGTTTAGATTTTGGTCGCTACAAAGGTTATGAAGCTAAAAATTGGAGGCCTCACGTAAAATTGCGGATAAGCAATTTTGAGGATTTATTTAATAAGGTCATACCGTTTTTTAAGCAGCATAATCTTTTCGGTGTAAAAAAACAGGCGTTTGATATTTTTTATGAGATCGCGGAAGCGATAAAAAATAAAAAACATCTGGAAGAAAAAGGCTTGGAAGAAATTAAAGCTTTAGTCAAGCAGTTGCATGAACTAAACAAAAAAGGTTTATAGGTCTCGCTGAGTGCGGGAAATCCGCTTGCTCAGTGGGAACACGAAGTAATTATCAACTATCGTAATCCGCCCGTCAAGCGATGGAAGCCGGAAGCACCCAAAGGTGGCAGTTCTAACCCAGCAATGGGGGGGCTCCAACGAAGGTGAAGCTGGTGACTGGCGCTAAGTCGTAACAAGGCAGCCGTACCGGAAGGTGTGGCTGGATCACCTCCTTTCTAATTTTATTCTGATTTATCAGCATAAATGCGGAGAGAAATATTTAACTAACGAAAAAGTCGTTAGTATTGGTTATTTCGGTTTTTTATAGTTTCACGCGGAATCACCGCGGACACTTTTACCTGTGGGTTCCGTAATCTGGGCCCATAGCTCAATTGGCAGAGCATCGTGCTGATAACGCGGTGGTAGAAGGTTCGAATCCTTCTGGGCCCACCAATTTTCGCCAAATATAACGTTTAGCGAAAATTGTCCCGAGTCCCTCGCTGCAAGCATCTTAGGTGTTAGCGTTTCGGGACGAGGGGCAAAAGGAATTTTTCCCTCGTCACTGTGCGTGATAGCAGGTGACTCGGGATGAAATTTCTGCTTGGTAAAATACAGGAAATTTCAGGGCCTGTAGCTCAGCTGGGAGAGCGCGTGCTTTGCAAGCATGAGGCCAGCGGTTCGATCCCGCTCAGGTCCACCAAATTTTGCAGCTCTTTTTCATGGACAAAATTTGTCCCGAGTCGCCAGCAATCGCGAGATGCGACGAGGGGCAAAGAAGCATAACATAGAGGTTTCATCCCTCGCCACCACTAGTAATAGCGGGTGACTCGGGATGAAATTTCTGTGCGGAAGAAAGCTGGAAATTTCATAAACATTCCTGAAATTTTTTTCAGGTTTGATCTTTGACAACTGCATAGTCTTTTTAGTTAAAAGCGTGTATATACAATTAGCTAGTTAAAAAAACGAGATTTTTGGTCAAGTTACTTACGCTTGTGATGGATGACTTGGTCTTGATAGGCGATGAAGGACGTGGCAAGCTGCGAAAAGCTGGGGTTAGTCGCAAACTGACTTTGACCCCCAGATGTCCGAATGGGAAAACCCTCTGCGGGTAATGCCGCAGAATTTGCGTCTGAAATTTAAAATAGGATGCAAAAGCCACACCGGGAGAAGTGAAACATCTCAGTACCCCGAGGAAAAGAAAAAGACATTTATTTCCCAAGTAGCGGCGAGCGAACGGGAAGAAGCCCAAACCTTATTTACGTGATAGCCCGCGTGCGTTGTAGATAGGGGGTTATAGGTTCTCACCTGACGGAATGCGGATCCGTCGGAAAGTTATAAACCTTACTTGTAGTTGAATGCCATGGAAATGGCAACCAAAGAAGGTGATAGTCCTGTATATTAAACAAGTAGGGCTTTCTGGGTGGGATACCTAATTACTATGGGACACGTGAAACCCCATAGGAACTCGGCCAGACCATTGGCCAAGGCTAAATACTCATCAAGGACCGATAGTGAAAAAGTACCGTGAGGGAAAGTTGAAAAGAACCCCTGTAAGGGGAGTGAAATAGTACCTGAAATCACAAGCTTACAAAGCGGTGGGAGCGCTATGACGTGTCTTCGGATGCGTAATGCGTGACCGCGTGCCTTTTGGATAATGAACCTGCGAGTTATTTTGTTCAGCGAGGTTAATTTCGTGATTAATCGTCACGATTGAAGCCGTAGCGAAAGCGAGTCTGAATAGGGCGATTAAGTTGGACAAATTAGACCCGAAACTGAGTGATCTACCCATGGCCAGCGCGAAGCGGCCTTAACCGGTCGTGGAGGTGCGAACCCGTCTGCGTTGAAAAGCGTTGGGATGAGCTGTGGGTCGGAGCGAAAGACTAATCAAACTCAGAAATTGCTGGTTCTCCTCGAAATTACTTTAGGGTAAGCCTTGCAAATTAGACATTGGGGGTAGAGCACTAAATGGGCTAGGGGCCCCACCAGGTTCCCAAACCCAATTAAACTCCTAATACCAGTGTTGCAATTGCAGGAGATAGACTGTGGGGGATAAGCTTCATAGTCAAAAGGGAAACAGCCCAGACCACCAAATAAGGTCTCTAATGTAAGCTAAGTTGAAAAGGATGTGAAGTCGCTTTGACAACCGGGATGTTGGCTCAGAGGCAGCCATCATTTAAAGAGTGCGTAACAGCTCACCGGTCAATGTGATTTCGCGCCTATAATAATCGAGGATAAGCTTACAACCGAATTTGTGGATTCGTTTTGCCTTCGGGCGAAGCGAGTGGTAGAGGAGCATTCTGCGCTAGGTTGAAGGGGTACCGTAAGGAGCCCTGGACGATGCAGAAGAGTTTATGCAGGTATAAGTAGCGAAAATCCCGATGAAAAAACGGGACGTCGAAAATCCAAGGTTTCCTGGGGAAGGTTAATCCGCCCAGGGTTAGTCGATCCTAAGCTGAGGCCGAAAGGCGTAGGCGATGGAAGAATCTGTTAATATTCAGATACTACCTATTTTGTGCTATCAACCAAAGAGTGACGCAGGAAGCTAAGCCAGCGGCCGGTTGGAAGTGGCCGTCGGGACTTTTATGGCCCGGAGAAATCCGGGAGAGAGGGGTCTTAGGGAGCCCAAGCTACGGCAAGGGTAAACTGGCCTACAGCTAGGCTGCCAAGAAAAACCTTTTTGGCGAATGGAATAGGTAATCGTACCGTAAACCGACACAGGTGGACACCCAGAATATGGGAAGACGCTCGATAGAACCCTCGTTAAGGAACTAGGCAAAATAGCCCCGTAACTTCGGAAGAAGGGGTGCCTTAAATTGTGAAGTGAACAACGGAGCAATTTAGGGTCTCAGTAAAGTGGCTCTTGTGACTGTTTAGCAAAAACACATCTCTCTGCAAAGTCGTAAAGACGACGTATAGGGAGTGACACCTGCCCGGTGCTGGAAGGTTAAGGGTAAAGGTTATCTTCAGCAATGGAGAGAAGCTTTGAACCGAAGCCCCAGTAAACGGCGGCCGTAACTATAACGGTCCTAAGGTAGCGAAATTCCTTGTCGGGTAAGTTCCGACCCGCACGAATGGTGTAACGACAAGAGCGCTGTCTCAATGAGGGAATCGGCGAAATTGTAGTGACGGTGAAGATGCCGTCTACCCGCGACTAGACGAAAAGACCCCGGAACCTTCACTGTACTCTGGTATTGAATTTTGGTTCGATATGTGTAGCATAGGTGGGAGGCTTTGAAACGCGGGCGTTAGCCTGCGTGGAGCCACTAGTGAAATACCACCCTTACTAAACTAGGATTCTAACTACGACCTCTAAAGCGTGGCGCAGGACAATGCCAGACGGGCAGTTTGACTGGGGCGGTTTCCTCCTAAAGAGTAACGGAGGAGCACAAAGGTTCTCTCAGTGCGGTTGGCAATCGCACGACGAGTGTAAAGGCATAAGAGAGCTTAACTGCGAGTCCGACGGGACGAGCAGATGCGAAAGCAGGTCTTAATGATCCGGTGGTGGAATATGGAATCGCCATCGCTCAACGAATAATAGGTACTCCGGGGATAACAGGCTGATCGAGTCCGAGAGTTCATATCGACGACTCGGTTTGGCACCTCGATGTCGGCTCATCACATCCTGGGGCTGTACAAGGTCCCAAGGGTCCGGCTGTTCGCCGGTTAAAGTGGTACGTGAGCTGGGTTCAGAACGTCGCAAGACAGTAAACTAGACCGTTGCTGTCTATAAATCTGACTATATGCTGGAAAATCCGAGAATTGTTCACTACTTGACAAAATGTCTTGATAGAGTTAATATATCTCTATGAAGATGTCAAGTGAAAATGTGCAACATGCGGACAATCAGCAGGTAAGCAGTGCTAAAAAGATATCCGATGAATATTTTTCAGGATTCGTCGATGGAGAAGGATGTTTCTATTCTTCAAGAGACATTCGATGCATTCAGAAAAAAATAACGATTTTTTGGTGTTTGCTGAAGTAATTGAAATCATAGGCAAAGGAGAACACTTAAAACGTGAAGGTTTTAATGAAATCGTTAGATTAGTGCATCGACCATCAAAGACATCATTGAAAAAATATTCAAAAGAGATTCTTTTAGTTAACTGAAACCTCAGAGACTATACGTCAGAACCCTTAGAAATAAGGGATAAGATATAGTCCGAACTGTATAGCGATATACAGAATCGAGCAGAAATGCTTCGATCCTCTATTAAATTAGAGAGTAACATAATTGTCGGTCTCTATCTGTCGTGGGCGCAGGACATTTGAAAGGAGCTATCCTTAGTACGAGAGGACCAGGATGGACGAACCTCTAGTGTTCCAGTTGTAACGCCAGTTGCAAACGCTGGGTAGCTATGTTCGGAAAGGATAAGCGCTGAAGGCATATAAGCGCGAAGCCCCCCTTAAGAATAGATGTCCCTGAAAGCACCTTGTAGATTACGAGGTTGATAGGTTTGGTGTGTAAGACCCGTAAGGGTTTAAGCTTACAAATACTAATCAGCTGTTTGGCTTGACCTTTTGAAAATTTCTTTCAGAAATTTTCATCCCGAGCCGCTTGCTCTAACGAGTAGCGGCGAGGGGAATCGTTCAAGCTTGCTAACAGTAGAAACACATAGATAACTATAGACTATGCAGTTGTTTTCATATTGAATAAGAAATTGTTCAGTGATCATACTGGAGGGGTCACACCCGTTCCCATTCCGAATACGGAAGTTAAGCCCTCCAAGGCCGATGGTACTCCATGGGTAACCGTGTGGGAGAGTAGGTAGTTGCTGGACTTATTCTGCTTCGCCCTTCACCAGAAAGATTTTTCTGGTAGGGGCTTCGCAGGAATAATTCCTACGAAGCGCATACCAGCTATTAGATTGTGTAGCGCGAAGTAGAATTAAATGTGGGGTGGTTTCAGAAATGAAGCCACCCCTTTTTTTGCCTTGACCTTGTTTTATATATCATATATAATAAGACCCTCAATATAAATCCTACCATTAACCCAAATAAGGAGCTGGATCATGCCCGACTATGATACGGATCATATCAGAAACATAGTATTATTATCTCATCCACAGGCAGGAAAGACTTCAGTTTCAGAGGCAATGCTTTTTGCCGCAGGCGCTGTAAGCCGCCAGGGAAAGATTGACGATGGTTCAACAACCAGCGATTATCTTGCTGATGAAATAGAAAGAAAGGGCTCCATAAACTTGGGAGTCCTTAATTGCATGTGGAAGAGCCATAAGATAAATATAATCGATACGCCCGGATATGCCGAGTTTATAAACGATGTTATAACAGCCCAGATAGCCGCTGACATTGCAATTATAGTGGTTGATGCCGCAAGCGGTATTGAGTTGGGCACAGAGCGCGCCTGGAAAATAATATCCGAAAAGAGATTACCGGCGCTGATATATATTAATAAAATGGATAGAGAAAGAGCGGATTTTCACAAGACATATGAAGCTATTGTAAACAAGTTTGGTAATAAATGCGTGGTGTTGGTAGCGCCCGAAGGCAAAGTGCTTGATAAAAAGGCCGGTGAAAAATATTATCAGCAGCTGGTTGATACGGTTGCCGAGGTTGATGATAAGCTTGTTGAAAAATATCTTGAATCAGGCGAGCTTTCGCCTGATGAGATAATATCAGCGCTTAAAAAAGGCGTTTTAGAAGGCAGCGTTATCCCTGTTGTGTGCGGCTCTGCCACAACTAATCCGCAGGCAGATATTTTGCTTGATATAATCACAGAGTTTTTTCCGTGCCCGTCGTATAAAACAGAGATAAAAGGCAAAACTCCTTCAAGCGGCGCTGAAGAGGCGCGTAAGATTTCTGATACAGAGCATTTCAGCGGCCAGGTATTTAAGACAGTGGTTGACCCTTATGTTGGCCAGCTAAGTATATTCAAGATTTTTTCAGGCAAACTTATGCCTGATACATCTTTTTACAATGTTTCAAGAGGCGCTTCAGAAAGAATAGGAAAGATTTTTTATATACAGGGCAAGTCCCAGGCGCCTGTTGCCAAAGCAATAGCAGGCGATATAGTCGCGGTTGCCAAACTAAAAGATACGCATACAGGCGACAGCATATCAGAGGATAAATCGCAGATTTTATTTGATCCGCCTGTGTTTCCTGAGCCGGCAATGAGCTTTGCGGTAAAGCCGAAATCGCGCGCTGATGAAGACAAGATCTCAGGCGCTTTAACAAAGCTTGCGCTTGAAGATTTGACATTTAAAGTAAACCGCGATCCACAGACAAAAGAGATGATTGTATCAGGTCTTGGCGATCTGCATCTAAAGATTATGTTACACCGTTTAAAATTGCGTTTCGGCGTTGATGTCGAGGTAGGCACGCCAAAAATAGCGTACAAAGAGACAATAGTAGGCAAGGGCGACGCGCAGTACCGTCATAAAAAGCAGTCAGGCGGAGCGGGCCAATTTGCCGAGGTATGGCTTAAGGTTGAGCCCATGGAGCGCGGCAAGGGTTTTGAGTTTGTCGACGATATAGTCGGCGGCGCAATACCGGGCCCGTTTGTTGTAAGCTGCGAGAAAGGCATAAGAAGCGCAATGGACCAGGGCCCGCTTGCAGGCTATCCTGTAGTTGATGTGCGCGCCATAGTTTATGACGGAAAGACGCATCCTGTTGACTCAAAAGATATAGCGTTTCAGATAGCGGCAAAGCATGGTTTTAAAGACGCGTTTCTTAAAGCAAGGCCGGTTCTTTTAGAGCCGATAATGGATATTGAGGTTACTGTACCCGATGAGTTTATGGGCGATGTCTCAGGTATGATTAATTCAAAGCGCGGCAGGATATTAGGCGTAAATCCTTCAGGCATAGGCAGTGAAACAGTTGCCGCCAATGTGCCGCTTGCTGAAATGTTTAAGTTTATATCGGAGTTGAAGTCGTTGACAGGGGGCCGCGGTTCCTACACTATGCATTTTAACCGCTATGAGGAAGTGCCCGGTAAATTCGCCCAGGCCATCATCGACCAGGCCAAAGCAACACGCCAGGAAGAGAAAGAAGAGTAACTAGCAGCCGCTCGGCAGGGTTCCGCAAAAGCACCAAAAATTCCCCTGCGAGGAATTTTTGGCTCCGAGTTTGCGCTCGCTCTTTTTCGCGTCAACTCGCGATAGCAGGACGCTCAAAATCCGTGCCCGCTCGCGCAAACTAGGTTTTGCTCCACCCTGCCATCGCGGCTGCAAATTAAACATTGTCATTCTGAGGGAGCCGCGAAGCGGCGACCGAAGAATCTAACGGGCACAGTTGAAAAACTAATCTTTTTCGGTTAAACTGCCGTCGTTTTATTTGGTAAAAAAATAAAGCAAAGCTAAAACGTCAGACGGTACGGAGCAATTAGAAACCTATTTTTATGGAGAAATGTGATGAAAAATATTTTAGGTTTAATATTATGTTTAAGTTTATTTGGATGCGCAACTATTCCTAGTTTTCGAGTTTTGGAACCAGCTGTGGATGAAGAAGTTATTGATATTCCTTATTTAAATCAAGAATCGCGAGTTGAGCTCGGAGAAACAATAGTTGCGAAAGGGAAAATTTATTCTTGTACTTATAAAGGCATGACGCTTTTTAACGAGGTTCATTCGCAAGGAGAGCCTAAAGCTCTCGTAGGTGGATCGGTGTCAGTACCTCCAGGTGACCTTATAATGAAAGCCGAAGACGCTGAGTGGGAGTATTTTTACGCTAAGCAAGTAATGATAACACGCTGGGGTGCAGTTTGGCCAGGAGTAGGAGGATTGAGGTTTTCGAAAATCAATAGTACTATTGAAATTTTTGCTCCTGATTTTACTTGGGCTTGGTCTAAAGTTCCGCATGCGGTCCCACAATATAAAATACATAAAATAAAGTCCGACAAAGAGCATAAGCCGAGTTTTAAGCAAGAACTTATTTATAATGGTAGGCTGGGAAACAGTGTTAAGTTCTTATATCGAGAGATTTCAGATGACATGATGCGACCAGCATTTTCGCAGGAAATACAATATGATCTGAATGATGGGAAAACGATAGGCTTTAAAGGATCTCGTATTGAAATTATTAAAGCATCTAATACCGAATTGAGATATAAAGTTATAAAGAATTTTCCGGAGTTAAATTATTGAGTAGTTAATCATAGCAAGGCTTCGTTTCTCGAAATTGCTTTGTGGGAAACGAAGCCAAAAATCAATTAGAAACATTCCAAAAAATTACAATATGAAGTTTAAGGTTAAAAAAGTACAGCCACAAGATGTATATAGAGATATTATACGTATTTCAGAGCGGCATCGTAAAGATATAAATGGTAATTTGATTAAAGAAGGAAGTATTTGCAAAGTAATTGTACAAGACAGAACAGTCTATGCTATATTACGAGGTCTTTCTGAAGGCGAATTTTTAAGTCCAGAAATTGAAATTGATGAGCGTTTGCGTAACCAACTTAAAATTAATGCTGATGATTATGTTGATTTTCTTTTTAAAAAATCTGGTTTTTGGGGTGAATTCATATGGGCATGGAAAGCTTCTGATCCAGCATATAGAATTAGCGCAAGAATGGCTTTGTTATCCGTGATTTTAGGGGTTTTAAGTTTGGCAGTTTCATCGATTTTCATGAAAAGATAACAAGCAGGCATTATTTAAAGGAATATTTTGTACCGTCTGAGAAATTAAGATTATACGTATCTCTGTAGCCAAGATTAAACGTGTCCCTGGTCTATGTACAGAAACAAGGAGGATTTATGAAAAAATATATTGGTGTATTTGTACTGGTTGTTTTTGCGGCGGTTTTGTTTGTTTGCAAGCAATTAGATGCTGCTCAGGAGAGTAAAGCAGTATATAAAAAGATTTATAAAGCCACGGCTGCAAAAGACGGGGTAAAAGAGATAACATATGAACAGTTTATGCAAATAAGAAATTCAAAGGAAAATTTCATCCTTTTAGATGTGCTTTCACCTGATAGTTTTAAAGAAGGCCATATAGACGGTTCTATATCTTTTCCGCTTAATACAATAAAAAAAGACACAGCCAGCGTAAAGATACCAAAGGGTTCTAATGTTGTTGTTTATTGCGGCGGTTTTCAGTGCAAGGCAAGTACTGCTTCAGCGCAGAAGCTTTCTGAATTTGGGTATAAAGTGCTTGATTACAAAGGCGGCCTAAAAGAGTGGCAGGAAAAAGGTAATAAGCTTGTTTAGGTAGCGGCGGGGCGAAGGCCCGGCGCAGGATAGAAAGGCGAAAATTATGGCAAAGAAGATATTATTATTGATACTGGCAATAATGGCTGTGTATATGTTTTATAAAAAATTTATGGCGGATACGATGGAGCCATTTTTTAAAAAATATAAAAATAATACAGATCTTTTTCAACTTTCTACCCAGGATTACGAGAAAAATTTGCAAAAATAAAGGTCTTAGCATCGTGGATACAAAGGAAGTTCTTTTAAGAAAATTGGAAAGCTATTTCGGCAGCGATACGAAAAGAATAAGCCACGCCAAAAAAGTACTGGCGTTTGCGGAGGAATTGCTTGAAAGCGAAAAGGCAGGCCGTAACATAGTAGTTGCTGCAGCCATACTTCATGACGTAGGTATAAAGGCAGCTGAGGAAAAATATGGCTCCTCTGCAGGCCGATATCAGGAAGAGCTGGGCCCTGATATTGCAAGAGCAATATTGCTTAAAACAGGCATTAAAAAAAGCGACATAGAAGAGATATGTGTTATAATAGCTCATCACCATTCGCCAGGTGAAATCAATACTCAGAATTTTAAAGTACTTTATGACGCTGATTGGCTTGTTAATTTAAAGGACGAAGTGGCCGCCAGCGACAAAATTAAGCTAAAAAATATAATCGATAAAGTTTTTCTTACAAAATCAGGCAGGCTCAAAGCCGAAAAACTGTATTTGTAGTTGGTATGGGAGGTTTAAACCTCCCATACGATTGTGGATAAGTATGAATAGCGCGTTGCGGCGGGGGAAGGCGAGGCGCGGGCAACTAAAGATGGTAGATTTTTCCTTGACAAGGTTCATCACTTATGATACACTTATTGCGGAGGTGAAAAATGAGTACAAAAAATCCGAGATTGAATGTTGTGCTTGAACCACCGCTTTATTCTGTTATAAGGGGTTTGGCAAAAAGAGAAGGAATTTCTTTGTCTATGAAGGCAAGAGATCTAATACGTCAGGCAATTGAATACTGCGAAGACGCGTATTGGGCAGAAGAGGCAGGAAAGAGGGAAAGGACATTTACTAAAAAGAGCGCATTAAGCCATAAGCAAATCTGGAATTAAGGGTCGTTTTATGGCATACCAGTTATTTTACCATTCAGATGTAGCAAAACACGATTTGCCGGGAATACCTGCCAATATAAAAGAAACTATCCGTAGAGCCATAGAGCAAAGATTAATAGAAGAGCCTATATTGCTAGGCGAGCCTTTACGGCACAGCCTGAAAGGCCACCGTAAATTACGCGTTGGTGATTATAGAATTATTTATAGGATTAGCGGCAGAAATATAATTATATTAAAAATCGGCCATCGTAAAGATGTTTACGCAAAAATTTTTCAGCGGTTTTAAGATGAAAACATATACTCAATACTTATATTTTAACACTAAGAATAAACAGGAATTTATAAATATAACGCCTCAAGTAGAAGAGGTGGTTAAAAAGAGCCAGGTGAAGGAAGGGCTTTGTCTTGTGAACACTATGCATATAACGAGCTCGTGTTTTGTTAATGACAATGAAAGCGGCCTGCATAAAGATTTCAGTATCTGGTTAGAAAAGCTTGTAGCGTAGATAGGGGACGTTCCATGTTATTGCAACTCATTGAATTTTATAGAGTAACAGCAACGTCAATTTTAAAATTAAATTAATAATTAAACGTAAACGACAACATCATAACATATTGAAAATAGAGGGGTTAGAGATAGATGGAGCGTCCCCAAAACATCCCAAAACATGGGACTGAGGATTTTTGTTGTGGAAATTTTATTGAGTGGTATAATTAGTATTGAGCGATATTATTAGTGTTGTGCGGGATGTAAGAATGAAAAAGGCCTTTACTTTAGTTGAGCTCCTGATTGTTATCATAATTATCGGCATCCTTGCTACCATGGCCATGCCGCAATATAACAAGATGGTGGAGAATTCAAAGATTGCTCAGGCTTATGTTAAGATGGATGTCTTAAGAAAAGCCGAAATAGTTTATTACATGGAATTTAATGGATGGTTTGATATAAATAACCCGGAGGTGCAGCCCAAGTATGACAATGGAATGTTGGCTTTAAATTTGAATCCTTCTGATTTCAGCGGCGATAAATATTATCAATATTGGTGGGGCACGTTGCTATATACGACGCCTGATGGGAAAAGCCATGCTTCGGGTTTAGCTGTAGCCGCCAAAGTAGCTTCAGACGGTAGCAGGACTAATGATAGCCTGTTTCTGTTTAACGATGACATGTCTGTGTGGCGGGCAAAGTTAAATTCGACAGGCTCGTTCAATCATTTTGAGGATCGCGTGAGGTGAAAAACATGAAAAAAGCATTCACATTAATCGAGCTTCTTATAGTAATTATAATCATCGGCATCCTTGCTACCATGGCCATGCCGCAATATAACAAGATGGTGGAGAATTCAAAGATTGCTCAGGCTTATGTTAAGATGGATGTCTTAAGAAAAGCCGAAATAGTTTATTACATGGAATTTAATGGATGGTTTGATATAAATAACCCGGAGGTGCAGCCCAAGTATGACAATGGAATGTTGGCTTTAAATTTGAATCCTTCTGATTTCAGCGGCGATAAATATTATCAATATTGGTGGGGCACGTTGCTATATACGACGCCTGATGGGAAAAGCCATGCTTCGGGTTTAGCTGTAGCCGCCAAAGTAGCTTCAGACGGTAGCAGGACTAATGATAGCCTGTTTCTGTTTAACGATGACATGTCTGTGTGGCGGGCAAAGTTAAATTCGACAGGCTCGTTCAATCATTTTGAGGATCGCGTGAGGTGAAAAACATGAAAAAAGCATTCACATTAATCGAGCTTCTTATAGTAATTATAATCATCGGCATCCTTGCTACCATGGCCATGCCGCAGTATCAGAAGATGGTGGACAGGTCGCGTTTGGCAGAAGGGTTTAATATGACCGGGGCGATCATTAGAGCCATTTCCATGTACAGGCTTGAAAATAACAAGTCCCCTTGGCTGGGGTCCTCCGGCCTTCCGACTGTCGTCGGGACGGATATTAATACATTAGGGTTAAATATAGAAATTCCGGCAGATACATATTTTGAATATTTTATAACAAGAGATCCTGTAGGTGATCCGTACTATATGGAAACTAGCGTAGATAACCTTCGCGTAGGCGGAAGAAATCCATATGTAACCTTTTCAAGCGATTTGGCTTCTCTTTCTTTGAACGCAAACGAAGCAGGCGAACGAAAATATAAGTTAAGAAATACGACAACCGTTTCTAACTGGTCTTAAACGTTATCTAACCTGGTTAAAATTGACAGGTTAGAATTGCATAGGGAACAGAGGTCCGCAGGATCTGTCCCTTGCTTGTTTTTGCTGGTTGACAAATCCCGCCTTATATAATATAATATTAACACAAATATAAAATAATATAAAAATCAATGAATCAAGAAAGGGTATTGTTATGTCAGGACATTCTAAATGGGCGACGATTAAGCATAAAAA
>Ga0210019_1003243_pt1 | contig 15112 bp, 16 predicted proteins | sample CryGeyCG2114_020_2_FD_183969 | JGI IMG/M metagenome (GOLD analysis project Ga0210019, IMG submission 183969) | Groundwater microbial communities from aquifer - Crystal Geyser CG11_big_fil_rev_8/21/14_0.20 (SPAdes) (version 2) | ecosystem: Environmental > Aquatic > Deep subsurface > Groundwater ...
GCCGCGACTCCGGTGTATCACCCCAGAATCACCTTCCTCACGCACGCGCCTGACCAGACGCCGGAACTGACGATCACTCACCCCCAGCAACTCGGACCCGTCCTTTTGCTTTATCCGCTGATCCAAATACTGACGCACTAAATGCAAACGCTGAAAATCCCGACTTGTCATCCGTAAAATCTCCTCTCCTTTCACCATCGCCTCCCTTCAAAAAAAGAAGCCTATGGTAAAATCTTTAAGAGGACATTTCTACTTTGGACAAATAGGACATTATCATTTTGGTACAACATCCTGAGTTTAGGGACTTGACCGCCCTATCTTGAAATGATATTAAATACTGTCCTCACGAGAGGTATGATTAAATTTTTACCGGTAGAAGTGTCTACCGTTTAATTTGGAGAGTAACCTATGGAAGTCAATGAAATTAGAGTGGAGATCAGAAAACATCACGTGACTCCCGGGGTCAAAGTCCTGGATCTTGTCATTGATGCCGATGGAGAACAAATCCGCAGACAAACCCAACATAAGGATGACGACAAAGCCTTCGTGAAATTTGTCAAAGACATCACCAAAGTAGCGCAAGAACTCGCCAACGCCCGCATCGAATAACCTGCTGGCGCGGGCAGGCAATGGGCCATAACTCTGTTTGGCAACAAAAAAGTATTGATGGCTTAATAGAGCCCTTGCCAACTGAATCCAGCGTCACACCCCTTATAGCGACAACATCTCAAGCCGAAATAAGTTTTAATCGGCTAAATAAAGCCCCTGCTCATTGCCACCGACTGCTACGCTGGCGGGCTAGTGATTTTCAGTTTTTTGAGTTTTTCTACCAGCGTGGTACGGTTGAGGTTCAGCAATGTTGCCGCCTTGTTTTTGACCCAACCGGTTTTTTCCAGGGCTTCTATAAGAAGTTCTTTCTCGAAATCTTCCACAAGTTTTTTCAGGTTGATGCCTTCATCGGGGATACCAACATGGAAAGATTGCTTTAATGACTGTTGCAGAATATGAGCCGGGTTCCCTTCGGGCTCAGGACCTTTTTCCAGAGGAGTCCATTTTTCTTTGGGAACTTCACCCAGAACTTTTTCCGGCAAATCCCGCGGGGTAATGGTCGAGCCAATACTCAGCACAACCATGCGTTCAACAAAGTTTGCCAACTCACGGATATTTCCCGGCCAGGAATAGTTGACCAATACATTCATCGTTTCATCGCTGATGGTTTTGGCACTGCCCGACCCATTGCATTGTTTGAGGAAATGGTTGGCTAAAAGCGGAATATCCGTTTTTCGGTCCCGCAAAGGAGGAAGGTTGAGGGGAATGATGTTGAGCCGGTAATAGAGGTCTTCGCGAAACCGGCCTTCTTCAATCGCTTCTTCCAGGTTCTGATGCGTGGCGGTGATCACCCGGATATCGATCGGAATGGACCTGGTGCTTCCAATGCGATCAATCTCCCTTTCCGCCAGAACTCTCAACAATTTTACTTGCAGAACCGGAGGCATATCACCGATTTCATCAAGAAAAATAGTTCCCTGATTCGCCAGTTCCATCCGGCCAACACGGGTAGCCACAGCCCCTGTGAACGCGCCTTTTTCATAACCAAATAATTCACTCTCTAATAAATCATGCGGAATAGCGGCACAGTTGACAGCAATGAAAGGTTTCGACGCTCGCGGACTATTCAGGTGCAAAGCCCGGGCAATCAGTTCCTTTCCCGTTCCGCTTTCGCCATAAATCATCACCGTGCTCTGAGAACCTGCGGCCCGGCCCACAATGTCAAAAACCTCGCGAATCTGCGGGCTTTCTCCAACAATACTGAAACTGTCTGTGTCGAGTTTTATTTTCATAACAGAGCCCTATTATAGCTAAAACCGAAAAACTGTCAACTTTTTCAACAAGTTATATGGGTCGCCCCAGTGAGAAGAAAACGTCAAACATCCAACATTGATGTAATTCCCAAATTTTTCAAACAAACGCAATTTGATGGATAGTTTGACGGACAGGGCTACGGCTCATAAGGCACGACATTTTCGTGCTCGTTGGGATCGTTGCGCGAAACAATGGCCAACGCCGGTTCCGTATCAGACAGGTTCACCGGCTTATGCGGCACTCCCGGCGGAATAAAAACAAAATCGCCTTCTTCATTAATGACCGACTCTTTCAGGTTCTCGCCAAACCGGGTTTCAACCCTGCCCTTGAGTAGATAAATCGCCGTCTCAAAATCTTTGTGGTAATGCGCTTTGGGAGAGCCGCCGGGAGGGATCACCACCAGGTTCATCGATAGCCCCACAGCCCCGGCGGTTGCAGTGGAAATGCCAACATAATAAGGCAGGTTCTGTTTCGTCGCGATGCTTTGATCGGGCCGCACCGTCACCACTTTTTTATTTAAGTCCAGACTCATGATGCACCTCCCACTCGGCATGGGGCCACCAGCGTGACGCTGGACCCAATCAGCCGAGATAATATTTTGTCCACTTGATAAAGATATTATAGTCTGCGGAGGTTCTCCGCTTTAAAAGAATGCATATTTTAAACACAGCATAACCCCCCCTGGCCCCCCTTCTCAGGGGGAATTATTTTAGAACCTGATAAGGGTACGAAGGCTAAGGTAAAATATCACGGCTATTGGCCCCACGCCGAGTGGTCAAATCTCAATATATAAACCGTCTTCTTCGATGGCGACTTTATAAGTGGGGGTGATGTCGGAACGGTTGAATTTGCAGTATCCTTTTTTAATATTCCAGCCGCATTCTTCTTTATTACAAAAGGCAAACATTCCTTTCAACTCACCTTTGCCCAGACTGCCTTCGCAACAGCGGCACTGGTCGGTGAGGCAATAAAATTTACCCTCGACCTGAAACAGCGCAAGAACATAGTCCACTTCTGTATAAAGATGCTTAAAATGAATTTGTTTGCCAGTCCCTTCCGACGGCGCAGAACTGAAATCTGAAATTTTGAGCTTAGACATTAATCCAATCAGCCCTGGGGCAAGTAAGGACCATAACGGTCGCGGTAATATTTCTCCAGATCCCAGCGAAACCTTCCCTGCAAATGCGGGAGCTTTTCGGCAACCTGATGGTCAAACTCCACATAATCCTGTGATTGTTTCTCGACATCCTCTTCCCTTTTAACATTCGGGTCCAAATAGGAGTCTCCCAGTGCCGAGGTTCCTACAATAAGACCCTGGCCTCTTTTAATCCATCGGCCCAGCATGAGCCGTTCTTCTTCTGTTCCCGGTTCTATTGGCATCACAACTCTTCCTTGGGAGAAAACAAAATCCATAGTTTACGTAAAATCCCCTCAACCCCCTTGCCAGGGAGAAGTTTAAACATTGGCTCCACGCCGAGTAGCGGCGAGTGGTTGCAATGTTGGGGGACAATAAGGTAGCATAAGTACCAATCCATTATCAATTTTGTCGTTAACACTTTTAATATATCAGAAAGTCAGGGGATACATATGTCGTCAGAAAAACAAGCGGAAAAAACTGCGGAAGAACATTTTAAAGATGGTCTGGCATTCAGCAAGCTGGGTGATGACCGCAGAACTTTCGAATCCTATAAAAAAGCCATTGAATTGGACCCGGACCATTTTCTGGCTCACTTCAATCTGGGCATACGCTATGGAAAACTGCGCATGAATCTGGAAGCCAGCAAATCCTTTCGCGAGGCCCTGCGGCTAAAACCAGAAGCCCCCATGGTTCATTACAGTCTGGCTGTGGTCAGCAACTTGATCGGCGAGATGGACGAAGCCTTCAAACATTATAAGGAGGCGCTACGCATCAACCCGGACTTCGGCAGAGCCCACAGCAACATTGCCATGCTCTATTATGGAATTAAATCCGGCAAGGAAACCATACATCATCTCTCCAGAGCGGCAGAGCTTTTCAAACAGACGGGCGATGGGTTTATGGAAAAAAATGCCCGCGACCTCATCCAGGAATGCGGTAGAGAATTCGGCCTGACCCCTGAAGACTGCGTAGCCCTTTGAGATTGGTCCGAAATGGATTTTGATGTCGCCATTATTGGCGGAGGATCAGCCGGTTATGCTTCAGCCTCTACCGCGCAATCGCTGGGAGCCCGGGTTGCCATTATTGATCCCGGCCCTTTAGGGGGATTATGCATTCTCAAAGGATGCATGCCGACCAAAACGATCTTGCGTTCCTCCGATATCATGGCGTTGATGCGTCGAGCCGGGGAGTTCGGCATCCAGCCTGTGGACCCCAAGGCGCACCTTTCGGATATCAACGACCGCAAAAACAAGCTCATTAAAGAATTTGCCGATTATCGTATCGGGCAACTGAATGACCCGCGGTTCACGCTCATTCAGGACCGGGCAGAATTTATCTCCCCCCATGAAATCCGCATTGGAGACCAGACCCTCAAGGCAAAATCCTTCATCATTGCCACCGGTTCGGTGGTGGCGGATTACCCTATTCCCGGCCTTGAGGAAGCTGGATTCCTCACCAGCGATGATGTGTTAACCATGCGCGAGGCTCCGGAATCAATCATTGTTCTGGGTGCCGGTGCGGTGGCGGTGGAACTGGCCCAGTTTTTATTGCGCATCGGCGTCAAGGTAACTCTCCTGCAAAGGAGCCCACACATTTTATCGAAAGGCGACGAAGACCTGGCGCGGCCGGTCGAAACCCGGTTCCGCGAAGAAGGCATGGATCTTTATACCGGCACAAAAATCCTGCGTGCTGAGAAGGATCAAGAAAACTCTGTCATTTATTTCCAGCATGAAGGAAAAGAGAAGAATGTCCGCGCCCGGTTTATCCTGCAAGCCTTGGGACGCAGACCCAATATAGAGGGACTGCGCCTGGAATCAGCGGGCGTTGAGGTCGATAAAGGCCGCATCCCTGTGGACGCAAAAATGAAAACCAGCCAGCCGCATATTTTTGCGGTCGGTGATGTCAATGGAATTCATGAAGTGGTGCATATTGCCATTCAGCAGGGCGAAGTGGCCGGTCATAACGCCCTGCATCCTGAAAGTGAGCGGGAGGTGGATGAGCGTCTCAAGGCCTCAGTGGTATTTACAGACCCGGCAGTCGCCAGCGTCGGATTGAGCGAAAAAGAATGCCAGGCTGGCAATATCCCTTATCTCGCCGCATCCTACCCTTTCAACGATCACGGCAAGTCGATGTGCCTGGGAGAAACACACGGGCATGTAAAACTACTCTGCGATCCCGCAGGGGGAGAAGTGCTGGGGGGACATATTGTCGGCCCGGAGGCAGGGGAGTTGATTCACGAGATCATCACCCTCATGCATTTTCGCGGCACGGTCAAAGACCTGGCGGCGATACCGCATTACCACCCTACCCTGGCGGAAATTTTTACCTACCCCGCGGAAGAACTGCTTGAACAATTATCCGATGATTGACGACTAACCCGCATATTTCATGAGTAAAAAGTTTAACATGAGCAAATACAGGTTTTGTAAGGGCAAACGGTTACATTCCGAATATTTTTTGAATTACAAAATGTGTTTTTGAAAAATTACCGCCCTGTTCAAAAACAGGGAAACCAAATCCCCCCAACCCCCTTCGCAGAAGGGGGAGCTGGAATGGACCCCTCTTTTTCAAAGAGGGGCTGGGGTGATTTACAACCTCTCATGAAATATGCGGGCTAAATAGCTTCCAGTTTTTCGGCCAGGCGGTCCATTTCTTCGCGGGAGTTCAGTTCCGTCACGCAAATCAGCAGGCAGTTTTTCAATTCGGGGTAATAGAGCCCCAAGGCATAACCGCCGATGATGTGCTCCTGTTTCAAAGCATTTAAAATTTCTTCGACCGGGCGGGGGCATTCCAGCACAAATTCATTAAACGTGTCGGCGGTAAAACGGATTTTAAAATTCGGCACATGGGACAGCCGGTTTTTTAAATAGTCGGCTTTTCTCAAGTTCAGAACTGCCAGTTCACGAAAGCCCTGTTTGCCAAGAGTCGACATGAAAATGGTAGCGGCCAGAGCGCACAATCCCTGATTGGTGCAGATATTGGAGGTCGCCCGCTCACGCCGGATGTGCTGTTCCCGTGTGGATAGCGTCAAGACATAAGCCCGTTTTCCGTTCTGGTCCAGCGTTTCCCCGGCCAGACGGCCCGGCATTTGTCTTAAGAATTTTTCCTGTGTCGCGAAAAAACCAACGTAGGGCCCGCCAAAAGAAACCGGCAGGCCAAGCGACTGCCCTTCCCCCACGACGATATCCGCGCCATGCGTTCCAGGTGCTTGCAGGATCCCCAGGGACAAAGCCTCGGCCACGACAACGATCAAGAGGGTGCCATTTTCCGCAAGTTTCTCTTTTAGCGTGGCGTATTCTTCCACCGTTCCAAAAAAGTTTGGCGACTGCAGGACAACGGCAGAAGTGTTCCCAGTCAGGTTCTCAATAATAGCAGAGAGGTCGGTTTTGCCTTTTTCATCAAGAGGAATTTCTTTAAGGCTGAAGTTGCTTCCCCTGGTGTAGGTTTCCGTCACCTTGCGGTATTCCGGGTGAACCCCTTGCGAAACCAGAAATTCCATGCGGCGGTTGACCCGGTTGGACATCACGACCGCCTCAGCAAGGGCAGAAGCCCCGTCATACATGGAGGCATTGGCAATTTCCATCCCGGTCAATAGACAGACCATGGTCTGAAATTCGTAAATGGCCTGAAGAGTCCCCTGGCTGACTTCCGGTTGGTAGGGAGTGTAACTGGTGGAGAATTCACCGCGGGAAATCAGATGATCAATCAATACAGGAGAAAAATGGTGATAGGCCCCGGCACCGAGGAAGGTGGAATAGTCCTCGACCGTGGCATTATTTTTCTGCAGTCGTTTCAAGTACCCGGTCAATTCGTATTCTGAAAGGGCCTTGGGGAGCCCCAGCAGGGTATCTCCCAATCTTAAAGAATCCGGGATGCTCTTGAACAGGGCATCAATATCCTGCACGCCGATTTCGGCAAGCATCTGCCTGATGTCCTGTTCTGTATGGGGAATATACCTCATGGGTCGGGGAAAGAAGCGGAGCTTTTACTCCGTCTCCTTTTGGCATTGTTCAGTATAAGCAGTTGGATTAAGAAGGGATTCCAGGTCTTTTTCGTTGGAAAGTTCGATCTCAACAATCCATCCTCCTCCATAAGGTTCACTGTTGACCTTTTCCGGGTTGCTTTCCAAATCCTTATTCACGGCCGTAACCTTACCGCTTGCCGGTGCATAAAGGTCGGAAACAGTCTTCACGGACTCAACAACCCCGAAAGGGCTGGACTGTTCAATCTCGCTACCCACTTCCGGCAGTTCGACAAAAACAATATCTCCCAATTGCTCCTGGGCAAACTGGGTGATACCGATCACGGCTTTCTTGCCGTCAATGCGAATCCATTCATGTTCCTGCGTATACAATAACTCTTTGGGGACCTCCATGGCACCTCCGTTAATTAGCGATTAATCTTTTTTGACGCGGGTTGGTAAGAAAGGCGGCTTGACGACCTCAGCGGGCACGCTCAATTTTCTTATTTCCACTTCCAGCTTTGTCCCAGGTTCCGCATATTCAGGGGATACATAACATAATCCGATCCCTGTATTCAAGGAGGGGGAAAAAGTTCCACTCGTCAACTCGCCGACCGGAACTCCATTATTTAACACCCGATAGTGCGAGCGCGGCACCCCCCGGTCCAGCAGACGAACACCTACCAGCTTGCGTTTATTCCCCGCATCTTTTTGTTTTTTAAGCTCTGCCTGCCCGATAAATTCCTGTTTCCCCAGTTTGATGACCCAGCCTAATCCGGCTTCCAGCGGCCTGGATTGCTCATTAATTTCGTTTCCATACAAGGCATATCCCATTTCCATTCTCAAGGTATCCCGGGCTCCCAGGCCAATGGGCTGAAGGTTAAATTCTTTGCCCGCCTCAAGTAAGGCCCTAAAAACAGTTTCAGCGTGATGCGCATTGACGTAAACCTCAAAACCATCTTCGCCCGTGTACCCGGTCCGCGCGATGATACTTTCAAAATTGTGGATTTTTTCTTTTTTAAAATGGTAGTATCTGATCTCGCTCAAAGGGGCATCGCATAATTTTTGCAGTAAGGCCTCAGAGTGTTTTCCCTGGATAGCCAGTTGTGCGGTTTCATGACTGGTATTTCGGATCGTGGCAGGGCAAGACCCGGCATTTTTTAAAATCCATTGAAAATCTTTTTCTGTATTCGAAGCATTCACACAAAGGAAATAATGATCTTCAGAAAAACGGTGAACCAGCAAATCATCCACCACACCGCCATGCTCCAGGCACATCAGGGTATAAAGAGCCTGATTGTCTTGCATTGAGTCGATATCATTAGTCATCAGTTTTTGAATCAGACTCTTGGCAGAAGGTCCGCGGATCTCAATCTCGCCCATATGGCTGACGTCGAAAATACCAACGCCGTCACGGACGCATTGGTGCTCCTGAATGACCCCTTGAAACTGAATTGGCATCCTCCATCCAGCAAAAGGAACCAGCTTGCCTCCGAGTTCTTTATGAATATCGGTCAGAGGGGTGTTTTTCAAAATTGAGGAAGTTTCTTGAGACATGTTTAGAAAATCTGGTATTTTGGATTACGTAGCTCCGTGTATAACCAATTTCATTGGAGAGCGCAAGGTATTATAATAGAGTGGAATCAGAGAGGGTTCTTTTTAAATGAGTTCAACAAACGGCCATAAAAAATATAATGCGATTCTGGTTGCCGGAGAAGGAAAGTCCAGCTACAAAGTCCATCGTCAAAACAAGGCTTTCTTAACCATTAATGGGAAATGCGTCATCCATTACATTGCCGAAACTTTGCAACAGGCGGAATCCATCCAGGATATCTATGTCGTGGGCCCCAAAGAAAAACTGCAACAGGTTTTCCTGTCAGGCCACATCGACTTAAACTATCCCAAACGAATTCATATTTTAGAGCAAAGAGAAAACCTTTATGAAAACATCTGGCATACTTTTCTGCAGTCCCTGAAAGATGAAAACGGGGAAGTGCCAAATACCGAATCCCACCGCGACCGGGCAGTCTTAATCGTGCCCTGCGATGCCCCATTAGTGACTCCGCAGGAAGTGGAATATTTTGTTTCCCATGCGGACATGGAAAATTATGACCATGTTTTGGGAATGGTTTCTCGCGAAAAGCTTAAATATTTTTATCCGCGGGACGGGAAACCCGGCATAAAAATGGCCTATCTTCATATCAGGGAAGACAGCTTCAGGATTAACAACCTGCACCTGGTTAAACCCTTGCGCATTGAGAATCGGGAATATATCCAGAAAATGTACCAGTACCGTTACCAGAGAAATTTTAAAAACCTGGTGCTTTTTGCTTTCTCACTTTTTGGAAAAGACAAGGCCCGACATTATAAAAACTATATCTATTTGCAATTATGCCTGTTTTTTGCCAGCCTCGGGCTTGACTCCCTGGTGGACTATTTTCGCAATTTGAATCCTCAAAAAGTATTGGAAAAAAGAATCTGCACGATCATGAAAACCCGTTTTATGGCCCTGGTAGTCCCCTACCCGGGAGCGGCACTGGATATAGATAACGCTAAAGACTACGAAACCATGAAAACCCGGTTTGATGAGTGGTGGAAATATTTACGGGAATATAAAGAAACTCCAACATTTAACGAAAACTACAACGAGGCTACCTGTACCACCTCCGCAGAAAAAGTGGTGCGACCTTCTCCCACGCACTGACCGATAATCTCATTGCCACGGAATTTTTTGGCGAGACTACCGTTTTCCAAAATGTGAGACCCGACAAACCCGGCAGTCGATCCCAGCGGATTGTGAATGCCTTTTGGATATTAAACAAGTTATGACCCAGGAACGAATAAGAAATTTTTCCATAATTGCGCATATTGATCATGGCAAATCCACCTTGGCCGACAAGTTGATTCTAGCCACCTCCACAATCCCTTTGCGCGAAATGAAAGAGCAGGTATTGGACAATATGGATTTGGAGCGGGAACGCGGAATCACCATCAAGGCGCAAACCGTGCGGCTGAAATACCACGCCAAGAACAATCTGGATTACGTATTCAACATGATTGATACCCCCGGTCATGTGGATTTCACCTATGAGGTATCCCGCAGTCTTGCCGCCTGCGAAGGGGTACTACTCGTCATTGATGCGACGCAGGGCATTCAGGCGCAAACCATTGCCAACCTCACCCTGGCCCTGCAACATAACCTGACAGTCATACCGGTGATCAATAAAATCGATCTGCCCAGTGCGGACCCTGACTTTATAAAAGAACAACTGGAAGATGTCCTGCAGATAGAATCTTCAGAAGCGGTTCTAGTCAGTGCCAAGGAAGGAATCGGGATCAATGAATTGATGGAAGCAGTGGTTCGGCAAATTCCACCTCCAACCGGAGACGCTTCTGGAAAATTACAAGCCCTGCTCTTCGACGCGTGGTACGACGCATACCGGGGAGTCATCATTCTGGTCAAAATACAGCAGGGGCGCCTGAAGACAGGTGAGGAAATCATGATGATGGCAACGGGAAAACGGTTCACCGTAGAAGAACTGGGCACGTTCACTCCCAGAGAAGCAAAGGGCGCCGCACTCCTGGCTGGAGAGGTGGGTTACCTGGTCGCCAATATCAAAGAATTGGATCAGACCAAGGTGGGAGATACAATCACCCATTTTAAAAATCCCTGCGAGGAACCCTTGCCGGGTTACAAAGAAGTCAAGCCCATGGTTTTCAGCGGATTGTATCCCATCAGTGGTGACGATTATGAAGATTTGCGCGACGCGCTAAAAAAACTCAAGCTGAATGATGCCTCGTTTTCTTATGAAGCGGAAACCTCCACAGCCCTGGGTTTCGGGTTCCGTTGCGGATTCCTGGGGTTACTGCACATGGAAATCATAAGAGAGCGGATTGAGCGCGAATACAAAGTCGACCTTCTCACCACCGCGCCCACAGTTATCTATAAAGTCATCACCACCGATGGAAAAACTGTGATGATCGACAACCCTTCCAAACTTCAGGAACAAAAAAATATTGATCACCTTGAGGAACCGTATGTCCTGGGGACTATTATCGTTCCGGAAGAATACATTGGAGTGGTGATGGCGCTGGTTCTTGACCGCAGAGGGGTCCAGAAAAAAATGGAATACATGAATCCGCAAACGGTCCTGCTGGAATATGAACTGCCGTTTAACGAAATTGTCCTGAATTTTTATGACCGCCTCAAGTCAGGAACCAAGGGTTATGCTTCGTTCGACTATGAATTTATAGATTTTAGAATATCCAATCTGGTAAAGTTAGATGTTCTTTTGAATGGAGAACTGGTCGATGCGTTGTCTTTGATTGCCCATAAAGACAAAGTGTATTATCAGGGCCGCGATCTGGCCAAAAAACTTAAGGAACAGATACCGCGTCAAATGTTCGAGGTAGCCATTCAGGCCGCGATAGGCAGTAAGGTTGTTGCGCGTGAAACGGTCAAGGCACTCAGGAAAAATGTTCTGGCAAAATGTTACGGTGGCGATATCACCCGAAAACGTAAACTACTGGAAAAACAAAAAGAGGGTAAGAAAAAAATGAAACAGGTGGGGAGCGTGGAAATTCCACAGGAAGCCTTTCTCGCAGTATTGAGGACTGATGACAAATAAAGCCAACTACGATTCTCCTGCTGAAGAGACCCAAGTCCCAAAAAAGAGTCTGACCCGCGAGTACACCGAGGCCATTTTAATCGCCTTGCTTCTCGCCTTGCTGATTCGCACATTTATCATCCAGGCATTTAAAATTCCTTCGGGATCAATGGAAACCACGCTTCTTATCGGCGATCATATCCTGGTTTCCAAATTCCCTTATGGCACACATATCCCCAACGAAATTCCTTTTCTTAACATTAAACTGTTTGACGACATCATTTTGTTTCCAAAAGCACCGGCAAGAGGAGACATCATCGTTTTCAAATTTCCAAAGGATGAAACCAGAGACTTTATAAAACGCGTGATCGGTCTGCCAGGCGATTTGCTGGAAGTCCGGCGGCAAAAAGTTTATATCAATGGCAAGCCTTATGAAGATTTCCATGCCCGCCATACCGAATCACCCGAAGACAGTCCGCTTGTTCCCAGAGATGATTTCGGCCCAATTCTCGTTCCTGACGGGCACGTCTTTGTTATGGGCGATAACCGGGAAAACAGCCAGGACAGCCGTTATTGGGGGTATTTGGATATGAAAAAAATCCGCGGCAAAGCACTTATGATTTACTGGTCCTGGGACCAAATTAAAACCTGGGTTCGGTTTGAACGATTTGGAAAAATTTTGGAATAACCTGATATGAAAGAACCTTCCACATTAACAAACAAATTGCATTCCATTCTCGCTGACTGCAAGGCCGCCATTCTCGACTTCGACGGATTGCTGGCCGATTCAGAACCTTTTCATTACCGGGCTTATAACGAAGTTTTTGAGCGGTACGGGCACACCCTGAACAAGGAAGAGTATTGGATTGAATTTACCTCAAAAGGCAAAGGCATAGCCGGTGAGATCGAACGTCATAACCTCAAGCTGGATGTAGACCCGGTCGACTTGAGAAAGCAAAAGTTCGAGGTCTATTCCCGTTTTTGCCAGAGTGGCGAGATCAAATTGTTTCCTTTGGCAAAAAGCATGGCAGAGAACCTGTCCGCCAACCACAGGCTGGCCATCGCCTCGGGGTCCTGGGCCAAGGACATTCGCAGTATTCTCAAAAATGCCGGTGCGTTGAATCTGTTTCCCGTTATTCTGGGAAAAGAATCGGCAGTCAGGGAAAAGCCGCACCCCGATATTTTTTTAAACGCCGCCAAAGAACTGGGATGCTCCGCCAATGAATGTTTTGTTCTGGAAGACGCGCTGAAGGGGCTAAACGCCGCGAAAGAGGCGGGCATGCCCTGCATCATTCTACGAAACCCCTTGAACCGCAATATAAACTTTGATGGCGCGGACCTGATTTTTGAAAGCCTTGAAGATTTTGTTTCCGCGTTGAACGCCTGAATTATTGCCTTCCGATTTCAGGACTTCTCTTTTTCCAATTTCGCTTTGAAGTCGGCAAACAATTTCTGAATGGGCGGAATGATTTTTTCCTTCAACTCATCGGGCACCCAGTTTATTTTTTCCACCGGCCAGGCGCTCACATTGTGAATATCAAGACCGGCTTTCGCAAAAGGAGCTTCCAGGCTTTCCTCAAAACCGTAAATCAATGCATTTTTAAATACCAGCTCATAAAGGTCCACGATTTCCTCAGGGTCATGCAGACCTGTCAGGAACCGTTCCATCATTTTCTCTATGATCGGATTGGCATGCTCCTGGAAATCTTCACTGCAGGCATTTTCCAGAGTACGGTAAATTATAATGATGTCCTGAAGAAGATATTTGAGCTCTTTTGGGTCTTTTGCGACCGGACCCTTTTTCAGGTCAAAAAACTCTTTATATTCCTGGATTATCCTTACCGTGTCGCTGATGATTGACTCTTCCCAGGGAACATAATTCCAGACAAAGAACCCCCTCAACCACCTCACCGTATCGGTCGCATCTTCCATGTGCAATGTCAGGCTGGGCTTGGCAGAATTGCTAAAGGGGAGAAGCCCGCCCCACATTTTCAGTTTTAACTGCAACTGAGGCGCAAAGGCCTCTGTAAACACGTCACAATAAATTGAGACCAGCCTTTCCAAATTCTGATGTTTGTCCAACAGGGTGTTTTGCGGAAGGTTGACAATGCAATAGAGCCTCCAGATACGCCTTTTGGCCAGGCCGTTGGGATGGGCTAAAAGATAAGTGCCGCCCCAGATTCCTGAACTGATGGGAATATCCATATGATGGGATTCCCGCATTCGTCGGGAAACTTCCGTAGCGATATTCTGATACAACTCGTTCAAATGGTACAGGTTGACCAGATAATTATCCGCAAAGACTGGAGTTTTAATCAATTCTGTCATTGTATTTCTGCAAATGCTGAAGGTGGAACTCAATTGTGTTTATTACAACCTTGGAACAAAATTTTTCAAAAAAAATTCCACCCCCGAATTGGAGGTGGAATTATCTTTAAACTCAAACTATTCCGGAATGGAATTAATTTACGTGCACCACGCGGACGGTTACAGAATCCGTTACCGGCGGATCATAAGGAATATGGTTGCCCTGCGCAAAAAGAGCCGTGATGGTGTGCTGGCCTTTGCTCAGGTTAATCGTTTTACAGGTAGAACCATCACCCATATGAATGTGGTTATCATCCTTGGCGATCGGCTTGCTCAAGTCTGCAGGAATGCTCACATCAACAAGCAGGTGATGATGGCCTTTACCAGGGTTTACGCCATTTTTAGCTGGTTCTACGGTGTACCCATTGGTTGCCATACAAACCTTTAACGGACTGCTAACATTTGCCAGAGTAGCCGGCTCTGTAATTGTCAACGCCTTCCCAGCACTGGAAACCGTCGCGCTACCGCCACCGGTCTGGGCCGCGCATCCCGCAAATAAAACCATTACCAACAATGCCATAATTTTAGAAATAATCTTCATAAACTCCTCATAAAAAAAGTTAAAATATTAATGAGTGCGAGATTACTTGAATAACCCCAATAAATTCGACCAGTCTGGAAAGACAGAATATCCAGCAAAACTTTTTGCCCTGACTGCCTTGTTAACTATAATCGTCAACACGCTTCCGAAAAGGAGCCCTTTGCGTAACGCCGGGAGATTCTTCGCTTACGCTCAGAATGACATGCAGATACGTTCAGAATGACATGCAGATACGTTCAGAATGACATGCAGAAACCATCGTATTGTCATCCTGATGAGCCTTGGCGAAGAAGGATCTCGCTTTCTCTCAATACAGAACCACTTTATGCAAAGGTCTCTCCGAAAAGGTGGATGATTCCAAATATAGAGGAAAACAGGGGAAAAATCAATCAGGCCTTCACAAAAACTGTTATTCAGGCCTGGAATCCAACAATTTCGTTAATAGAAATCAGGAGATTAAAAATGGAAATTTTTCAGGGACAATCCAGGGAATGGACGATATAATCCGTTCCGCTTCCCTCGGAAGCAGGACCTGAAGTTAAATTTTTCTGCAAATGTTTTAGGTGGAGCCAAACCTTGGAACGTTTCCAACACCTGCTTATTCCATGTATCGCTTTGTTGGGGGCCCTAACGCT
>Ga0210019_1003247_pt1 | contig 15108 bp, 14 predicted proteins | sample CryGeyCG2114_020_2_FD_183969 | JGI IMG/M metagenome (GOLD analysis project Ga0210019, IMG submission 183969) | Groundwater microbial communities from aquifer - Crystal Geyser CG11_big_fil_rev_8/21/14_0.20 (SPAdes) (version 2) | ecosystem: Environmental > Aquatic > Deep subsurface > Groundwater ...
TCCACGTTGGAGTTCATGCGCGCCTTCCGCGGGAAGGATCCCGCGTTCTTCAGCAGATTGACTTTATTCGGTGCTGATCCCTTCGGCCTTGCGGTCGAGAGCGCCGGTCAGGGTATGCCAAGCCAGAGTGGCGCACTTGGCGCGGGAGGGATACTCCCGCACGCCCATGAACAGGGAGAGTTTCCCCAGATGGTGTTCCTGCTTGTCGGGGTCCATCTCCCCCAGCACCATTTTCTGAAACTCGTGGAAACAAACCCGGGCTTCGTCGATATTCTTGCCTTTCAAGTGGGTCGTCATAAGGGAGGAACTCGCCTTGGAAATGGCGCATCCCGATCCCTCGAAACTGATATCCTGAATGATGTTCCGATCGTCCACCTTGAGATAAACCACGATGTCGTCTCCGCAAAGCGGGTTCACCCCGTGGCAGGAGTGGGTGGCATCCTCGACTTTTCGAAAGTTACGCGGCTTGCGGTTATGGTCCAGGATGACCTGCTGGTAGAGTTCGTTATTGTAAGACATGTTGACCGGAATAGATAAATTCGACAAATCCCAACGGCATCAGGAAAACATCTTGATGATTTTCCGGATACTGTCGGCCAAAAGATCCAGTTCCTCGTACTTGTTATAAAAGGAAACGGAGGCCCGCGCCGTCGCGGGAACGTTGAATCGTATCATAGTCGGCTGGGCACAATGGTGGCCGCCGCGAATCGCAATTCCCTCCTGGTCCAACAGAGTCACCACGTCATGCGGGTGAACCGCGTCGAGATGAAAGGAAAGAATGCTGGCCTTCTCCCGCGCCGTTCCGATGATCCTCAGCCCTTCGATGTTTTCGAGAAGCTGGGTGCCATATTCGAGAAGGCTGTGTTCGTACTCGGCGATCTTGTCCATCCCGATCTCGTTAAGATAGTCGATGGCTTCGCCGAGCCCGATCACCTGGCTGATGGGCGGCGTACCTGCCTCGAATTTCATGGGCGGCGGCGCATAGGTCGTTTTCTCCAGGGTCACCTGGCGGATCATGTCCCCCCCGGTCACGTAGGGAGGCATGGCTTCCAGCATCTCCTTCCGGGCGTAAAGTCCGCCGATACCGCTCGGACCGTACATCTTATGCCCGGAGAACGTATAGAAATCGCAGTCCAGGTCTTTCACGTCGAGTTTGATGTGCGGGGTGCTTTGAGCCCCGTCAATGAGAACCCGGGCTCCGGCCGCGCGGGCCTTGCGGACGATCTCTTTCACCGGGTTCACCGTTCCCAACGCATTGGACACGTGATTGACGGCGACGATCCGGGTTTTACCGCTCAGCAGTTTATCGTATTCCTCAAGGATCAACTCTCCCCGGTCGTTGACGGGAATGACCTTGAGCACCGCCTTCCGGTCCTCGCACACCACCTGCCACGGGACGGTGTTGGCATGGTGCTCGATGTTGGAAATGATGACCTCGTCGCCGGGCTGAATAAATCTCTTCCCGAAGCTGTAGGCTACAAGGTTGATGGATTGCGTGGTGCCGCTGGTGAAGATGATCTCCGAGGAATCCGGGGTGCCCATGAACGCGGCGACCTTTTTCCGGGCTTCCTCGTACAGTTGCGTGGACCGCTCGCAGAGCCGGTAAGCTCCCCTCCGCACGGTTCCATATTCTTCGGTATCGAAGCGGAACACGCGCTCGCTGACCCGCCGGGGCTTTTGCGTGGTGGCGGCGTTGTCGAGGTAAACCACCGGCTTACCGTTGATGGTTTGCGAAAGCACCGGAAATTCCCGGCGAATTCTATCGACGTCGAACGCCGGTTTCGCCGTTGAAAGAATATTGGGATCAGCCATGGCTCGCCTCCAGTTTTTTCAGAAGCGTGTTTTCCAGGTCCTCCCTGACGGCAGGGAAATCGATCGACTCGAGGACGCTCTCGGCAAAGCTTCGTGTCAACAACGACTTTGCCGCGGCTTCGGTCAATCCCCGGGTTTTAAGGTAAAAAATCTGGTTTTCATCGATCTGCCCGACGGTGGCCCCATGGGTGCATTTGACATCGTCGGCAAAAATCATGAGATTCGGTTTATTGTCGGCATGCCCCTCATCGGTAAGCATGAGGTTGTTGATCAACTGGTCGGATTGGGTCTGCTGGGCGCCCGGATCCACGATCACCGTACCGTCCACGCTACTGCGGGCCCGATGACTGATGATATTCCGGAAAAACTGGTGGCTGGTGCAATTCGGAGCCCGGTGGTGAATGCGAACATAATTATGCACCTGCTCCTCCCGGGATATGACGCTGAGTCCGTTAAGTCTCAACTCACCGCCCACATCGTCGAGATCCACCTCGTAATGGTGGCGGGCCAGACGGCACCCGGACGACGCATGGGTGGACAGGAACCGGCCATTCCGCGCCAGCCGAACCCGGGTCTTGGAAAAGTGCCAGCATGTCTCGTTGTCCTGCTGGATCTGGGAATACCGGACACCGGCGCCCTCGCTCACCCGCACGTCGATGACGGTATTGACGAAATAGTTTCCACCCGTTCCCGCAAATCGGACAATCAAGCCGATCTCGGCCAACTCGCCCACCTGTACAAACAGCCGGGGACAGGTAACCACGGAACCGGAAACGGAACCGGAAGAGAGAACCAGGATCTGCAAGGGAGCGGAAGCGGTGAAGCGGGGCATCACCTCCAGATGCAACCCTCCGCTCAGAAATGCGGCATTGATGGCGGCGAAAACATCGTCTTCGGCCTCAATCGTCTCTAACAGGTAATGACGCAGGGGTTCCTCACCTGCTGATTGCTCCAGGCCCACCGCCCGCACTCCATCGCCCAAGGCAGAGGTGTCGGATAAATCGGGCCGGAACGTCCCGTCCACAAGGACCAGGTGGCTCGTTTCACAACCGGGGTAAAGATAAGGCCGCACCGCGTCGGAGGCGATTTTCCCCGGTTTCTGCAGAGCAAAGCCCGTGTTGACCAGCGGCTGGGTATTGACGAAGGTATACATCTCGTGTTTCCGGTGGGGAAACCCGAGAGTTTCGAACCGGGAAATCCCGGCAGAATTCACCGGGCGGAACGCCTCGGGAGGCCGGGCCTCGCTCAGAAATTTCCGGTGAAGATCATGGATGACCCCTTCGGGCCTTTTGGCGGATTGGGTGAGTGTGCCTGTCATCTTTCCGCCTCCTCAAGACTGGGTGGTGGTCAACCAGTCGTACCCTTGAGCTTCCAGTTCGAGGGCAAGGTCCTTCTTCCCCGACTTGATGATCTTGCCCTTGCTGAGAACGTGAACGAAGTCGGGTTTGATGTAATCGAGAAGTCTCTGGTAGTGGGTGATCAGGATGAGCGCGTTATCTTCGCGCTTGAAAATTCGGTTGACTCCATTCGCAACGACCCGGAGCGCGTCGATATCGAGTCCGGAATCGGTTTCATCAAGGATGGCCAGCCGGGGCTCGAGGATCGCCATTTGCAGGGTTTCGTTCTTTTTCTTTTCACCCCCGGAAAATCCCTCGTTGAGGTTACGCTCCTTGTATTTGGGTTCCATCCCCAGCGAATCCATTTTCCCCTGGAGGATGTCGTCGAACTCGAGAGGATCCACCTCTTCCTTTCCGTGGCGAACCAGGCGGGCGTTGTAGGCGAGGCGCAGAAATTCGGCGTTGTTGACGCCGGGCACTTCCACGGGATACTGGAATCCCATGAATATCCCTGCCAGGGACCTCTCTTCGGTGGACATCTCCAGCAGGTTTTTCCCCTCGAAGACCACCTCTCCTCCCGTCACTTCATAAGCGGGGTGACCGGAAAGGATTTTCGCCAGGGTGCTTTTCCCGGAACCGTTGGGACCCATGATGGCATGGACCTCACCGAGGTTTACGGTCAGGGAAATGCCATTGAGGATTTCATGCCCGTCAAAACCGGCATGAAGGTTTTTTATTTCCAGCATATGTGTTCGACCTCTTCTTCAATTCAGGTTTAAGTTGAAAATAATCCCCCGTCCTCCCTTCTTCGCAGGAAGAAAGGAATTCCCTCCGCTTTGGAATGGACCACCGGGGGTAGTTAAGGGGGCGCGGGGCCAGGAGGACCAAAGGGACCTCAGCCCACGCTGTCCTCCAGTTTGAGCGTCAACAGTTTCTGTGCTTCGACGGCAAACTCCATCGGCAACTGTTTGAAGACTTCCTTGCAGAATCCGTTGATCACGGCCGCAATGGCGTTTTCCCTGGAGATTCCTCTCTGCTCAAAATAGAAAAGCTGTTCCTCGCTGATTTTCGAGGTGGACGCTTCGTGCTCCACCTGCACCGAACTGTTGGCGGTCTCGATGTAGGGGAAGGTATGGGCGCTACATTTATCGCCGACCAGCATGCTGTCGCATTGGGAATAGTTTCGAGCGTTCGCCGCATTCTTGCTCACCTTGACCAGCCCGCGATAACTGTTGCTGGAGTGGTCGGCAGAAATCCCCTTGGAGATGATACTGGACCGGGTGTTCTTCCCCAGGTGAATCATCTTGGTTCCGGTATCGGCCTGCATGTGCCCGTTGGTAAGCGCCACGGAATAAAACTCGCCGACGGAATTATCCCCTTGCAGGATACAACTCGGGTATTTCCAGGTGATGGCCGACCCCGTTTCCACCTGGGTCCAGGAGATTTTCGAATTCCTGCCGAGGCATTTGCCCCGCTTGGTGACAAAGTTATAAATGCCGCCCTTCCCCGTCTCCGGGTCCCCGGCATACCAGTTTTGCACCGTGCTGTACTTGATCTCGGCATTGTCGTGCGTGACCAGCTCGACCACCGCGGCGTGCAACTGGTTGGTGTCGAACTGGGGCGCGGTACAGCCTTCCAGATAGGACACATAACTATTGTCGGCGCAGATGATCAGGGTCCGCTCGAACTGGCCCGTCTCCTGCGTGTTGATGCGGAAATAGGTGGACAGTTCCATGGGAGACCGGGTGTCGGGCGGAATGTACACAAACGACCCGTCGGTGAACACCGCGCTGTTGAGAGCGGCGTAAAAGTTGTCGCCCACGGGAACAACGGACCCCAGGTACTCTTCCACCAGTTCGGGATATTCGTGAACGGCTTCCGAAATGGGACAGAAAATAATTCCGATCTCCAGCAGTTTCTTCTTGTGCGTGGTGGCCACGCTGACGCTGTCGAACACGGCATCCACCGCCACGTTGGCAAGACGCTTCTGCTCGTCGAGCGGGATTCCCAGCTTGTCGAAGGTCTTCAGCAGTTCCGGATCGACCTCGTCCAGACTCTCCAGGACTTTCTTGGGTTTGGGAGCGGAGTAGTACGAGATGTTCTGGTAGTCGATCCGGGGGTACACCACGTTGGGCCATTCGGGTTCCTTCATGGTCAGCCATTTTTCATAGGCTTTCAGCCGGAAGTCCAGCATGAACCGGGGTTCGTTCTTTTTCTGGGACAGCGCCCGGATCACGTCCTCATTCAGTCCCTTGGCAAAAGTTTCGGACTCGATATCGGTAACAAACCCGTATTTGTACTGCCGATTCTCCAAAACGTCGGTGACGCTGTTTTCGGTACTCATTTATAGGTACTCCTTCCCCGCAAGGAATCGGGTGCTAACCATTCGGGTTCACATATTGGGAACAACCATCAACTGACCATACACCTCTTTGCGCAGGGCCTGCTCGATAAAGGACAACGTCGCCCCCAGAGAAGAACCGCAACTGCCGCAGGCTCCCTGATACTGGATAGTGACTTTCTCGCCTTCCTTGACGCTCAGGATCTGGACATTGCCGCCATCGTTCATCAATGCCGGGCGGACTTTTTCGTTCAGGACCAGGTTGAGTTGTTCGATTTGTTCAGCTTCGCTCAAGGAAAGCCAGGCCTGCTCGGCCATGGACAACTCCTGAAACGAAGCGGATTTGACTTCTTCCTTATTGATCAACCGCCCCGCCAAGGCCAAAGCCTTGGCCGCGGGATAATCATCCTTCACAAACTTGAGTAAATCTTCGAGTTTCCCCAGCGCGTCCTTCTTCGAATCGGGCAGAGCGGGAGTTTCGGGATCGTCCCGAAGCTGACGCTCAACATCGGCTCCCAGAAGACTGCAGGCCTCCTGCACCGTCAGGCCCCGTATCATCGTGCACAGGGTATCCCCCAGCGCCAGGGAAACTTTTCCGCCGTAAGCGAAAAACCGGGCGGCAAAGATACGGTCTTCGTCGGGATCGATGAGAAGATAGAGCTTGGTGTCCTTGGCCTTGGCCTCGACAAGAGCCAACCCCTTCTCTTCGGCATCCTCCCGTCCCAAGGCACCCCGGTTGCGGGGAGCCTGCGCCGTTTCTTCGAACCGCTGAGAATACGTTTCTTGTGCGTTGACCGTCATTTAAATACCCAATAGATCCGGGGAAGCTGAAAAATTAATTTTGCTCTTTATTCGCCATGCTGATGTCGAACTCATCCTGAAGTATTAATATAACCCATTTTCCTCCGGCAGTTAACAGTACTTTAGATGCGGATCGGTTTTCAAAGTTCCTTAAATAAAATATTTTCCGCTTCACATCCCCTCCGCAAAGGACTGGGAGGCAACATTTCACGGTTGCAAGCGTATCGGGGCGCGGGTCAGGGCACTTTGCCAATTTAAGCTATTATGATGTGCATAATCCAACCAAAAAGGCTATAATCGAATGCATTCAATGACGGGGGAAAATCAGGCGGTTTATCTGTTGGATCCTCCGCGACTTACGATGAACGACCGGGGCTTTTTCAGGCCTTGTTTTTAAAGGGTTGCGTGCCATGAGCGCCAATAATACCGATTCTGCAATTCAACCGAACCGTCGAAAACTGGTCGATGGCATGGGGCGGACGATCGTCAATTTGCGCATTTCAGTCACCGACCGGTGTAACTTCCGATGCACCTATTGCATGCCGGAGCACAATGTGGAGTTCATGGAGCGGAGCAAACTGCTCACGTTCGAAGAGATCACCCGGGTTGTCGGGGTGGTATCGGCCATGGGCATCCGCCGGCTTCGGCTGACCGGCGGCGAACCACTCATGAGAAAAGAACTCCCGGTTCTGGTGCGCATGCTCAGGGGAGTGCCGGGGATCGACGACCTGGCGATGACCACCAACGCCTTTTTCCTGAAGGACCAGGCCAAGGACCTCTACGATGCGGGACTCAAGCGGCTCAATGTCAGCCTCGATGCGCTGAATCCCGAAAAGTTCCGGGACGTCAACCGGAAGGATTGCCTGAAGGAAGTCCTCGCCGGCCTGGCCCGGGCTCGGGAAGTCGGGTTCACCTCCATCAAGATCAATGCGGTTGCCATGCGGAATTTCTCGGAATCGGAGATCATGAGTCTCATCGACATGGGCCGTTCGCAAGGATTCGAAATGCGGTTCATCGAGTTCATGCCGCTCGACGCGGACAAGATATGGGAACGGGACAAGGTTTTATTCGGCCACGAGATCGTGGAGTTGATCCAGAAGAAATACGATCTGGTCCCGATCGACAATTCCCGGGAAATCGGACCGGCCAGCGAATACGATTTCGTGGATGGAAAAGGAAAAATCGGCATTATCACCGCGGTGAGCAACCCCTTCTGCGACCATTGCAACCGGATCCGCATGACCGCCGACGGCAAATTGCGGACCTGCCTCTTTTCCACTTCGGAAACGGATTTGAAAGCTTTGATTCGGGGCGGTGCCTCCGACCCGGAAATCGAGGATGCCATTGCGGCGGCGGTTTGGATCAAGGAGCCGGGCCATAAAATCAATCTCGATTCCTTCGAACGCCCCGAGCGGGCCATGCACGCCATCGGCGGCTGATTCACGGAATTTTACCTCAGGGCAAATGGCGGGACCGATCGGAAGGATCCCGCTTTTTGCCTTTTTCTTTGCAGACGTGCCCCGTGTCCCTCAATTCCAAAATAGCCGCGCTCGAAAATAACCTGAAGGGGATGGGAAGCGTCCTGGTTGCGTTTTCGGGCGGGGTGGACAGCACCGTCGTTCTCGCCGCGGCCCAACGGGCGCTGAAGGACCAGGTGCTCGCCGTCACCGCCGAATCGGAGAGCCTGGCCCAGCGGGAACTGGACCTGGCACGGCGTCTCGCGAAGGTTATGGGGGTGGAACACCTCGTGATCTTAACCGCCGAAACCTCCTCCCCCGACTATCTCAAAAACTCCGTCAACCGGTGTTACCATTGCAAGTCGGAGTTGTATTCGAAGCTCAACGCGGTGGCGAAGGACCGAGGCATCCACCGGGTGGTGAACGGCATCATCCTCGACGACCTGGGCGACTATCGGCCCGGCATCGCGGCCGCCCGCGAAGCGGGGGTGGCCTGCCCCCTGGCTGAGGCCGGGTTCACCAAGGAAGACGTGCGCAATCTCGCGCGGGAATGGGGGCTCTCCAACTGGGAAAAACCGGCCAATCCCTGCCTCTCGTCGAGGGTTCCTTATGGTGAGAGCATTACCATGGAAAAACTGGAAGCCATTGAACGGGCCGAGGATCTGCTTCTCGAACTCGGATTCAGCCAGTTGCGTGTTCGCCATCACGGGGATATCGCCCGGATCGAATTAGCGCAGGAGGAAATTCCACGTTTCTTCACGGGATCCATCCCGCAAACGGTGGAACGCCGATTCAAGGAACTGGGATTCAAGTATGTGACGCTGGACGTGGAAGGGTTTCGCTCGGGACGGCTGAATGAGGCCATCGGCGCCGCCATGTCCCCGACGAAGGAATCCTCCCCATCTTCTTCCACTCCCGGGAAGAAAGGGGAACCTTCCGGATGAGGTCTTTCCTTCATTCCGGTTTTTTGATGGGGCCATTCGACTATCCCCGCTTCCAAGGGGAAAGCTCATGGCCTTAGACCCGTTTTTGAGGATCCGTTATGTTTAAAATCGAGTTGCACCCGCAGATGCGCAGGGAGTTGAAAGATCCGGATCGGTTCATCAAAGGAATGGAGATTTCTTACTGGGGCATGATCATCACGATGTTCGGGGTGCTGGTGATGCTGTTTCTTTATTTCCAGATCCCGGAACACGTTCTCCATCCCACCTGGATCCTGGTGATCGGTTTCATCATCATCGGCGTGGGCGAGTATCAAAAGTTCAAGGCGAGGTAGCCTCCCCGCCGCAATTCCTTCACCCTGTCCCCGCCTCTTCAGTTCCCTTCCGGCTCGGTCTCGGGCTTTATTTCATCCTCATTTTTCCTGGAGATTTTGCCCAGGGCAATGGAGCGCAAGGTGGCTTCCTCCACCGCGTCCATCAGGGTGGTGCGCAATCCGCCCGCTTCCAGGGTGTGCAGGGCGGCAATGGTCGTTCCTCCGGGGGAGGTCACCATGTCCTTCAATTCGCCGGGATGTTTCCCGCTTTCCTGAGCCAGCTTCGCCGCTCCCAGAACCGTTTGGAGGGTGAGCGCATTGGAAACCGCGCGTGAAAGACCCATTTTGACCCCGGCATCGGACAGGGCCTCGATGATCATGAAGATATAGGCGGGACCGCTCCCGCTCAGACCGGTCACGGCATCGAGATGGATTTCTTCCACGTCCACGGTTTTCCCCACGGCTTCAAACAACCGATGGGCAATCCGGATATCGTTTTTTGAAACGTCGGATCCGGGGGCGATGGCGGTCACCGCGGCCTGCACCAGCGCCGGGGTGTTGGGCATCGTCCGCACCACGTGAACCGGCCGGTTGTCCCCTCCGCGAAGGGTTTTCTCGATCGCGTCGATGGGCGTTCCCGCCGCCACGGAGACAAAGAGCTTGGCGGAAAAATCCAGCCCGCCGAATTCTTCCAGCATCTTCTTCATCACCTGGGGCTTGACGGCCAGCACGATGATGTCGCATTTTTCCACCACTTCCCGGTTGCTGGCGGTGGTCTTGATCTTATATTGGGAATGCAACCATTCCAGCCGGCCGGGATTGGTATCGGACGCGAGGATGCTTTTGGAGTCGAGGAACGAAGCGGAGAGAAGACCCTTGATCATGGCTTCGGCCATGTTCCCACCACCGATGAATCCCAGTTTTTTGCTCGTAAGCACGCGGTTCTCCCTTATTGAATTTGACGTTCAAGGCCGGGGACGCGGCCCAAACAGGGCGGACCCCACGCGGACCAGGGTGGCGCCTTCTTCGATCGCCACCGGATAATCGTTTGACATCCCCATCGACAAATCGTCCAGGCGGATGTTATCAATGCCCATTTTAGCACATCCGTCGCGCAGTTCGCGGAGCCGGGAAAAATAGGGCCGGGATCGCTCCGGGTCCGGGTCCATCGGCGGCAGGGCCATCAGTCCCCGGACCTGGATCCCCGGCAAGGGGGCCACCCGCACCAGCAATTCCTGCAATTGCGCGGGGTCCACTCCGGACTTCGAACGTTCTCCGGAAATGTTGACCTGGATCAGAATGGGCATCACCCAACGGCGTTCCAGGCTCTGGGCGTGGATGGCTTCCGCCAGTTCAAAACCGTCGACCGAGTGAACCAGGTCGAACCGATCAAACAGGAATTTGACCTTGTTCTTCTGCAGATGCCCGATAAAGTGCCAGCGGCAGGCTGTTCGCCCCAGGATCTCGATTTTTGCCTTCGCCTCCTGGATCTTGTTCTCCCCGAAACAGGCGAGCCCGGCCTGCATGGCCTCGCGGATCCGGTCCACCGGCACGGTCTTGGTCACGGCAATCAGACCGATCCGTCCGGGATCGCGGCCGGATTTCCGGGCGGCTTCGGCGATTTTCGCGTTTACGATTTGAAGGTTTTCAGCTATCAAGAATACTCGGGGCCGGGGAATTGCACCGCATGGACACCCGGGTGCACGTTAATAGAGCGCCTGCTTGCCTCGCTCCCCCGTGCGCACGCGGATCGCTTCTTCCACGGGAAGGATAAAAATTTTGCCGTCTCCCAGTTTCCCGGTCCGGACGGTTTTTATCAATATATCGACCACCTCCGGAACCGCTTCGTTTTCCAGCACGATGGTGATCTCCGCGCGGGGAAGAAACTGGGGAATCTTGGTGTCGGGGCTTGCTTTCAACTGGCTCATGGGTTTTCCGATTCCCTTGGCGTCGGAAACGGAAAGACCGGGGACTCCGAGGTCGAAGAGTTTTTCCCGGACTTCTTCCAGCATTTCATAGCGGATATAGCATTTGATCATTTTCATCATATGAAACATTCCGTTTCGAGATCATAAAAAAAGGCTTTGCAATCCTGAAGACTGCAAAGCCCGGGTAATCGACTTACAGGGGAAAAGGGTCGCCGGAACCATCCGGCAAAAAAGATGCTTACAGCTCGATATCTTTTCCGGCGGCGACGAGTTTCTTAACCACGCCCACGAGCTTGCTTTTTTCCACGGGTTTAACCAGATAGTCTTTTACACCCTTCTTGAGAAGATCCGCGGCCATTTCAGCATCGGGATAACCCGTAACCACCACAACCGGAATTCCCGGAGCCTGCTGCTTCAGATAATCGATACATTCAACGCCGTTAACTTTGGGCATCCGGATGTCACAAAGAATGACACCAACATTGACCATGTTATCGCTACCCTTAAGAGTCTTGATCGCTTCCTCCCCATTTTCTGCCGTCAGAATGTTAAATCCTTCCGATTCGAGATGAAGCTTGATCACGTCTCTAACATCCTGCTCGTCATCAACGACTAAAATCTTCCCTTTGGCCATGCCTGTCTCCTTGTGATAGTTATGTCCTTTTCAAACCCCTTGTTTTTCCGACACTCCCCCTCTCGCAGGGGTAAAAAGAATGCCGTCTTCCAGCCCGCAATCTTGATGGGGCATTTAAGAAAAATTGGAGGTATAATTAAATTTCGGGAAATGCGTTGTTGTTCTTTCGTCCGGGCTCGTTAAATCTACTTTATGAAAAAGCCTTAGTCAAGAATTAAAAACTCCCTTTCTCACGCCGGATTCAGCGCCGTTTTGCCGGGGAGAAAAGGGGCACGACGGGCATCCCGGAGGCACCCCCAACTATTTGAGTTTTAAAACCTTCTAGAATGCCTGCGAAACGCGCCGGACTCAAAAGCAAACTCATTCGGACCATGATCCTCGTGGGAACCCTGCCGTTGCTTTTGGCGATGGGGATCTCTTACGTTCAGGGAACCAAATCCCTCATGGGGGTCATCGGCTCCAGTTTCCAGGCCCTGGCCTACGAAACCGCATCGAAAATCGATTTCATCGTCCGGGAAGAGTTGCTTCGCAATCAGCGCATGGCTTCGCATCCCACCCTGGTGCTCACGGTCAACGAGCACAACCGGGGATTTGAAAACATCGAACTGGATCACCTGCCCCCGGATATCGAGGAAGCCCGCCAGCTTTGGGAAGGCTCCCAAAATGCCGAATCCCGCATCCTGACCAATTCGGCGAACCGGGTCCTCCGCAGTTTCCACTCCGGACAAGGGACCTCCAACCCGGCAACCCGGGCTATTTTCGTTACGGACCGGAAAGGGGTTCTGGTCGCCTCGGTGGACCATTATCCAGAGTTTTTCAATCACCAAAACTCGATTTGGAAAAAAGCCATCGGCGGAGAGAGCAATTTTTACATCGGCAAACTCCACCGGGACCCTAAGCTGGAAGAATACATCATCGAAATCGCGATCCCCATCCGCCATTCCAGCAAGGAAGTGATTGGAGTGTTTCATCGATTGTTCGCGGCGAAAGCCTTTTTTTCCGCTTCGATCGAACCAATCATATTCGGGGAAACGGGCCATGTCATGCTGATCAACGCGAAAGGAGTCGTAATCGATTGCCCCATCCTGCCCACCGGGTTCCAACTCTCCGATCCGGAGCTGGTTCACGCGGTCACCGGCCCGAAAGCGGCCTGGGTGGAAACTCAGGGAAACGGGCACGATGGAAGCCAGGAATTGTCCATCATCGGATTTGCCCCTCTTCTGCAAACCAACCAGATTACGCGGGCGTCCACGAATGGGGAATGGTATACCTTCGCATGGCAATCGTCGGAGGAGTTGTTCGCCTCCACGCAAAAGCTGTTTTTGTGGATCTCGGCGGCGGGACTGGTCTCGATTCTCCTGATCATCCTTATGGGATCGTTCGCCTCGGACCGCATCGTCAAACCGATCCGGCTCGTCCAGCGTACCGCCGCCGCCATCGGCAAGGGGAAGGAGATACAGCCTCTCACCATCTCCACCGGGGACGAAATTGAATCCCTGGCCAAAGAGATCAACACGATGTACAACATGATCCGCCTCTCTTTCTCCGACCTGGAGGAAAAGGTCCGGGAGAAGACCCGCGAGGTGATGTTCCTCAAAGAATATACGGACAGTATTCTGATGAGCGTTCCGGATATCATTCTGATCCTGGGGGAGGACTTGAAAATCGAGTTCGCCAACGCGGCATTCGAAAAACTCGCCGGTGTTCCTGAAAAAACGGTGCTGGGCAAGAGCCTCGAAGCCCTCGCTCCCGATTACAAAGCCACATGGGCCACCCTCGCCGGGGAATTGCAAAATTTTGTGGAGGGGTTAACCCACCATATCTCTTACAACCCACCCCCCTCCGCCTACCAAGCCCGGGATCCTCTGGCTCCACAGGCACAGGATGCCTCGCTGGAAAATAAATATACGGTGACGTTCGGAGGGCGGCACTTCGCCTACCGGTTTTTCGATGTTGCCATCAAGGCAGACGAAAAACGCCGGGTGGGGCTCCTGTTGCAGGAAATCACCGAGCAGAAAGGTCTTCAGGAACAACTGATGATGGCGGAAAAACTTTCCGGCCTCGGCACCCTTGCCGCGGGAATCGCCCACGAAATCAACAATCCGCTCTACTCGGTTATGGGTTTCACCGAAGCCATCCTGGACGAGAAAGATCCCGGCACCATCAAAACGTACGCCCAGAAGGTTCTGGATCGCGCCCGCCACATGGCGGCCATTGTTCTCAATCTTTCCGGGTACACCCGCTCCAATTTCAGCGATGAAGCGCGGGACGTCAATATCAACGAACGCATCGACGCCGCCATCGAGATGGCCATTCTGGCTTCTTACTGCGCCGACATCGAGTTGGAAAAAAATTATCACCAACTCCCGCTCTTCAAGTCCAAACCCGAGGAGATGCAACAGATTTTCCAGAATATCCTGACCAACGCGGTCCAGGCCATGAGGGGAAAAGGAAAACTCATCATCAATTCCCAGGCCATCAATGGCTTCATTGAAATCGGCATACGCGACACCGGCCCGGGGATTCCCCCCGAATTTCTGTACAAAATTTTCGACCCGTTCTTCACCACCAAGGAGCAGGGGAAGGGAACGGGGCTCGGGCTCAATATCGTTCACCGACTCGTGCAAAAGTATGGCGGCAGTATTGAGGTCGATTCCACCCCCGGCGAGGGATCGGAGTTTACCATCCGTTTTCCCGTCGAAACGGTATCGAATGCATAAGAGGTCACCGGGACAGGGTCGGCCGGTCGAGTCCGGTAGTTTGAGTTGACCCCTCGATCAAACCGTGTAGCATATTTGCAGGGATTTGAAGCCCCGCGCAACTCCGCAAGCCGAGGTAACTATTAATGGAAGAAGAGCAAGATTTATTCCGGAGCGAAAAACTTTCCAAGGCGGTCGAACAACTGGCTGAGGCCGTCATCATCACCGATCCGGGGGGTAATATTACCTATGTCAATCCGGCCTTCGAAGCCATTTCAGGTTACACGGCCGATGAAGCCCTGGGCCGAAATCCCCGCATCCTCAAAAGCGGCCAATGTCCCCCCGAAATGTACAAAGGCATGTGGGAAACCTTGAGCCGTGGAGAAGTCTGGCGCGGTTCGGTCATCAATCGACGCAAGAATGGGTCCACCTACCATGCCCGCCTCACGATCTCCCCGATTCGCACCCACACGGGGCGCGTGATCAATTACGTCGCGGTCCAGTACGAGATCACCACCCAGCTCGAGCTGGAGAAACAGGCCCGGCTCCGTTCGGAAGAATACCGGGTTTTGCACGAGGTCGCCAAGGCCCTGCATAAGTCCGGATCCATGGAAGAAATGATCCAGGACGCCCTGAATGTTCTCATCACGTTCAACGAGCTTCAGGTGGAACAGAAGGCGGGGGTCTTTTTGGCCGACGAGGAAAACCGGGTTCTCAAGCTGTTTTCGACGGTCGGAGAATTTTCGCAGGAGTTCCTGGAAAAGGAAAAGCAGATTCCGTACGGCAATTGCCTCTGCGGCCGGGCGGCGGTTTCCCACGATTTTTTGATCAGCGACAGTTGCTT
>Ga0210019_1003248_pt1 | contig 15107 bp, 14 predicted proteins | sample CryGeyCG2114_020_2_FD_183969 | JGI IMG/M metagenome (GOLD analysis project Ga0210019, IMG submission 183969) | Groundwater microbial communities from aquifer - Crystal Geyser CG11_big_fil_rev_8/21/14_0.20 (SPAdes) (version 2) | ecosystem: Environmental > Aquatic > Deep subsurface > Groundwater ...
GAGATTGAGGTGCAAAAGAAACTGGTAGAGAGTTTCACCGCAAGCTCTAAGCCGGTTGCTCCAGACAATGCAATAGGCAGGCTCACCCGAATGGAAGCGATCAGCAGTCAGGGTATCAGCGAAGCCTCGTTAAACTCAGCCAAGGCCAAACTGCATAAGCTGGAAAACGCCTTGAACAAAGTGGACTTGCCGGAATTTGGGATCTGCGTCCGTTGCGAAAACCCAATCCCGGAAGGCCGCATCATGCTCATGCCGGAAAATGTTCTGTGCGTATCCTGCGCGGAAAAATATTAGTGACCTGTTATTAGGACCCTTGTCTTGACGCAACAGCCCCATCAATATCACGAAGATTTCCCGATGAGCAGGGCGAGAGAACTGGTGAAAGACCTTTTCCGGCCCAGTCCGATTATTTATTGGTTGGATTTTTTATTCAGCGCCATCTTTGGTTGGGGTGCTTTTGGGCTTGCTCTCAATGCCTCGGCTTTTTCTTTCCAGCAAATCCTTTTTGTGGTTCTCTCGTGTTTGGCTCTGTACCGGGCGGCTTTATTTATTCATGAAATTGTACATTTTAAAAAGGGTGCTTTTAAAGTATTCCGTTGGACCTGGAATTTGCTATGTGGTTTTCCTCTTATGATTCCTGTTTTTCTTTATCAGTCTGTGCATTTTGATCACCATAAACAGAATTTTTATGGAACTGAAAAAGACGGAGAATATTTTCCTTTTGCTTTAAGAGGAAGGAAGTGGATTGTTATTCATATTCTTTTTTCTTTTCTGGTGCCGATTATATTTTTGGCGCGTTTTTCGATTTTAACTCCTCTATCTCTGGCTAATAAAAAAATGAGAACCTTCCTGATGGCGAGGATGTCTGCGTTGGTCATCGACCTGGATTACAAGCGGCCGGAGTCTTCCTGGAAGAATGCGGAAGGGTGGAAAATTCAAGAGGTTTTGGCCTGTCTTTTTGCCTGGGCCTTTTTGGGGGGCATTTTAGCGAAAATTATTCCTGTTAAAGCCCTGTTCCTGTGGTACTGTATTGGGGCATTAATTTTTACGGTTAATGCCGTTAGAACCTTGGGGGCTCACCGCTATCAAAACCCCAAAGAAAGTGCGATGAGCTACCCAAACCAAATGCTGGATTCAGTCAATATCCCCGGGAATAGATGGACGACTCCTTTATGGGCGCCGGTGGGGCTTCGCTTTCATGCCACGCATCACTTGTTTCCTGATCTTCCTTATCATGCATTAGGAGAGGCGCATCGCCGACTGATTAAGGATCAGGGGGAGAATTCCCTGTATGGCCAAACTGTTTGTTCGGGGTTGCTTCCCACGCTTGGGAAGTTGTGGAAGCATGCCGCCAACTGAAACCTTTGATCACGGTTAAGAATTTTATAAATTTATGATGAGACCCTTATGACAAAACCTTTTACCCTCCTCACCGAGTTTGAAAGCGACGACAACGAACCCTCCCATTTAAAGAAAAGCAAAATCACTTCCTTGTTAAAAAAGAAATTTGATTTTGAAAGTTCCCACCTGCGGCCTTCCAACGGTAAGGAAAAAGGGATTCTGGCAAAATGTTTTGGCTATTTTGCCCCGGAACAAGCCAAGGAACTGGGGATTTATCCGTATTTCCGGGAAATCCAGGAAATTGATGGATGCCATGTTGTCATTGACGGGAAACAAGCTGTTTCTGTTTCCACCAATAATTATCTGGGGTTGGCTCAGGAGCCTGGCGTGGTTTCAGCGGCCAAGGAAGCGGTAGAAAAATTTGGCATTGGTTGCACCGGAAGCCGTTTTCTCAATGGTACTTTCAATTTACATAAAACCCTGGAAAGGGAGATTTCCTCTTTCTTGCACCGGGAAGATTCCATTGTCATGTCTACAGGGTTCCAGGCAAATCAGGGAACTATTGCCTGCATCCTTGGTAGAAAGGATATAGCGTTTTCGGATCGGGAAAACCATGCCAGTATTTATGAAGGGTGTAGCGTATCACCGGGGAAGACAGTTCGCTATCAGCACAATGACATGGATCACCTTGAATATTATTTGAAAAAATATTCGGATGTTGAAGGAAAGATAATTATTACCGACAGTGTATTCAGCATGAGTGGCGATATTGCGAACCTGCCTGCTATTGTGAAACTGGCGAAAGACTATGGCGCCAGTGTTATGGTTGATGAAGCTCATGGCCTGGGAGTCATGGGTGAAAGCGGCAGGGGTGTTGCCAATTACTACAATCTGGAAGATGAAATAGATATTTATATGGGAACATTTTCCAAAAGTCTGGGCTCCATCGGTGGATTTATTTCCGCAAAGTCCAAGATCACAGAGTTCATTCGCCATAAAGCCTCCGCGTTTATTTTTACTGCGGCTCTGCCGCCTGCATCGGTTGCAGGCGTTATTGCGGGGCTGGATATCATGATTAATGAGCCGGAACGCATCGAAAAGTTGCGGGATAACACTGCTTATATAAAAAGAGGGTTTTTTGATATGGGTTTTCAGGTGAATAACAACTCTATTCCTATCGTGCCCATTAAAATTGGAGAAGAAGCCCTTACACTTTATTTAAACCGGCTCCTTTTTGATGACGGAGTTTTTGCTGGAGTTGCAGTGTCGCCAGTTGTGCCACCCTTAAACGCGATGATCCGAACCAGCTATACCTCCTCCCATGATCAAAAGGACCTTGATAAAGTTCTCGGCTCTTTCAGGAAACTGGGGACACAGCTAGGCGTGATCCCAAAGTAAAAATGGGTTTCGAACTTGTAAAGGTTGAGACTCGCCAGGACCTGGAACGGTTCATCCGCCTTCCCTGGAAAATTTATAAAGACCAGCCATGCTGGGTTCCTCCTCTCATACGGGAACGTAAAACGTTTCTGAATTCTGATATCAACCCCTTTTTTGAACATGCGGACGCTGATCTTTTTCTGGCGGTGGATAGTGACCGTTCTCCGGTAGGGCGGATTGCCCTGGTTCATGACCGGAACTATCAGGATGTTCACTCGGAATCAGTCGGCATGTTCGGCATGTTTGAATCGGTCGATGACCCGAATCTCTTCAAGCTCTTATTAGACCAGGCTTTTCAGTGGTGCCGGGATAGAAAGCATGCCCGTCTTATGGGGCCGATGAACTTGTCTACCAATCACGAATGTGGTCTGCTGATAGAGGGGTTTGAGTCTCCCACGATGTTCGGAATTCCCTACAATCCCGAATTTTATGCAGGGTATTTTGAAGCATGGGGCCTGCAAAAGGCCAAAGACTTATTGGCGTTGCGGTTGGATTTGGTTAAGATTCCGGATTATCTGGAGCGTGCCGCGATAAAGCTGAATCAGAGGAATCACTTCAATGTCAGGTCGCTGGATCTGGGGCAGTTTGAAAAAGAGATTTCTATTCTTTGGGATATTTATAATTCAGCATGGAGCGTGAATTGGGGGTTTGTTCCCATGACTCAAAAAGAATTTGAATTTTCTGCCCGGGAAATGAAATCCATTATACAGCCTGAGTTTTGTTTGATTGCTGAAGTTAATGGGGAGCCTGCAGGTTTTTCTTTGGCCTTGCCCGATGTCAACCAGGTTCTGAAAAAAATGGATGGCAGTCTCTTTCCTTTTGGCTGGGCTCGATTCCTGTGGGGTAAAAACAAAATTGACACCTACCGGGTGCTGACTCTTGGGGTGAAGAAAAAATACCGCAGGCTGGGTATTGATGCCTGGTTCTATTATGAAACCTACCGGTTATTCCTGGAAAAAAAGATAAAATGGTGTGAGATGTCCTGGTTGTTGGAAGATAATAAAAGCATTCTCGAACCGATGTACCGGATAGGGGGAACTGTCTATAAAAGACATCGCATTTATGAACGTCTTATCACATCTTAACGGGGCCACGGCCTTAGTTACCGGGGCGAATGGCTTCATCGGCAGTCATCTGGTAGACCAGCTTTTGGCCTCTGGTTGCGAGGTGCATGGGTTGGTTAGGGAGCGCTCTGACCTCAAATGGCTGGATGGCTCCAAGGTGGTTCTCCATCGGGTGGACCTGGCGCAATCGGATTTCGTAATCCCGGGTTTAGAGAAGTTGGATTACATTTTCCATTGTGCGGGGCTGACCAGGGCAAAATCCCGCGCTGGCTATTTTCAGGTCAATGCGACGGCCTGTTCAAACCTTTACGAACAATGCCGACAACGTGGAAGCCGGATTAAAGGCATCGTTCACCTGAGCAGTCTGGCGGCAACGGGTCCCAGCCCCCAAGGTAGCCTTGTTGATGAGATCACCCCTTGCAGGCCAGTGACTTTTTATGGACAGTCCAAGCTTGCGGGAGAAGAAATTGCCTTGCAGTATTCGCAATCGCTCCCGGTTACTGTTATTCGCCCTCCGGTGGTATACGGCCCGCGAGAAGAAAACTTTTTTACTTTTATCAAGCTGATCGGAAAAGGCTGGGGCCTGCAAATTGGCCGGGCGGGTAAAGAACTTTCACTTATTTATGTTTCCGATCTGGTCCAGGCAATGCTCACCGCTTCCCACCCAATCAAACAGGAAGGGCGCAGTTATTTTGTTACTGATGGCTGTGTTCATTCCTGGGAGCAGGTGGCAAAAGAGTGCGCTCGCATTATGAATGTCAGGATAAAAACCTTGAAAATTCCAGAAGGGATGCTGACTCCGGTAGCTCTGTTTTTTGAGGTTTTGGCCCGAGTAAGCTCCAGGCCTGCCCTATTTGACAGGCAGAGGATGATTGATATACGGCAAAGCTCCTGGTCCGCATCAGCGGAACATTTTTTTAAAGGGTTTGACTTCGAACCTCAATATGAACTGAGTCGAGGGATGGCCGAGACGATCAGTTGGTACCAGCAAAATAAATGGTTATAGGAAATGGGTGATACATCGGGGTACACAGTCGTGGGTCTGGTGGAGCCAGTCAATCGTTATATTCAGGATCCTGTTGCGAAAAAAATTGTAGGGTTATTGAAGAACACCCCGGTGACCCCCAATCAGGTGACTTATTTTTCTGTCTTGATGGGGTTTGCTTCAGGGTATGCATTCAGCTTTGCCAGTCCGGTGTCCCTGGTTCTGGGGGGGATTTTGCTGGAAGTCACTTTGGTGCTGGATTGCGTCGATGGGCAACTTGCCCGCGCCAAGGGCATGGCCAGTGACTGGGGCAGGCTGATTGATGGCATCGCCGGTTACTTTGCCTACCTTGCGGTGGTGGTTGGACTCATTAAGGGTTTTCCTGAATACGGGCAAGTCCTGAAAATCATTGCCGCAATGATTATTTTGCGAGCCATCTCATATGATTACTGCAAGCAGAGTTTGGCTACTTTGATACTGCATGGCTACGATGGTATGGAAAGGGAAATTCAAAACACCCGGCAAAAGCTCAGGGCTAATATGTCATGGGTGCTGGTGGTTTATTTTTATTACCTGCAGTTCCAACAATTATTTTTTCGCGGTGAGTGGAGTTTTTTACGCGATGAGAAAGCGGAGAATTGGCGTTCACGATCGAATTTAACATTCGAGCAACGCAAGGTCTGCTATGAGCAAATAAACATCCTGCTGGTGTTTTGGCGTTGGAATGGACTCGACCTCCCACTTTTCCTTTTGGCATTGTTTGCCATTACCGGAACTCTTTCACCCAGTCTGGTTCCCTTTGCCTGCGTTATGACGGTGCAATATATTTTAACTTTAATGGCGCATCATTATTTTGTCCGAAGAATTTGGACTCCACTTGGCTAATCCGCATATTGCATGAGTATTTCCAACTTATTTACTCATGCAATATGCGGGTTAGTAATTTTATTTTGTAATGAAAATAAATTGTTTGTTGGGGAGTTGCCATGAAAGCGATTTATGAGAAAGGCCTGGTGGAATATAAGAAAGCGGTAAAGAAAAATCCGCAGGACGCCAATGCTTACTTCAATATGAGCAAGGCGTTTGATGGCCTGAACGAAGGGCGCAAAGCAATCCTGGCGGCCCGCAAGGCGCAACAGATTTGGGAGGAGAAAAAGGATTCTGAAAACAGCGTCAAGGTTCGCAAACGCTTGCGTGAGCTTTATAAAAACTACAACTTAGACCCGCAGGAATTTGACATCCCCCGATGACAGGAATCTGCGGGGCTATATCCCGGTTAGAGTGGGCTCCGGTGGTTAGCAACAGGCACCGTTGCCATTCGCGGAAATGCCTTCCTGAATCTTTGGGGCACTGCAATCAAAAGGCCCGTAGTGGGTTGAGAACTCCCCGATGACATTAAAATGTTCACGGAACCGGGTTTCGCTCAGCATTTTGCCGGTATTTCCGCAAACAGGAACTGGAATTCCTGTCTGGAAATAATGGTGGTCATCAAGGGTGAACCCATGCGGGAATTCGGGAATGGTGCCTTTGTAATAGGCAACGTGGCCATAGTTTTCGCAAATGTCCTCGAACTCACATTTGAAGCTACGCACCGTCATGGAGTAAAAATCAATCATACCGGCCTTGCGTTTGATGTCTTCATTATTGAGGGTGAGTGGAGTTTTGGAAACAACCCGGTAATCGAGAGTGCCCGCATTTCTAAGCAGGCGTCTGAAGTCTTCTATGTACAAGGCGCCACCCAGGCATTCGCCTAGTAAAACAGGGTCGGTAGTCAGCGGTTCTGGTACCCGCCGTCCGGAAAAAACATCTGAGAGGTAAAGTTCCCCGCCGGGTTTGAGAACCCTGAAAATTTCACGAAACACACTTTCCTTGTCGGGGGAAAGGTTTATCACGCAGTTGGAGATAATCACATCTACGGAATTATCTTCAAGGTTTGCCGATGTGAGGTCTTCAATCCAGCCTTTGCGAAAATCGACGTTTGGTTTTTCCAGGTTAAATTTTTGTGTATGGAAAGCGATATGCTTTTTCGCAACGGCCAGTTGTTCATCAGTCATATCAATGCCGATGACCATGCCATCAGGCCCTACTACCTGAGCCAGAAGGTAGCAGTCGCGTCCGGAACCACAACCGAGGTCCAGCACAGTTTTTCCCCGAAGGCTTGAAGGGAAGGTGGAAGCACAACCATAAAACCTGGACTGAACTTCCTCATGTATGTTTTTCAAGTAAGGGCGCAGGTAGGCAGGCATGGTGTCTGCTGAACAACAAGCGCTGGTCTGAAGGTCATTTTTGGTTTTAAGAATTTTCCCGTAATAATTTTGAACGTCTTGAAGAATTTTGGAGCGGGTATTCACTATCTATCTCCTGGAAATTACTAAGCGGCAGTTTGTGCCAGGTTTTTCGCGGTCCTGCTATTTTGAATCCATCTGGATGGAGCTATTCTATATAAAATCTTATATATATTGCAATTTTTGTCGGGTTTTATGAAAAAACCTTACAAGGAGATTGGGCTTTTTCCTGGGAAACTCTTTGTAATTCATTGATATGAAAGATTTTGTTTTAGAGTTTGTACTGTGTGGTCGTTGTGGTGGAGTTTCAAGTAGGGGGAAGTTTTTGACAGTTGCTGAGGTTGCCTGGGTCTTCTAATTTTTTTGCCCGGCATTAAAATTTTTGTATCAGCACGACAAGGTGAAAGTTTTCGTCCTTGATTCTAAACGGAATGTGAAATTTGGCCATTCCATTGAGCTTCATGTCCAGGGAATGGTTTTCACCCATCTGGGATTCTGGAAGACCCAGGTCCCATGTCAGGTCTATTTCTCCGGCTGAATCGTTTGTCCCATGGACTAAGCCCAGGATTTCCCTGGAGAATGGTGAGATTTTTGGTTTGACGATGCCACCAATAATGTTGGCTAATTCTTGAACGACACCGCCAACCTGCTCCATATCGACTTCCCCGAATATTTCTTCATAAATGCCACAAGCGGCTTTTTTAGGGAAATTAATAATCAAAGTAATCTGGATTCGATTTTCAGAGTTTAAAAGATCCAGCCAGGCACTAAAATATCCTTTTAAATCAACACGACCATTGGAACTCTCTGGGACCGCTTCAGCCATATACTGTTCCATTGCTTCAATCGTACCCTCAGTAAATGCTTCAATAATTGGCGAAGGAACTTCTACAGGAGACTCTTCCCATGAGGATGCCTGTGAGGAGGTGGCCTCTGAGGGTTCGGTGACCGCCGATTCTGGCCGATCGTTAAGATTGAAAATACTGGCAATGGTTTGTTTGAAATGGTCCTGAGTGAAAGGTTTTCTCAAATAATCGGTAGCCTGGTTCTCGACCAGTTTTTCCTGATAGGTTTCCTGGTTTTCGGAACTGATAATCAAGAAAGGGACTTTGTTTTGTGGGTCAGTATGCTTTTCCCGGATTTCCTTGAGCAGGTCGATTCCGGTGGAATCTTTGAGGTGTATGCCCGATGTGACCAGATCAAACTTTTCCAGGTCGAACATCATTAGAGCCTGATTCCTATCATGAGCGACAAAAATGTTGCCTTTTTCAAAACCAGTCTGAATCAGGAAATTTTTAATGATCTTGGTAATGATTGATGAGTTATCGACGACCAATGCTTTTTTGTTTTGGAAAGATAATTTCATGCTAACGATTGTAATCCAATCTAAATTAAAGGTCATTTATTATTTCAACTTTGACTGTTACAATTATGTAAAATTTGCATCAGGCAGAAGGGTTACCTTTTGAGGGACTTGTTTCCTGCACTCAAAGTTTTTGGTGTGCGAAAAATAACTGGTATGGGAAATTTTTGTATTATTTGCAACGAGATTAAATATGGTTTTAAAATAGCCCAAACAAGGATTTCAGGGGGGATTTTCTAAGTTCGGCTATAGGGAAAAAATGAGTGAACCTTCAAGCCGTCAATCAACCTCATCTTCTTCGAGAAGGTTTTCTTGAATGCCGCGTTCTATGATTTCATCGGCGATGTTCCCGAATCCTCCGGATGAATAGTCATCTACATTTTGCTCGTCAAAATCATTAAAGTAGATGGCGTGATCTCCTTCGCACCATTCTCTTATAGAATGACTGAATCGCAATACTTTTTGCACCGCTTCCAGTTTTTCCATAAGTGAGGGAGTTGTCAAAATCACTGTGAATATTAGACTTGTTAATTTACTCAGTTTAAAGACAGTAACAATTTTTCATTGTTGGATGTTATTTGTATCTGGTAGGGTTGGTTCCTGACAACTTCCATTCCGTCCCTTAGCCGCAATACTTCTTTAAGGGTGAGGGGGCGGGCTCTTATTCTGCAATATCCATTATTATGAAAAGACTGGATTTTCATCTATTTTGTCACCCAATGTTTCCCAATGTTTATTGATGCCCTTTTTAGATGCAAAAAATTTCCGGAAGTCGTAAAAATTCAGCGAAAAATTATAAAATGACCGGAAAAATTAAGGCAGTAACCCGGAGAGGGCGGGTGGTTGCCTCAATAGGGGCATGTGTCGGATTCCACGCGCCCGTTTTTGGCTGAGACAGAGCAGATGTGGGGTTCCCCACTACCAACAGACCATTTTTTCTGGTTATGTCGGACGGCCCAGACATGGATTTTCCTTCCGGTCGCCAAAGTCGCCCTTATTGCCGCTCTTCTGTTTGTGTGAGGAAAAAACTGGGGGATGCCTTTCCATCCTATGATCAGCGAATTCCCATCTACCCGGTACCATTCTACTTGAGGGACATCATCCAGAAACATTACTCCCTTAATCAAGGCGTTCTCCATGGAATTGGCGTGCGCAAAACTGGGGAGCATTGAGAGAAATAAGCTGGCCAACAGGGCGGATTTGAGCATGGGATTAATATTGCCTTACATTGAAACTGTTTAATGACATGGATTACATAGAAGTAAACGATTTTTAGTCAGGAGTCAATCCGTTGTCCTGAAATTTTGAGAAAAGGGCAACGTTACATTTAATTCAATATGGGCGTGGGAAGGGTTTTTTCCAGGGTAAAAAGAGGTGTTTTACCCTGGTCGGGTGGGGGTTAGGCTTTAAATCCGATTGCTCCCTGAAATTGGGTGTTCGTAGTGTCAGCAGAGTCTATTTGGGCTCCGGTCAGGTCTGCACCTGTGAACAGAGCTTCACTCATTTTAGCGCCTGTAAAATTTGCAGAATTCAGCATTGCCTGGGAGAAATCAGCATGTTCCATATCGGCTCGCCGAAAATCTACTCGTTTCAAGTTTGCATTTTGAAAATGGGCCTTTCTCAGTTTTGTCCCTGCCATGTCGGCACCTTCGAGATTGATCCCTGCCATATTTGCTTTTTGCAGGCAAGCTCCTATCAGGAAAGCGTTTTTCAAGTTGGCATTTGTCAAAACAGCCTCTGTCAGGTCGGCACGACTGAGATCGGCCCCTTCCAGAATGGCCTCATTTAATTCTGCTCCAGTCAGGTTGGCTCCACTCAAATCTGCCCCGGTCAAATCAACCTGCATTAATTTGGCCTTAGTCATCCGCGCCCCACTTAATTGGGCTTTATTTAATTTAGCCTGATTTAGTTTGATGCGGTCTAAATTAGCGCCGGACAATTTGGCTCCGACCAGATTAGCATCGGTCAGGTCTGCGAGATTTAAATCAGCCTCGGAGAGGTCGGAATCTTTGAGGTCTGTCCTTCTAAGTATGGCACCGTTTAATTTCGCGCGGCTCAAATCCGCATTGTGGAAGATGGCATCGGTGAGGTCTGCCCCGGTGATGTCCGCACGGGCGAGATGGGCACCGGTAAAGTTTCCTCCCGCGAGTTTTGCTCCTTTAATCAAGGTGCGGTTGAGATTTGCGGTTGCAAAGTTCGCCTCAAAAAAGACTCCCATACTCAACTTGGAATCGGTGAAATCAGCACCTTCAAAATCAGCGCCATTGAATCGAGCTCGACTCAGGTCGCTCTCGATAATTTTGGCACCTTTAAGGTTTGCCCGTGAAAAATCAGAGTTGCTGAAATCAGTATTATTAAGATCGCATTGGGTCAGTTTGGTTTCCATTGCCTTGGATCTTCTGAAATTGGTTTTTTCAAGGTTGGATCCGCTGAAATCGGTGCCCAGAAGCTTGGCGCCCTGAAGGTTTGCGGATTCCATATTGGCGCGGGTCATCACCCCTTCCAGACAACTTATATTTTCCATGTCTGCGTCGCTGAGGTTGGCTTGATCCAGGTTGGCCTGGTCCAGATTCGATTCTGCGAGAGTGCAATCGGAAAGATTGGTGTTTTTTAAATTGGTTTTTTGCAGGCTGATGCCGCGAAAATTGATTCCTGACAAATCCAGTCCTGACAGGTCTTTTCCCTTAAAAATGTTTTCCAGACCTGATTCTTCGGTCTCAACGGCTACGGCTTCTTCGCCATTGTCAGGACTGTTCTCTTCTCCATTGGCAGGTTCCTCGCTCTCCTCATCCGGCTCATCTATGAACTCGTCTTCTCCTTCCCGGGATGCAAGCAGTTCGGCGTATTCTTCTAACTTCTCTTCAATTTCTTCGCGTGTAAAATCAGCCATTGAATCCTTCCTGAAACGATCAAAGATTGCTTTTAGAGATGCCCCTAATTATGGGTGAAGTAGAGAAACTATCGCAGCTTGGCTCGGAACGCAAGCCAGAACCGCCTGTTTAAGGAAATTCTTTCAGGAAAACCAGAATAGCAGACTGGTTCATGGACTGTTTTTGTGGAGAAAATGGGAGGTATAATAAGAGGAACTCCCATATGGGAAATTTAAAAACCCCGCCTGTTTGAAAGCATTTATGGAAAGTGACCCTCAAATAAACGATAAACCGGTTTTGATCTATGATGATGATTGCGGGTTTTGTCGTTTATGGATAGCACGTTGGACCCCTTTTACACAAGAGGCGGTGTTTTACCTTCCTTCTCAGGAGGTAGCGGGGAATTACCCGCAGATTTCTCCCGAACAATTTGAATCCTCTGTTTATTTCGTTGACCCCGCGGGAAATTTTTGTTCAGGTGCCAAAGCAGTGTTCAAGACATTGGCTTGTGCCCCTAACGGGAGGTGGCTTCTCAGCGCCTATGAAAAGATGCCAGGATTCGCCCCCGTTGCAGAATGGGGTTACCGGCAAGTTGCAGAAAATCGTAAAATTTTCAGTGTTATCACGAGGTGGATTTGGGGCAGTTATACACAAATACCGACCTGGTTTCTAACCCGACGCCTGTTTCTTTTTCTCCTGGGGTTGGTTTATTTGCTGGCTTTTTTATCCCTTTGGACTCAAATCGAAGGGCTGATTGGACAAGAAGGGATTTCTCCGGTAGGTGGGCATTTAAAAGACGAGGCAGAATACTGGGGGGCAGAACGTTTCTGGAAAGTGCCTACTTTATTCTGGATTTATGCCGGGGATGGCTTTTTGCGGATAACTTGTTTGCTAGGCGCGGCGGCCTCTTTGCTGGTCATGGTAAACCGTTTGGTGGGTTGGGCTCTTTTACTGGCATGGGCAATTTACCTTTCCATTTTTCATGTGGCGCAACCGTTTTTAGGATTCCAATGGGATACTCTTCTTCTGGAAACGGGATTTCTCGCCATATTTTTTGCTCCATGGGCTGGTTCGGCATCTCCGCCATCACGATTGGTCCATTTTCTATTGCGGTTTTTATTGTTCCGTGTTGTTTTTTCTTCCGGATTGGTCAAGATAATCAGCCAAGACCCCACTTGGCGGGATCTCACGGCCCTTTACTACCATTATGAAACCCAGCCCCTTCCAACCTGGATAGGTTGGTACGCCTACCACCTGCCGCATGGCTTTCAGGAGTTTTCTGTCGCCTGCATTTTTTTGATTCAACTTGGAGCCGTGTTTTTGATATTTGGGCCCCGGCGCATCCGCTATCTCGGTTGCGCTTTTCTGGTTTTTCAACAGATTTTGATTTTCCTCACGGGGAACTATGGTTTCTTCAACATATTGAACCTGGCCTTACCCCTTCTTTTGCTTGATGACGCGGTTCTCTCAAGATGGTTGCCTGGTAACAGGAAGATTTCAGTTTCGGAAGCAAAAAATCCGGCTCTTATCGGGAGGAAAAAATTTTTCGCAAAGGCGGCGGTGCTGATTGTCTCCATCACGCTTTATGCGGTTCCTCTACTCGTTTCTCCAGGTAATTACCCTTCGGTTTATCTTGCCATCACCAATGCGATTCGTCCCCTGCATATTTTCAACCCATATGGATTGTTTGCGGTGATGACCACATCAAGGCCGGAAATCATAATTCTGGGGAGCGATGATCGAGAGAACTGGTTTCCTTATGAATTCAAATGGAAGCCGGGAGATGTGATGAGGAAGCCGGAATTTGTCGCCCCACACCAGCCCAGGCTCGACTGGCAAATGTGGCTCGCCGCTCTCAGCGACTATGAAAGAAATCCCTGGTTAATCCAGTTCATGATCCGGCTTTTGCAAGGCTCGCCTTCCGTGATAGCTCTGCTGGGGAAAACCCCGTTTCCCGATAAACCTCCCAAATATTTGCAGGCTGTGGTTTACGACTACCGGTTTTCAGACTTTGAGACCAGGAGGCGTGAAGGCTCCTGGTGGACCCGCAAACTCCTGCGTCCATACACGCCCATTTTTCAATTGCCGGAATAGTCCACCTTTCTCGGACGCTCAAAAACAAAACTACTCATGCAATATGCGGGTGAAATGCGATGCAGGGAACTCTCAAAAAATTTCCGTTATTCTGGAATTGTCGCTCCTTGCAATGTGATCCACACGCTACCCTCTTTGACTTTCACCGGATATGCCGGAACACAACCCACATCCGGAGGCACGGCCTTCCCGTTGGTTAAATCCAGGACCAGGTTGTGCAAAGGACAGGTGACCCGCTTGCCATGCACAATCCCCTGGGACAACGGTCCTTCCTTATGAGGACAGCGGTCACGCAGGGCAAAAATTTCATCATTGGCGGTACGAAACAGGGCGATCACCCTGCCATCGATGTGCACCACTCTTGCCCCAAGGTGCGGAATTTTATCTACTGAACCAATTTCTATCCAATCACCCATGAGTCAGCGTTACCTCCAAAGGAGCGAATTCATGTTTTTCAAAACCTGCTTCCCCGATGCGTTCGGCCCAAGGATCCTTTTGCGAAAATTTTTGTGAGTTCAAAAATCGATTTGCCAGGGCTTGCCGATTTTTTGCATCCTCGACCAGTAGATTCTTCACATGAGCCACCCCCACCCGTTCGATCCAGGGTGCTGTGCGCTCCATATAATGAGCGTTCTCACGGTACAATTGGATAAACGCGCAACAATGCTCAATGACTTCCTGTTCGGTCGTTACCTTGCACAGCAATTCAGTGGGGCGCACCTTCACACCGCCGTTGCCTCCAATGTGCAGTTCCCAGCCGGATTCCACCGCCACGACACCAAAGTCTTTGATGGTGGCTTCAGCGCAATTGCGAGGGCAACCGGATACTGCCATTTTGAATTTGTGGGGCATCCATGAACCCCAGGTTAATTTTTCCAATTTAACGCCCATGGATGTAGAATCCTGAGTACCAAACCGGCACCACTCTTTTCCCACACAGGTTTTGACCGTGCGCAAAGACTTGCCGTAGGCGTATCCGGACGACATTCCCTTCTGGTTCAGGTCGGCCCATATTGAGGGCAATTCATTTTTCTTTAACCCATATAGGCCAATACGCTGTCCCCCGGTGATTTTAATCGTGGATACCTGGAATTTTTCAGCCGCGTCAGCAATAGCCCGCAACTCACCGGGAGTGATGAGTCCTCCCCACACGCGCGGGATGACGGAATAGGTTCCATCCTTTTGTATGTTGGCGTGCGCCCTTTCGTTGATGAAACGCGATTGGGGTTCGTCCGTCACCTCACCCGGCCAGGAGCTTATCAAATAATAATTGATCGCCGGTCTGCAAACATGGCATCCATCCGGGGTACGGTATTCCAGATAATCCATTACGGAGCGAATGCTCATCAACCGCTGGTTTTTTATGGTCTGGCGAATTTCTTCGTGAGTGTAGTCGGTGCATTTGCATAAAGGCTTTGCCTTGGGCGCCTCGGAGTAATCGCCGCCCAGAGTAAACGCCAGAATCTGCTCTACGAGTCCTGTGCATGAACCGCAGGAACTTGAAGCTTTAGTATGGTCCCGGACATCATCGAGCGTGAATAACCCCTTGGAGGTGATGGCTTTGATGATATCCCCCTTGCACACTCCGTTACAGCCGCACACTTCCACATCATCGGCCATCTCCGCCGCGCTACTCGCGCCGCCATGTCCGGAGTCCCCCAGATGGGA
>Ga0210019_1003251_pt1 | contig 15102 bp, 16 predicted proteins | sample CryGeyCG2114_020_2_FD_183969 | JGI IMG/M metagenome (GOLD analysis project Ga0210019, IMG submission 183969) | Groundwater microbial communities from aquifer - Crystal Geyser CG11_big_fil_rev_8/21/14_0.20 (SPAdes) (version 2) | ecosystem: Environmental > Aquatic > Deep subsurface > Groundwater ...
AAATCCTAAAAAATTTTTAAGCATGGGGGCAAGAATTCCTAAAGGAGTTCTTTTAATGGGCCCTCCGGGAACAGGAAAAACCCTTCTTGCCCGCGCTGTCGCTTCTGAAGCCGGCGTTCCTTTCTTTTCAATATCTGGATCAGAATTCGTCGAAATGTTTGTAGGGGTAGGAAGTGCTCGAGTAAGAGATCTGTTTGCCACCGCGAAAAAACATCAACCGAGTATTATTTTTATTGATGAATTAGATGCTATCGGCCGAATGCGAGGAGCAGGCATTGGAGGCGGACAGGACGAAAGAGAACAGACTCTCAATCAAATTTTGGTAGAGATGGATGGATTTGAAAGAGAAGCTACAACTTTAGTGTTTGCTGCTACAAATCGCCCCGATGTCCTTGACCCCGCTCTTTTGAGACCGGGTCGGTTTGACAGAAGAGTAGTTTTAGATTTGCCGGATATTAATGAGCGGGAAGAAATCTTAAAAATTCATTGTCAAGGAAAACCTTTGGCCTTAGATGCTAGCCTAAGGGAAATTGCTGAAAGAACTCCGGGATTTTCAGGAGCCGATTTAGCTAATTTAGTGAATGAAGCCACTATTTTAGCTGCCAGGAGAAACAAACATCGGGTTTATCAAGAAGAATTATTGGAATCAATAGACAAAGTCTTATTGGGCCCGGAAAGAAAAAGTCATATTTTATCTGAAAAAGAAAAAGAGATTGCTGCCTATCACGAATCAGGTCATGCCATAGTTTCCAGTTTTCTCCCCCATGCAGAACCGGTTAGAAAAATTTCAATTATTGCTCGGGGAAGAGCAGCAGGTTACACGCTTAAATTGCCTGTCAAAGAAAAATATTTAAAAACAAAAAGTGAATTTCTTTCCGAGCTGGCTACTCTTTTGGGCGGATATTGCGCTGAAAAATTAATATTTGGAGAAATTACTACCGGAGCCAGCTCTGATTTGCAAGTTGCCTCCGAACTTGCTCGAAAATTAGTAAAAGAATACGGAATGTCGGAAAAATTGGGCCCGGTTGCTTTTGGAGAAAAAGAAGAATTAGTGTTTTTGGGAAAAGAAATTGGAGAACAAAGAAATTATTCCGAAAAAGTTGCTGCCCAAATTGACGCTGAGGTTTCTCGATTAATTAAATCAGCCTGGATGACAGCAGCAAAAATACTAAAGAAAAAAAGAAAGCTTTTAGATAAAGTGGCTAAAACTTTGGCTGAAAAAGAAACTATTGAAAGAGAAGAATTCGAAAAGTTAATTGGACGCCAACCAAAAGAAAAAAAGCCTTCAGTAAACCCCGTTAGAAAATTTTCGATTTCTAATGGGGTAAAAAGCGGTTTTAAAGTAAAAACGATAGAATAACGCGATGCCAATATACTAATGCATCGATTTAGTTAGTATCAATTCGTATATTGGTATCGATTTTGGTGTTTAAATTAATCATTTTTGATTTTGATGGTCCGATTTTAGACTCATTGAAACGAAGTAAAAATTCGGTGCTTCAGGGTCGAAAATTGCTAATTAAAAAAGGGGTCCCCCTAAAAAGAGTAAGAATAACTAAAGAAACTTTTATAAAATATTGGGGATATCCTGGATATAGAACCTCAGAATTAATGTTCCCCGACTTGACCAAAGAAGAGTTAAGAGTAATTACTGATTGCTGGGTGAGAAATGAACTAAAAAGAAAAATTCCTTTAGTAAGGGGGACCCTTAAAACTCTGCGATACTTAAGAAAAAGGAAGAAAGTTATTGCTCTTTTAACTGCGAGGTTTCGCAATCTAAGTTTTCACTTTAAAAATTACCCCTTAGAAAATCTCTTTGATATCATTCAAAGCTGGCGTCCTTCCGTCCGTCAGTCTGAGATAGAAAGAGTTCATAATAATCATATATTTTGCAACTATCATAAACCAAACCCCAACGTTTTAAACCCAATTCTGAAATGGGCAGCCAGGAAAGGAATTTCTAAAAAAGAAATGATACTGATTGATGACACTTTGGTCGGATTGGAAACTGCAAGAAGAACTAAGATTGCTTTTCTAGGAGTCTGCACCGGTCCCATAGATTCAAAGAACAAATGGAAAAGATACGGAAATTTAAATGGAAAATATGTTATAAACTCTATAGCCGAATTGCCGAAATGGTTGGAAAAATGTGCGGGCACGTAGCTCAATGGCAGAGCAAGGTCCTTATAAGGCCGAGGTTGTTGGTTCGAGTCCAACCGTGCCCACCATTTCGGATATGTCAAGTTAGTTGGGTAATTGGGGACGTTTCTGATTTTTTCATATCCCATAAATTTCCCGCCAGAAATTCAGAATTCAGAAACGTCCCTATTTTCGCTAAACTTGAAATTGTCAAAGAACGCGGCGAAGCCCCGAGCTAATTTAAGAATTGCCCACCATGGCCTATCTTCTGATTTGTGTCAATAAATCAGGAACGGCCTAACCAGAATTTTTAGAAAATTCTGGTAGGCGTACTAAGATGCGATAATGTAGTGATTCAAAGAAAGTTGTTATATCTTGCGCATTTCTTCAGCGAACAAATAATAAAACAATCGGGCTCATAGTTTAGTGGTAAAACGCGTCGTTGACATCGACGAGAGCGTAGGTCCGATTCCTACTGAGCCCACCAGCGGCCGCCTTCAGCGGCCTAAATTAAAAGTTGAAAATGAAAAATGAAAAATTAAAGATTATTTACGAAGATGACAATTTGTGGGCGATGGACAAGCCGGTGGGGGTTAATGCTGATGATATTCCTAGACGGGTTCATCGATTAGACAAAGATACTTCGGGAATACTTTTGATAGCAAAAAACGATAAAGCCCTGGAATATCTACAAAAACAATTCCAGGAAAGAAAAGTAGAAAAAAAATATATCGCCCTGGTGAGCGGAAATTTAAAAGAAGAAAGGGGAGAAATCAAAACTTTACTCGGCCGCTCGCCAAAAGACAGGAGAAAACAAAAAGTATTTTTACCCCACGAGCCAGAAACGCAAGGAAAAAGAGAAGCAAGCACTAAATACAAAGTCCTGCAGAGATTTAAAGACTATACCCTTATTGAAGTCAGTCCCCAACAAGGTAGAAAACATCAAATTCGAGCTCACTTAGCTTACCTGGCTCACCCTATTACTGGAGACAAACTTTATGGATTTAAAAATCAGCCCTGCCCCGAAGGTTTAAAAAGACAATTTTTGCACGCCAACTATCTAAAAATAGAACTACCTGGTGGGGAAATAAAACAATTTTACTCGGAATTACCAGAAGAGTTAAAGCAGACATTAAAGGGTTTAAATTCAAAATTAAGAATCAAAACCGCAAGGTTGAAAATTAAAGATTAAAGACTAAAAATCAAAAACAAAAATGAAAAATGAAAAGATATAATTTTTGGATTTTTAATTTTTATTTTTAGTTTTTAAGTTTTGATTTTTAATTTAATCTCATTTGATTTATGGGAATAAAGTTTGAAAATTTTATTAAAACTCAATTAAAAACCGACTTACCCGACATTCGCCCCGGCGATACTGTTCGGGTTTATCAAAAAATTAAAGAAGTCATAAAAAAAAGTAAGACCTCTGCCGAACAAGAAAAAGAAAGAGTTCAGGCTTTTGAGGGACTGGTTATCTCTCAAAAACACGGAAAAGAAATAGGTGCCACAATTACGGTAAGAAGAATGATTTCCGGAGTGGGAGTAGAAAAAACTTTTCCCATTCACTCCCCCACTCTTGAGAAAATAGAGATTTTAAAAAGAGGAAAAGTAAAAAGAGCAAAACTTTATTATTTAAGAGAAGCTAAAGGAAAGAAAGCAAGATTAAAAAGAAAAGAATTTACGGAAACCGTAGCCGAAGAAAAATCAGAAGAAAAACAGGTGGAGGTTAAGCCTCAACCGAATAAATAAAGATTATTAAAATTAAACGAGCGAGTGCTGGAACTGGCAGACAGCTTGGACTGAGGCTCCAAGGGGAATTTTCCCGTGAGGGTTCAAGTCCCTCCTCGCTCACTTTAATTTTATACGGGCCCGCCCCGTTAGATGGTAAACATCTAATAGGGTAAAAGTCCTGCCATGGGCATAAAATGGGCACCTGACGCAGTAGCTAACTTGCCCCGCCTTTCCATACGGACGCGTAGCTCAATGGTCAGAGCGCATGGTTTACATCCATGAGGTTTCGGGTTCAAGTCCTGACGCGTCCACTATTATGAAAAAATTAACTGCCAAGGTTGGGGTCGGAGTACTAATCAGGAAAAACAAGAAGATTCTTTTAATTAAAAGGAGGGGTGCTCACGGTGAAGGCACCTGGGCACCGCCCGGAGGACATATCGATTTTGGAGAATCAGTTTTAGATTGCGCTAAAAGAGAAGTAAAAGAAGAAGTGGGGGTTGAAATCAAGGGTTTAAGGGTTTTGGGTTTTACCCAAGATCTTTTCAAAAAGGATAAAAAACATTATATTACAATATGGGTAAGTTGTAATTGGAAGTCGGGTAAGGCCAAAACAAGTGATAGAGAGTTTTCAGAAAACAGCTGGTTTTCATGGGAGAAATTACCAAAACCATTGTTTCTCCCCTTGAAAAATTTTATTGCCGGAAAACTTTTACCTCAAAAAGCCGCGGTAGCTCAGGTAGTAGAGCGCGAATCTGAAAAATTCGAGGGCACCGGCGCACGTCCGGTCCGTGGCACAAAAATTGCGGGTGTCGTATAACGGTTATTATGCAACCTTGCCAAGGTTGAGAAGAGGGTTCGATTCCCTTCACCCGCTCCATGGTAATTCAAAGAAAAAAAATCTTAACTATTTTAATAGGAATTTTTACCGGCACTTTAGTGGGTTCGCTGATTGGAGTTGGAATTTTATTTGAGCTTCTGCCCTTTCTTTCATCTGCTCAGGTTTCGCTTCATGAAATTTGGGTAAACAAATCCACTCAAATCCTATCTTCTCTTCAAAAAGAGTGGACCTGGGTAAACGAGACAAAAAACCAGGAAAGCGAGGTTGGTTTTATTAACGAGCTTCTGTGTCCGGAGGAAATGCCTGAATTGATTACCATCCAGAACAATAGTCTGGTATCTCTTTCCAATCCTTTTACTCCAGAAACAAAAACTGTTCAGAAAATAAATGCTGTCATTACCGCTTACTCCAGCACCTCCTGGGAAACCGATGATAACCCTTTTATTACTGCTGCCGGAACCTGGGTCAGAGACGGCATTGTGGCAAATAATTATCTTTCCATGGGAACAAAAATTAGAATACCTCAAATCTTCGGTGATAAAATTTTTGTAGTTGAAGACCGAATGCACTGGACAAAAAGTAATTATCATATTGATATCTGGTTCCCCGATTACTGGGAAGCTAAAAACTTTGGAGTAAAAATAACCTATATTGAGGTATTAGAAAACTAAAAATCTAAAATTGAACAAACTTAATCCCCCACCAAACTTGGTGGGGGATTTTTTGTGCCGGGGGCGGGACTCCAACCCGCAAGGAGTTTCCCCCAAAGGATTTTAAGTCCTTCGTGTATAGCGATTCCACCACCCCGGCAAAATTCAGGGCACAAAATGAAATTTTGTAATCGGTGCTCTGATTTGAGGCCAGGACGGGACTTGCACCCGTGAATAACAGTTTTGCCCGCCTGCCAAAGCCTTGAGGCCTGGAGGGGATTTGCACCCCTGTAAAACGGTTTTGCAGACCGTCCCCTAACTACTTGGGTACCAGGCCATAGGCGGCTTAGGCCGATTGGCGGGCAGGCAGACTGTCGCCTTGGCTGCTTGGCTACCTGGCCAGATTAATTTATTCTACCCTATTAGAAAAATTAAGGCAATCTTGCTTTATGAACAAAATTTAGAAAATATTATTGATTTTCTAACAGGGTTCTATCAGCTTTATCACTTTTTTCAAAACTTCCTCAATAGTTCCCTCCTGACTAAACCCGGCTGCATAAGGATGTCCTCCTCCTCCCAATCTCTTGGCAATTTGATCTACTCTTTTCCTTTTAAACGGTTCTGACCTTAGAGAACACCTTACTTTTCTTTTTTCATATTCGGTTAAAAATAGGGCAAGATTACAACTAGATTCTTTAGAAATGATGCCGGCTAATCCCCTGCCATCCAAAATTCCATTTAATTCTGAAACAGAATTGGGTTGATTTTTAAGGTCTTGATAAGATAACCAGGAATAAACAAGACTATATTCCGGAATAATTTTTATTCGAGATAAAACTTTGCCAAAAATCTTAGCCGATTTTAATGCGAAAACAGGGTCGGGGGAAAGGGTTCGATTAACGATTTTGGTCAAAGAAACTCCCTTGGTCAAAAGATCGGAGGCGGCCCTCAAGGTTTTGGAACTTGTAGAAAAATGAGAGAATCCTCCGGTGTCAGCTACAATCCCGGTTAAAAGACAGGTGGCAATTTCTTTATCTACCAAAGTTTCGCTCTGCAAAATTTGGGCAGATGAATCAATATTAATTATCTGGGGCGGACTCTCTTTCAACCACCAGTAAATGATTTCTGAAGTTGAAGAAATTTTGGGATTTACAATCTTAACTTTCCCCTTCTGGTCCCCTAAGTGATGATCAACAGTTATTACATTTTCGGCAAGCAGTTGCTTGGTCAAAATGCAATCGGGAAGTTTCAATCTCCTAAAATCGCCGTAATCTAAACCGAATAATAGGTCGAATTTTAAGTTAGCCGGTATCTCATTTTTAATTTCAAAAAAACCGGGCAAAAAACTAAAAATTTTAGGAGAGGGGTCAGATAAATATAAAAAAGGCTCTAGTCCCATTTTTTTAAAAACTAAATTTAAAGAGAGAACAGAACCTACTGCGTCAGCGTCGGGATTCTCGTGAGAAGCCACTAAAATAGTTCGTGCTCTTTTCAAAAGTTCATTGATTTGTTGAAATTGGGAAATAAATAAACTATCCATTGTTAAAATCAAAAATTAAAAATTAAAAACAAATAGGCAAAAACATAAGAACCTCTTGCTTACCCCCCACCATTTGGCTCAATTCTATTTTTAATAAAATGAACATTGACCGCTGATTTCTAAATTACGACCAAATGGTGGGGGGTGAATTTTTTGTCTTTTATCTTTGGTTTTTTATCTTTTCGAGAATTTCTTCTATTTTAGCTGCCTCGCCGGCTTTTTTTTCTTCCAAAAATCTTATTTTAGGAACTATCTTCATTCTCAATCTTTTATTTAACCGATGCTGAAGGAAGTAAATTTTATTATCTAAAATTTTGGTAATTTTGGGAAAATCGGGAACAGTACTGATATAAACCCTGGCCTGACTTAAATCAGTCGAGGTCTCTACCCTGGTAACGGTAATTAAAACATCTTTTGAAAAATCAAATTCCTTTAAAAGAAGTTGGCCCAATTCCCTTTTTAATAATTGGTTAAGTTTCTGAATCCGATGGCTCACTTTGTTCGTTTATCAACGAATAACTAATCTTATACGAATATACAAATTTGTTAATTATATAAATATTCGTAAATTCGTACTAATTCGTAAATTCGTTGATTCTATATCTCGCCTTTTTTCCTTTCCTCGGTATATATCACTAATACATCTCCTTCCTCAATCCTTACATCTCCTTCGTAAAGTATTCCGCACTCTTGACCTTTGATTGCTTTTTCGACATCTTTTTTGTCTTTTTGAAGATTAATCAATCTTCCCCTGCCAATAGTTTCTTCTCCTCCGGCTCCTAATCGAATTATCTCTATTTTTGTTCCTAATTTAACCTCTCCCTCAATTACCTTTCCCCCAATTATCTGTCGGTTTTTCTCGGTCAGAAATTTAACTAAAACTTTAACTTTCCCAATGTCTCGTTTTTCTATTTCTGCCTCTAAAAATTTTTGCATTAAATTGCGAACAGTCTGAGATAAGTCATAAATTATATCAAAACTTATAATCGTTACATTTTGCAAGTCGGCCCATTTCTTAGCAATCGGATTAGTTTTAACTCGAAATCCTAAAATTTTAGCTCGGCTGGCTTGAGCTAATTTAACATCCTCCTCTATAATTTCGCCCACCCCTACTTTTAAAATCCTTAAATTAATTTTATCTTGAGGAAGATTTTTCAAAACTCCCTCTATTGCCTCCAGAGATCCTAAAACATCTGTTTTTAAAATTAAATTTAAAACTTTTTTCCCGGGTTCGGTAATTACCACTTCTCTTTGTTGAACTTTTTTTTGCTTAATTTGGATGTATTTCTGAGCAGATTCAATGCTCTCAAAAACTTTAAATTTTTCTCCTACCCCGGGGACATCCTGAAATCCAAGTATAGTACAGGGCATTGAAGGAAAAGCTTTTGAGATAGGTTTTCCCTGAAAATCTTCTAAAATTTTAATTTTACCAAGAGTAGAGGAAGTTCCTAAAATTTGACCGGTTTTTAAAGTTCCGTCTCTTATCAATAACGTAGCAGTTGGGCCCCGTTGAGAATCTAAATAAGATTCAATTATTACCCCTCTCCCTTGAGAATTTAAATCGGCCTTCAGATTTTCCATTTCCGCCACCAATAAAATCAATTCTAAAAGTTCTGGAATCCCTTTTCCGGTTTTAGCCGAGGTTTCCGCAGAAGGAATCTTGCCGCCAAGTGATTCCATTAATATATCCTGTTGAGCCAATTCTCTTTTTATTTTCTGGGGATTGGCCTCCGGTTTATCAATCTTATTTATGGCTACGACCATCGGAATTCCCGATTTTTTAATACAGGAGATAGCTTCTTTGGTTTGAGGCTTCACTCCTTCCTCTGCCGCTACTACCAAAACAGCAATATCAGCTACTTTAGCTCCTCTAGATCGCATTGCCCCAAATGCTTCATGACCGGGGGTATCAATAAAAGTAATTTTTCCCCCTTGATGTTCAACCTCATAAGCTCCGATATGTTGAGTAATCCCCCCGGATTCCTCCCCCATCACATTTGTTTTGCGAATATAATCAAGCAAAGCTGTTTTACCGTGGTCAACGTGACCCAGAACGACCACCACTGGGGGGCGCGGCTGCAAGTTAACCCTGTTTTGTTGTTCAGAATTTTTTGTCATAAAATTCACCATGAAATCCAAATTCCAAAATCCAAACAATAAATCAATGATTAAAATCTAAAACTCAAAGTTTTGGGCATTTGGGCCTTAGATTTAATTTGACATTTGAGCTTTGGGCTTTGGATTTAAGAACCAATGGCTTTTTCTACCGCCTCCTTTTCTTCCTTAGATAACTGATACTTTGATTCTCCCTGGATGATGGGTTTAGCGTAAACCCTGTTTGAATCCCGACCGTAATGAGAAGTTATGACAAAACCATCATTGTCGGCATTCAGTGCGGCAATGGAAAAACTCTGATCTCCGCCCATTTCTTTGAAAGGATTAAATCTAACCACCCCTACTTTCTGTAGAGTTTTCCTGCTCTCTTTTTTAAACTCCTCAAATTCACGAGCACGGTTCTGGAAACTTTTTTCTAGCCTTTTTAGACACTCTAAAACCTCTTTTAAACTTTCCGGTTCTTTCTTTTTTGTTTTTTTGAAAAAATTTAACATCGAAGTAAATTAAAAATTTATTGAAGATTAAAATGAATCAAAGATTCATTGAACTATCCTGGCTGCGTAATTATAGGCGAGGAAATAATTTTGCCAAATTTTATCACTTGATTTATAGACATTATCAAAACAAAAATAATCAACTAAGAGCTCTTTTGTTCTCAAAAGCTCTTTTAATCTTCCTCGCCTCCGATTTTTTTTATCAGCAATAGTTAAATCAATAAGTTCTAAAGCTCTTTCAAAAGCTAATTTGCTATACTCTGGATTTTTCTCCCGCCAGTTGATTGCCCTTTGGATTTCACTACCAATATTTGCCATCTGTTCAAAAAAAGAAAGTTTTCCCCACCTCTTTTTGAATTTTAAATTCTGATAGTTCATTTTTCCACCAACTTATTAACAATTTTAATTATTCTTTCTCTCAGCTCGGGATTATCTACCCCTCTTGTTCTATTCCCAAAATGCGGCTTAAGATTGATAACCGAATCAAATTCAATCCAATTTTCATCTTTTATTTCAGGATAAATATTAATTCCCCAGAGATTTTTTGGCCTGGACCCCTTTTCAATTAAAAGTGCTTCCTCGTCAGAATGAAGTTCACCATTAACAACCATAATTTCTTTTTCAACATCAACTACCACTTTAACTAAGTTGCCGAACATCTTCTGAGCCATTTCTTTAAGTTCCTCAATTGTAATTTTATCTTTAATTATTTTCATATTTTTGCCTTCGCTACATCTTTAACAACCTGCCCCGTAGTTAATGCGATGCATTATACTTTAGGGTTTCAAGTTTTTTCTTTGGCAGCGAAATTTTATCAGAAATTAAAAGAAAAAATAAATTAACAAACCAACCACGGAAGATATGCAAACAATTACCAAAATCCCCATTATCATATCAAAGAATAAAGATATATCTCTGATTATTTTACTTTTACTTTTTTGCTTTTCCTCTGACGAAAAATAGATTCCAATTATGATACCAATTAAACTAATAATGGTTGAAAAAATAAGAATGGTCAAAAGTTTGTCTTCTATTGATAGAAAAAAATAAACTAATAAAGCCATCAGTATTAAAGGAATCCCAAAAGAAAAAAGACCACCAAAAAATGTTCCAGAAAATTGCTCCCAAGCAGTCTTTATTATATTCTCTTCATTTCTTTGTTGCTTCTTAACTAAATTATTACAAGAATGAAAAGAATACATTGCGTCATATTCCTCATTACATTTCGGGCATTTTACAATAGGCATACTTCTATAACTAAATTATTTAATATAACTAAATTATTTAATAATTCTAAAAATAATGGAAACTAATAATCCTAAAACTGAAACAATAAGAATGACAATAGAAATCCGAAAATTTCTTTTATTAGATTTCTCGTTTGAGTTTTTTGTTTTTATCAAAATTTCAGCAATTCCAGCTTCTTTCCAGCTCCCGAAACCACCCGCCTTAGATGAATCTCCTTCGGCTAATATATCTCTTATTTCTTCAGGGCTATGATCTTTTGGCCAAACTTTTTGATTCATATGATAAAAATTTTCTTTTACTAAAATATGGTTCAGGCCGATATTTTCCGGTTCTTTGGCAGTTCGGAAAGAGTGTGACGAAGCTGCCGCGGTTGCCTGTCTGCCTCGCCCTGCCGAGCCGTAGCGAGGGGCGAGACGAGAAATTCCTTTACAAATTCCAACTGGCGGAGGAGGGAGGACTCGAAGAGTTGCCCGACCCGCTTCGCCAAAGCTTCAGCGAGGCGAGAGGCATCAAGGGGAGAAGGTTCTCGCCACCCCTTCCCCTGAAATAAAAATTTACAAGCACTTCCAGCGCTTAAAATTTTTATGCGGAGGAGGGAGGACTCGAACCTCCATGTCTCTTTCGAGACTCCAGTTTTCGAAACTGGTGCAATGACCATTATGCGACTCCTCCAACTCAACCCATTTTTCTATCATTTTAACTTTTAAATGTCAAAATGTCGAATTGAAAATCTCACTGATTAGCGAGATTTTACCTTTCTAAAAAATAGGGAAATCGTTATCCCGGGTTATTTTTGATGGCAAAATGTAGGGAAAATTATTTCCAAAAAAATAAGTTAAGAAGGTAATCAGTTTTCCTTTTGTAATTTTGAGACCAAAAAATTTTTTAACTTCTCGATGATATTTTTCGAAATCCGGAAAATGTTTTAGTAAAATATTAGCTGCCGTTAACCCCCAAATTATCCCTCCGCCTGACCAGGGTTTGGCAAAACCTGCTGCGTCACCGGAGAGAGTAATATTTTTGTTTCTGGGAATTATTAATCCTTGAGGAATTAAAGCAGACCTTAATTTTTTTTCATTAATCTTTATTTCTTGATTTTTACAAAATTTTTCAAATTCTTCTTTTACGGAGTGAACCTGACCGATCGCCCCATATTCTATGTTTTTACCTCGCGGAATTCTCCAAAAAAAACCATTTTTTGTCGGCCATGTTTCAACTTGATTTGAAAAATCCTCAACCGAAAGAAAAAGCTGAAGGCCAAGTCGAAAAGAAGGCGAGGGCAGAGAAAGCAATTCTCTTATTTTTGACAAAGCTCCATCGCAGCCAATTACTTTATCAAATCCCCAGGGGATTTCTGAAACTGGATGATTTAGTAAAACTTCTGCTCCTGCTTCCCGGGCTAAATGGTATAAATATTGGTCCAATTTCTGGCGGCAAATGGCAAAATGAATCGGTTTAAGTTTTAGGTTAATGGTTTTTCTAGGAAAATGAATCAGGCAGGTATCAATTTTATTTTCTACCAGAGACTTGTCCAGGGGGATAAAATTTTTAATTCTTTCTGAAATCAGTCCCGAACAAGGTTTTTGCCCAATCTGACTATTTTTCTCAAAGCAGGTCACCTGGTAACCGCGATTACTCATCTTCCAGGCTAAATACAAACCAACTATTCCTGCCCCTACGATAGCGATTTTTTGAGGATTATTTGAAACCATAAAACTATAAATACTCTAACCCGGTTACTCATAATTTAGTGAATTCAATTTATTTTAATGAATTTTTCTCCTTTTGCAACCCCACGATTGAATTCAGACCCCATAATTATGAGTAACGGGGTCTAACTTTTTTAAATTATCGTTTCAAGGGCGGTGCAGAACGTCTGCATAATGCCAGATACATATTAGACTCCATCAGGCCTTAAGCCTATGGAGTTTTTTAATCATATTCATTGTAAATATACCGGCATTAAAGGGTTTTTGACCGTGTACAATGACGGGTTAAAATACTGGTATATGATTACAGAAAGAGCCAAATACAAGGCCAAAGTATTAGTATTTTGGGAAAAGCACGGCCTTGAGGCTACCTTAGACGCTTTTCCCGAGAAAAGGCCGACTCTCTTTCTCTGAAGAAGCCGGCATAGAAATGATTCTGATAGGTGATTCGGTAGGGATGAGCATTTATGGCTATAGTGACACCATCCCAGTCACAATGAATCAGATGATTTATCACGCTCAAGCGGTTCGAAGGGGAGCACCTAATACCTTTGTTATTGGCGATATGCCCTTTGACTCTTACCAAACAGATGAAAAAGACGCTGTTTTAAACGCAATGAGATTTTACAAAGAAGCTTTGGTTGACGCAATTAAGCTGGAGGGCGGCATTAAAGTAGTAAAACAAATCAGGGTAATCGTTGATGCGGGCATGAATGTTATGGGACATATTGGCTTGACTCCTCAAAGTTCAGGACAAATGGGCGGTTTCAAGGCCCAGGGCCGCACGGCTGAAAGCGCAGAAAAACTAATCAAAGACACCCGAGCAGTAGAAAAGGCCGGCGCATTTGCGCTACTGGTCGAAGCGGTTCCACCGGAAGTTACCGAAATCATAGCCAAGAAGCTGGGAATCCTGGTTTTAAGTATTGGAGCCGGTCCTTTGTGCGACGGTCAGTTATTGCTGGACATTGATTTGCTGGGCAGGGGTAGGGTTTTTACGCCGAAATTCGTAAAAGTTTTTGTCCCCCAAGCTATTGAAACATTGCAAAAAACAGAAAAGACCGGAAGTTTGGATCTTGCCACTATTACCTTTCAGGCATTCAAAGAGTATGTGAAAGAAGTCAAAGAAGGAATTTTCCCTCACCCAGAGAAGTATTGCTACAAAATGATAGACGGCGAATTAGAAAAACTAATGAACCGCTTTAATAAAAAAACAAAGCGCCATTGAAAAATGACGTTTTTTGTTTGGTGCTTGTACAAAAAAGAGACAGTAAGGTGGACTTGTGAAAGATACGATAATGGTGAAAAGAATTTTCCGAAAATCATAAAGAGGTAAAAGAGGAAGTTCCGCAAGGACTTCTTTTTTTGTTACTCATTTCCAACAAAATACAGAGGTCAGACCCCTGTAAACATCTTAAAATATCCATTTACATACAAAAATATACAAATATATATAAGGTGGACCTTATCGGGACGGGTGGAAAACTTTTACCTGTCCTGAGCGAAGCGAATCCCGAGCGAACGAAGTGAGTCAAGAGTAAGTCGATGGTGTTTGCTGGAAAAAGTTAGAACTTATTTCCAAGAAAACCCCAACGTCGATTTTTGAAAATTCGCTCGGGCGGGGCGGGAATTCCTTTTCCCCAAACCCCTTTTCCTTCTCGCCCCGCCCTCGCTTGGGCTCCACCAAAAAATTTTTTACGAGAGGGTGGCGGGTGAGGGTTTAGATTTCAAATTCTTGATTCTTTTTAATTTTATCAATTTTTCAAAACAAAAGCAACCCAAATTGGGTTGCTTTTGTTTAATTTTGGCGCTTTATTCTGAAATGTTTTTCTCTTATTCACTGCTTACTCTTTTTCTATTGATTTGACTGTCATAGTTCCCATATCTATGGTAATCCAGTACTTCTCTCCTGCGCTTTCTTTTTCTAAAACCACGGTAATGGTTTTCACTCTTGTTGTTTCGCTGGTTTCAGTCTTTTCAACTACTGGCTTTGACTTAATGACTTCCAGAATTTCGTAATCATTGTCTTTCAATAACTCTTTAATTTTATCATCGCCCTTCTCGGCGATATTGTGGAGTATCTCAACAAACAGATTTTTTTCATCAATAGCGCTTCCCTGTCCGCTTGGTTGACCTTCGCTTATTACTACTCCTTCATCAGGCAAAATATCAACATCATAGAAAAGCGTCTCTCCGGGTTTGATCGGCACGGGATATTCGGATTCCTGCCTTTCAATTTTGCCAGTTGACATTGCTCCTTCTATGGCTCCGGTGCTTAAATTAACAGTGATGATATCCTGCCCTCTTTCGGATTCAAAAATAACATTTACTCTTCTATCTTCTCTTTCATCATAAGCCACTACTCTTACTCCGTTTTCTTCTGAAGTTGTCTGTATTTTGAGTTTCAGGGGCGGTAAAGGTTTTACTGCTTTAACTTCAGCATCTCGTGGAAGCATTTCTTTGATTTTTGGGTCTGATTTGGCAATTTCAATTGCTCTGGCTTTTTCTTCTTCGGTTAAAGGAGTAATATCAATCTTTGTTTCTTCAATCATTTCTAATTTTTCAACTTTCTTTGCTTTAAGGTCTATTTCAGCAATTGAGCCGGAAGATTCTCTTACTTCTCCTGTTTTCGGATCTTTGT
>Ga0210019_1003252_pt1 | contig 15101 bp, 13 predicted proteins | sample CryGeyCG2114_020_2_FD_183969 | JGI IMG/M metagenome (GOLD analysis project Ga0210019, IMG submission 183969) | Groundwater microbial communities from aquifer - Crystal Geyser CG11_big_fil_rev_8/21/14_0.20 (SPAdes) (version 2) | ecosystem: Environmental > Aquatic > Deep subsurface > Groundwater ...
GTAGTCGTATACTTTCTTTGATTTATGGCAACGCAGGTTATCCCAGACTACAAAGATTTTGCCTCGGATAGACAGTGAGAGTTGGTTGATAAAAGCTCTGCAGTCGCCGGCTTTTATGTTTACGTTGGTGTGAAACGGGTCTTTGATATTTTAGGTTTAGCGGCCAGAGCGCCTATCGCTAAGACTTTTTTATAAGATCGCGCAGAATGATAGATGAACGGGGTTTTTCCTTTTGGCGCCCACGTTCTGCGCACTAATGGTTGCATGAGGAGGCCCGACTCGTCGACGAAGACAATCGTGGCATTCAGGGCGATGGCTTTTTTTAATGCGTGGCCATGTGGAACGAACCCGGTTTTTAATGCGCTTGTCGTCCCGTTCCAAAACTCTACGTTCAGGCTTTTGTGGTGCAAAGCCCAATGAATAGAGCAAGCGAATGACATGATCAACATGATAGGTGACATTCCATTTTTTGTTAATGACGTGAGCAACTCTGGGACACGACCACAGGTCGGTAGGAAATCCTGCATTGCATGCTCCGGCCAGCAATATCTTGACAAGTTGATTTTTTCTGGAGACCGTGAGCTTTGATGGCCGACCGGATTTAGGTTTTGATTTGAGGCTGTTTTTTCCGTCTTTGAGAAAAGAGCGATTCCAGTATTGAACCGCTCTCAACGTGACACCCAGTCTTTTTGCTGTGTCTGTTGGAGACAGATGCTCTTTTGCAATCAATCGGACTGCTTCAAAGCGTCTTTGTTCCAACAGAGATGTTTTGGTGATGTTTTTCTGTGGCATATCCCCCCTTTTTCGGAGAATATACCACAAATCAAAATGTTATGAAAGAACTTTTACAGGAGTCAATGGTTGCCAACGTGAAAGTCGCGGGTAATATTGACTGCATCAAGTCTTCGTGATTCATATGGTTGTCCTTGATCATTTTTCTTCCTCTTCATTCTCCAACTTTTCAGTGGCCTGTGCTTTCATTGGAATCTGTTCTATCGGCTGAACCTCTGGAAGCTCTTTGTCTCCAGCCGCGCCAAGCTCCTTAAACTTCTTAACACTAACCATAACCCTGCGCTCAAGGGACATGATCATCTTGTTAAAAGAAACTACGGATTGATTCAAACTGCCACCAACTTTGTTGACGTGCTCCAAGAAGGGTTGAAACCTGTCATACATCTCTTTTCCCAAGACGGCTATTTCCTGTGCATGTTTTGTAATTTGCTCCTGTCTCCATCCATAGGCAATAGCTCTCAACAGGGCTATTAAAGTCGTTGGCGTGGCAATAATAACCCTGTCCTCCATCCCTTTTTCAATGATAGCTGGATCTTTCTCAAGAGCGGACGCCAGAAAAGATTCACCCGGTATGAACATCACCACAAATTCAGGGGCTCTAGGAAACTGGTCCCAATAATTCTTTTCTGAAAGCTCCCTCATGTGCTTTGTGATCTGTTGAGAATGTTTGACCAGAAAAGATTCTTTGGCGTCTTCTGATTGCGATGCAATTGCGTCCAAATATGCATCTAATGAAACCTTGCTATCAATAACGATCTCCCTATCCGATGGTAAATGCACGATCATGTCAGGCCTTAACCGCCCCTTGTCTGTATCGACCGATACCTGCTCGACATAATCACAATATGACGTCATTCCGGCAAGTTCGACAACCCGTTTAAGGGTCATTTCACCCCATCTTCCGCGAACTTCCGGCCTTCTCAAAGCTGTAACAAGATTGTTGGTTTCTTTTTGAAGTTGCTGTTCAGAAGACATCAACATTTTTATCTGGCTTTCTAAGGTAGAATAGGCGCCTACCCTCGTTTTCTCGAGCTCAATGACTTGGCTTTCATATTTTTTCAAAACATCTTCCAGTGGTTTAACAATATTTTTTATGGCAATCTCTTTTTGAGACATGTCTCCCATGGCTTGATTTAGCACGGTTTCTAAACTTTGTTTCGCTAATTGTAAAAACGCCTGATTATTGCTCTTTAGAGATTCCCCGGATAAGGCCTTGAATGTTGTCGTAAGCTTTTCTTCTGCCTGCGACAGTGTCTTTTTCTGTTCTTCAATATGCTTGCTCGTCTCTTCTAATCTTGTTTCGGCAATCGCCTTGGCCTTTTGGACAGATTCAAGACTGCCACGCAGTTCTTCGATGGTCTTGTCGCGTTGTTCGGTTTGTTTTTTTATCTCTGTTGAAATATTGTTGGAAGCCTCTAATTTTCCCTTCAGATCCGCAATTGTTTCGTCATTCGTCCTGTTCTTTGCAGAAAGAAACAACCAGCATGCTGTTCCCCCAAGGATGAATGATAAAAACCCGACTAAAATAACGATTGTTGAACTCATATATATCTCTTCTATTATTTTTGACTTTTATGGTTTTCAGCAAAAACAATTGCCGTATTCCCTCGCGTGATCGCCCGTGCATCCTGATACCATAAGAGGTGTAACTATACAATTTGCCTATAAATATCAATCAAATCTTATTTTGGCCTTGGAGCTCGGAATAGACATCGTATGGACTGCGCCCCATAGATTGGACAGATGAGGGGTAGAAATTAGAACATAGCTGACTGGCTGAGGGACTAGGATTCGAACCTAGATGTCATGGTTCAGAGCCATGCATCCTGCCATTGGATGATCCCTCAATGAACGGAAAGTTGCCTAGCATGGAGTTAAATGGCTGTCAACAGGCTGTTTTAGAAGAGGTTGCCGTCATCCTAGCTCCTCAATTGAACAGAACCCTTTTTAATGATGTCGCGGATGATAATAAGCATGCCGTTCTTCATGAGCGGCAATTGAGCCGAATGGCTCAATCAATTTCCTTTAGCACATTAAAGAGTTCCTTAAGGACCGCACCCGTTGTGGGAAGCCTATAATTGAGATACGCCGCCGAAGAGGCGTCCCATGACGATTCGAGCATCTTTAATTCAAAGCCGCCCGTCGAGATGTTCAACACTACATCGAACGTCCTATGATCGTCGGTATATATCTTCCCATGACAAAAGAACTGGCGCGAACTTGCCGGATCGAGCCCCTTTAGCTGACACTGTGAAAGAGTATAATTATCGAACCTGAACTGAAAGTCGCATTTTTCTATACCCTCTCCATCTTTACACTCAAATGTGTATTCTACGAGTTTCCCAGGCTCCAATTTCTTTCCGGCAAGATCTAATATGTCTTTGGGGTCGGCCATAGCTTTTAGAATAAGCAAACTTTGTGCCAAGTTCGTCATACGTGGTGCATTGTGCGTTGTGCGAAAAGATCTTCTATTTCATGAGATTAGCGATAATGGGGATCGTCGAATAAGAACGCCCGCGCCTAAAATGATAATTAAAGGCTACGGGCGTCAAAATTTTCATCACTTGTTCACGTGCTCGAGCATCTTTTCAAGCCTCTTAATATACTCTTCCTTCGACCTGTAAGGCTTCTTTGCAACACCTGATTTAATGGCAGCCTCTGCCACAGCGGGCACCTCCCAGAGAAGTACGCGCGGATCGAGCGGCTTTGGTATTATATAAGCCCTGCCGAACTCAAGACTTTCCACGTTGTACACCTTGCAGATATCCTTGGGTACCGGCTCCTTTGCAAGCTTCGCAAGGGCGAGCGATGCCGCGACCTTCATATCTTCGTTGATAGCCGTCGCTTCAACATCAAGCGCGCCCCTAAAGATGAACGGGAATCCAAGGACGTTGTTCACCTGATTCGGGTAGTCGCTCCTTCCGGTTGCCATGATGGCATCATCGCGCACGGACTTCACATCTTCCGGCATTATTTCCGGGTCAGGATTAGCCATGGCAAAGATAATGGGGTCCTTGGCAAGCGTCTTTACCATATCCTTGGTCACAAGCCCCTTAAAAGAGAGGCCCATCAACACGTCTGCGTCCTTGATCGCGTCGGCAAGAGCGCCCTTCTTATCCTGTGCAAAATAGCCCCTGTAAGGCTCGGCGTTCGCGCGGTCCTTTGTAACGATTCCCTTTGTGTCGACAAGCCAGATGTTCTCATGTTGCACGCCGAAACGTTCCATATGCTTTGCGCACGAGACCGCCGCGGCGCCTGCGCCGCTGAATACCACTTTTATCTTATCTATCTTTTTACCGACAATCTCCAACGCGTTCAAAAGCCCTGCGACAGAGATGATGGCCGTCCCGTGCTGATCATCGTGGAACACTGGTATCTTCATCCTCTTGATAAGCTCTTCTTCAACATAGAAACATTCGGGGGCCTTAATGTCTTCCAAATTGATCCCACCGAACGTCGGTTCCAAGGATGCGACGGTATGAACAAACTGTTCCATATTCTTTTCTGCTATCTCGATATCGAAGACATCGATATCGGCGAATCTTTTGAAAAGTATCCCCTTCCCTTCCATGACGGGCTTTCCGGCAAGCGGCCCGATGTTACCGAGTCCCAAGACAGCGGTACCGTCGGTGATGACCGCAACAAGGTTGCTCCTTGCGGTATAAAGCCCCGCCGCTTCAGGGTCCTTGTGGATCTCTCTGCACGGTTCGGCAACGCCCGGAGTATATGCAAGCGAAAGGTCTTTTTGGGTCTTGCACGGCTTTGTGGAAACAACCTCTATTTTCCCGTGACGACCCTCTTCATGATAACGAAGTGCCTCTTCTCTTGTGATAAGTGCCATTTAATACCCCCTCCTTTTATCCGGTCCATGTGTATTCCCGGATAACTACATAACAAAAACGGAGCCCCCCTACAAACTAAAAATATTTTTTCAGTTGGCGGTTGACCGGTCGGCCCAATTTGGCTAGTAAAAGGCCTATGGCAAGCCTTATTTTTTACCACAACGGTCGGCCTGTAATGAAACGGAAACTCGGGGGCTACGTCATTAACATCGGCCGCGACCCCTCGTCCGATATAGAGCTGACAGATGAAGACGTTTCAAGGACCCACGCCTCGATTGTAAGGGAATCCGGCTCATACAAACTCATCGATAAAAGCACCAACGGGACGGTCGTAAACGATAAAAAGGTCTCTTCCCACAGCCTTTCCGTTGACGACGTAATAACAATAGGTTCGTGGAAGATCAGGTTCGAGCCGGGAGGTGTGACGAGCAGACCCGCGACCGTTATAAAGGACATATCGCCGACAAGGGTCCTTAAATACGAAAAGACGAAGAACGAGCTCCTCACAGAAAGTCTTGAGCTTACAATATCCACGCCTGACGGAAAAGAGCGCGAGCTCAGGTTCGCGGGAGGTTCCATTGGCGCGAGCCCGGCGAACGACATAACAATAAACGACGACCGTTACATTTCCGGCTCACACTGCATGATAAAAAGCGTTGCGAACGGGTTCATTATCCAGGACGTGGGGAGCAGGAACGGCACCCTTCTAAACGATGCGCTTGTGATGAGCGAAAGGCTCCCGAAGAGCGGCGTAATAACCATCGGCAAGACCCTGATCAAATATAAGATAAAGGAATCGAGAGAAAATATAAGGCCGTTCGAACGACCCAACCTAGGGAACATTCTGGGAGCTTCGCTCGTTATGCGCGAGCTCTTTTCTTTGGCCGAAAGAATAGCCCCAACCGACGCCACAGTTCTTATAACCGGCGAATCAGGGACCGGCAAAGAGCTCTTTGCACGCTACATGCACGAAGGAAGCGCGCGGGCAGCAAAACCTTTCATGGCGATCAACTGCGGGGCGATATCTTCTAACCTTATTGAAAGCGAACTTTTCGGCCATGAACGCGGCGCATTCACGAGCGCAGTATCACAGCAAAAAGGGGCCTTTGAACAGGCATCAAGCGGAACCCTTTTTCTGGACGAGATAGGCGAAATGCCGCTGGAACTTCAAACAAGGCTGTTGCGTGTGCTTGAGAACATGCAGATAAGGCGTGTTGGCGGCCAGAGCGATATCTCCGTTGATGTAAGACTTGTGGCCGCAACAAATAAGAACCTGAAAGAGATGGTGAGAAAGGGAAAGTTCAGAGAGGACCTCTTCTTCAGGCTCTTTATAGTCCCCATCCACCTTCCTCCCTTAAGGGAAAGAAGGGACGATATTACCGTTCTTGCCCTCCATTTCTTAAATGACCTGTCGCCGGAAGGCGGTTCTAAAATATTCGATGCCGGCGTACTTGAAAAGCTTCGCGAATACAACTGGCCGGGAAACGTACGCGAGCTTAAGAACACCATCCAGAGGGCGATACTAATATCCAAAGACGCTTCCGTAAAAGCGGAGGACATGATCTTCAGCGAGCTGACGGAAAAACCGCCCGAAAGCCTTCCGCTTGACGACGTGGAGAAAAAAATCCTGGTCACGGCGCTCAAGAACTCCTCCGGCAATGCATCGAAGGCCGCAAGGGAGCTCAAGATATCCAGGACCACGCTATACAGCATGCTGGGAAAATTCGGGATACGCATTGAACCCTTTAAGGTCAAAGAATAATGTTCGAGGCATCGTTATACAGAAAGAAAAATAACAGCACGGTTGAATGTTACCTGTGCAGGCACAACTGTAAGATTAAGGACGGCGCAAGCGGCGTCTGCAAGGTCCGCGAGAATAAGGGCGGCGCGCTTTATTCGATATTTTACGGAAGGCCGTGCGCCGCCTCGGTCGACCCCATCGAAAAAAAACCGCTCTTCCATTTTTATCCCGGAAGCGGGTCCTTCTCGATAGCTACCTTGGGATGCAACTTTCAGTGCGGGTTCTGCCAGAACTGGGATATATCGCAGTACGGCAGAGGCAGGATACATGAAACAAGAAGCAGGATGGAGATGTTAAAAGAAGCAAGTCCGGAAGAGATAGTGAAGGGGGCGGTGAAGAATAAATGCAGGTCCATTTCTTACACCTACAGCGAACCGACGATATTCTACGAATATGCTCGCGACGTCGCCTCTCTAGCCAAACCAAAAGGGATAGAGAACATCTTTGTAACTAACGGCTACATGAGCCGTGAGATGTTGGATGAGGCAAAAGGCTGGCTCTCCGCCGCGAACGTAGACCTTAAGGCTTTTAAAGAAGAGACCTACAAGAAGATAATAAAGGGTTCTCTGAAAGGCGTTCTTGATTCTATCGCCTACATGAAATCTTTGGGCATTTGGATAGAGATAACAACGCTCATTGTGCCGGGTATGAACGACGATGAAAAAGAGTTGAGAGATATTGCGGAATTCATAGCGAGCGTAGGCAAGGAGATACCGTGGCACATCTCGCGCTTTCATCCGCAGTATAAGATGCAGGACCGCATGGCCACCCCGCTTTCTACCATGGGAAAGGCCTACGACATCGGCAAAGCGGCCGGGCTTAAATATGTCTACTTGGGAAATGTTCCTGGGGATGATAAGGAATCGACCTTCTGCTGGAAATGCGGCGAAAAACTCATAGAACGTTTCGGGTTAACATTGGGAAATGACAGGCTGAAAGAGACCTCGACGTGTCCTAAGTGCGACTCCAAAATTGACGGGATCTTTTTCTAAGGGCTGTCACCCCCCGCGAAAGCGGAGATCTCTAAGCCGACTCCTGTGGCGCCAATCCGCCGGCCATTGCGGCGCCTCTGAAAAGATAGGGATATTTGCTTTCAACATACATATCCATATCTTTGTCGCTCGCAAATGCCACGGCATCGGCACCAATAAGATCGCCCGGCAAAAGTTCCGGAATGCTTTTAGCTATTTCCGCGAACGAAGCAGCCATCGATCCGAATCGCCCCAGATTTCTGCCATAACGGCTTTCATAAAGGTTCGCGCTTGCAAACATCTGCCAGCTCTTTAAAAGAAGGATCAAAAGGTCACCCTGCGATTTTTGAAATGTATTAAGAGCATCGGCGTAACCGCACCAAAGAGTTACAAGGGCGCTCGGATCCGTCATCCCTTCCGGACCTTCAAAGAGGTTGTACAGATCGAATCCTGATACTCTTTGCAGCGGTTTTGCCTTTTCGTTCATAGAATTTACACCCTACATTACTATTATCGGTTGGATAGACCCTGGAGTTGCTAAAAAAGTAAAGAGAGATGTATATTTATATTATAATTATATATAATTAGACATCTTAGCTAATTATAGTTAATATATATTTAATTAAATTATGTTAAAGTTTGCTCAAAAATACGTATTATGTTTTAAAGATGCCTCAAAACAGTAAAATTATAATGACAGCATCCTCTCGAGGGCAACTCTGGCTTCTCTTTGAATTTCTTCAGTAATTATTATTTCGTTTGTGTATTTTTCCGTAACAATTGAATCCAGAACCTTGGCCAGACTTTTGGGCGAGGTTTTGAACATGTTGGGGCAAAGAGACCTTGCAAGAGGCACGATATTTTTTTCGGGATTTTCTTTTGCAAGCCTCGCCACAAGATTTATCTCGGTCCCGATAACGATCGTCGAACCTTTTTCCTGCTTCTTTACAAAACTGCATATCCCTTCTGTCGAACCGCTATCATCACAGATCGTCACCACCTCTTCCCTGCACTCGGGGTGAACAACTATTTTGCAACCGGTGTAGCTCTTGCGGGCGTCTTTAACGTGCTCGGTCGTAAAAAATGTGTGAACGTGGCAGAAGCCGGGCCAAAGGATCAGACGTGAATCGTGAATCGTGAATCGTGAATCGTTAAGATCCGGAGAGCTCCATAATAGAATCTGTTCCTTTGATATCCCTTGTTTGCGGGCGGTGTTGCGGCCTAAGTGTTCATCGGGGAAAAAGAATATCGTCTCGCCGCGGTTAAATGCCCAGTCAAATACCCTTGAGGCGTTTCCTGATGTACATACAACACCGTTGTTCCTTCCACAAAAGGCCTTAAGCGCGGCAACCGAATTCATATATGTGACCGGTATCACCTTTTTCATATCCAGAACGGTCGACAATTTTGCCCACGCATCTTCTACATCATCTACCGATGCCATGTCGGCCATGGGGCAACCTGCGGTTAGGTCGGGCAGAAATACGCGCTGACCGGGCCGCGCGAGTATCTTCGCTGCCTCTGCCATGAAATGAACTCCGCAAAAAACTATGAACTCGGCCTCTTTCTGTTCGCTCGCTCTCTTAGAAAGTCCAAAGCTGTCACCGCGAAAGTCTGCGAATTCTATCACCCCCTCGCGCTGATAATGATGGCCTAAGATGACAAGCTTCTTCCCAAGCTCCGATTTGACCTTGAGTATCCTCTCCTTAAGTTCACTATTGTTCTGGATCATATATCAGTCTTTAAAGGCTTTGCCGGCATCCTTTATGAATTTTCCGGCAAGCGCAACATATTCCGATTCCGTCATCCCGTAATAGTCATGAACACTTTCATTTCTGGTATCTATGTAAGAAAGCCAGTCTTCAGCTTCGTCCAGTAAACCCATCTGGCCCGCCTTCCTTATCACATCCTTCGGAGCATATATATCGGTCCAGCCCTTTTCTTCCAGCTGGCGTTTCAGGTCCTTCCATGCATATTCCATGGCAACCTCAAAGGCCTTGGCAACAGCAAGAAATGCGGCTGGTTCATCGCCTCCAGCTTTCTTGTAAAATTTTATCGCCATTGAAAGATCGGCGATCGCTTTATTTATCTTCTTTTCTTTTTTTTGCGCCATATAGCACCCCCATGAAATAAGACCATGCGTTCGAGTTCCCGCCCAAAAAGACCGGCTCATAATCGATCCCCATAAGGAACCAATCAGGCGCCGCATCAAGATTAACAATATCAACTTCGCGCGGAAGTTTGTCAACTTCATCATCAACCGACCGCTTTAGCTTTAAGAATTCCTCTCCGGCTAATAAGTTCGGCCCTCTGGTTATGCATAGGTCCCAGTCCGAATATTTCCGGCCTGTCCCCTTTGCACGCGAACCTAAAAGCCCCACCGCAATATTTCTGTCAAAGGAATACAAATTTTTAACGATGGGCATTATCTCATCCGCACCGGCTGTTTTATCGGGCTTGAATGGTGAAAGAATAGAAAGAGGATCGATCTGAAGTGAATCACAGATGATATAGTATGTTTCCGAAAATGGCCCGCCCTCCCCTTTTAGATAATTGTTTATCGTGGCACGATTGAATCCATGCGCTTTGGCGAATTCCGTCACATGCTCATAGCCCCTTCGGGTGACGACTTCTTTCAACTTCGCCGAATCTACATGATATCTATTCATCGAATACATTGTCGCCCAAATTTTATTAAATGTCAATTATATTATATAAATGTATAATATATAATACACATAAGTGACGGGCCGACACTATTATCTTAAGCTTAATGGGTGACTCCCTTTTTCTTTTTTGACCCCTTTTATAAGCCATGACAGGTGGTTCCTCGACCGCGTCGCAACGCATATCCTTGCGTTCGAAGGCGATTCGCAGGCGGTCTGGTTCGAAGGGAACTTTGCCGAATACGAGGCCAACCGCGAACTCCGCTTAGGAGACTCTGCCAGAGACGTCCATCGGATAAGATACAAAAAACTAAAAAGAGATTAAATAGAGAATTTTTTGCTGATTTTCCCCCGTTCAATGTGATAGCCTCCGTCAAAAAAAGGAGGGGGAAATGATCACCATCAAGCGTTTTTCGTTCTTTCTTGTCTGTGCAGTAGCTTTTTTCTTTATTTTGCTCCCGGACACATACGGGGCAAACTTACCTAATGTCACCATCGTCACCACGGGCGGAACTATAGCCGAAAAGACCGATCCCAAGACAGGTGGCGCAGTTCCTGCTGTATCGGGCGCAGACCTTATCGAGGCGGTCCCTTCCCTTGCGAAGATCGCCAATATAAAGGTCATCAATTTTTCCAATATCGACAGCTCACAAATGACGCCCGAGATATGGGCAAAGCTCAGCAGGACGGTCGATGCCGAACTTTCCAAGTCAAGCGTGAAGGGGGTCGTAGTAACGCACGGCACCGACACCATGGCCGAGGGGGCCTATTTCTTAAGTCTTACATTAAAGAACAGGAAGCCGGTTGCCTTTGTCGGGGCCATGCGCGATGCCTCCGACCTTTCGCCTGACGGCCCGGCCAACATACAGAACGCAGTGATACAGGTCTGCTCCGAAGAGGCAAAGAACTGGGGAGTGACTGTCACCCTTAATGAATATATAAATTCGGCGGCTGACGTTCGAAAGACACAGAGCACCAACGTTCAAACATTCAATTCAGGAGAAAAAGGATATCTGGGTTATATATCGATGGGAAAGGTCATCCCATTCCATGGCCCAGGCAAAATGATAAAGCTCCCTCTCCCAGAGGCATTGCCTAACGTGGCCATCGTATCCGACTATGCCGGTTCTGACGGTAGCCTGCTTCGCTACGCGGTTGACAACGGCGCCAAAGGGATAGTCGTCGACGCCGTTGGCGCAGGGAATGTGAACGCCGAGATGTACAAGGCGGTCCAATACGCCATTGGCAGGAAGGTTCCGGTGGTAGTTACGACGCGGGTCTTTAACGGCGGCGTCTATCCTATATATGGAGACCTAGGCGGCGGCGAAACGATGGAAAAGGCAGGGGCCATACTTGGCGGAGACCTGCACGCACCCAAGGCTCGATTGCTTCTCATGCTTGCCATCCCACAATACAATGGTGACGGCAACAAAATGAGACATCTTTTCAAACATTAAAAATAAGGAGGATATTTATGAGATCTACCGAAGAAAAACGCTATGAGGCCCTAAGTCCATTCGAGCTGAAGAATAAACTCATGAGCATGGCCCAGTCCCGCCACGAAATGACGATGTTAAACGCCGGGAGGGGCAACCCCAACTGGGTCGCGATAACACCTCGGCTGGGCTTCTTTCAGCTGGGTCTCTTTGCCCTCGACGAATCTCAGCGCAAACCTCACAGGCCCGGCCTTGGAGGAATGCCAGAAAAAGAGGGCTTATCGAAAAGGTTCGAGGCATTTATCTCCAAGTATTCAGATAAACCCGAGGTGGTATTTTTAGGAGAGGCGTTCAAATATGTTCGTGGTGAACTAAAAATGGATGGCGACAGTTTCCTTGAGGAGATGCTTGACGGCATACTGGGCGACCATTACCCAACGCCCGACAGGATGCTGTCGCTCTCCGAAAAGATCGTGCACAAATATCTCGAACAGGAGATGTTTGCGGGTGACCCTTCGGTCGGAAAGTTCGACCTCTTCGCCACCGAAGGCGGTACCGCCGCGATGGACTACATATTCACGAGCCTTTTGGAGAACAAGATACTTCATAAAGGCGACAAGATAGCCCTGGGCACCCCTATATTCACGCCATATATAGAGATCCCGAGGCTCAACGACTACCAGCTTGTGGAGCTTGAGGTGAAACAGGATGAGAACTCTGACTGGCAGTATACGGACAAGGAGATAGAAAAACTCGCCGACCCGAAGGTAAAGGCCTTCTTTCTGGTGAACCCTTCCAACCCTACCTCGGTCAGCATACAAAAAGAGACCCTCGCAAGGATAGGAGAACTTGTCAGAACCAAACGAAAGGACCTGATAATACTTACCGACGATGTCTACGGGACCTTTGTGAACGGTTTCAAATCACTGGCCGCAGCAGCTCCGAAGAATACCATCCTGGTCTATTCTTTCTCAAAATATTTCGGCGCGACTGGATGGCGACTTGGGGTCATCGGCCTTCACAAAGAGAACATTCTCGACAAGCATATCGCCTCTCTTTCGGATACCGACACGAAGGCACTTCATAAAAGATACAGTTCGGTCATCTTAGACCCCGACAAGATGAAACTGATCGACCGTATGGTGGCGGACTCCCGTTCCGTTGCGCTGAACCATACCGCCGGACTTTCAACACCGCAGCAGATAATGATGGTCCTCTTCGCTCTCCACTGTCTCATCGACAAGAAGGGCGAATACAAGAAGATGGCTCAGGACATAATAACAACCAGATACAGGACCCTCTATAACGCTATAGGCATGAAATATCCCGAGAACGCGTTCGATGCACATTACTACACCACCATAGACATTCCCGCTCTTGCAAAGGAGAGGCATGGGGCCGAATTTGCGGAATATCTGGTGAAGAAACACGAGCCCATCGACTTTGTCTGGGAGCTTGCCTGCAAAAAGTCCATAGTACTTATGGACGGCGGCGGGTTCGACGCACCCAACATGTCGGTGCGCGTCTCTCTTGCGAACCTCCCCGACGACGCCTACGAGGCCATCGGCAAGGGGATTAGCACTCTACTGGAAGAGTACTACAGCAAATGGAGATCATCCAAAAAGTAGGAGGCTCGCATGTTCACTGATATCGTTCATATAATGCGCGAAGATCCGGAGATAGTCATCTTCCTGTCGCTTGCGATCGGCTATTTTGTGGGGAAAAAACTCAAAATATTCGGGTTTACGCTGGGATCAACGGCCTCCATTCTTCTGGCGTCGATCGTTGTCGGCCAGGTAGGCATCCGGGTCCCCGCGATACTCAAGAATATAAGCTTCGCCCTCTTTATATTTACGGTCGGATATAAGGTCGGGCCACAATTCTTCGGATCGCTCAAAAAGGACGGTATCAATTATCTATGGATAGCTATCGTTGTCTCCGTCACATCTCTTGCGGCAACGGTCGCCATCGCCAAGTTCCTGCACCTAGACCAGGGGACTGCAGCGGGCATGTTCGCCGGGTCGATGACAACGTCGGCGGCGCTCGGCACCGGAGAGGGCGCAATAAGACAGCTGGCCATCTCTCAGGCCACAAAGATGAACCTGGATTCAAATCTGGCTGTCGCTTACGCTATAACATACATCTTCGGAACGGCCGGGACCATTGTCTTCTTGAAGCTCGCTCCTAAATTATTTGGGATAGACCTGAAGCAAGAAGCCAAGAAACTGCAGGCCAGGCTCGGCGGGAGCTCATCCGGAGCGGATAACCCGGACCTCTTCTCGTGGACAAATCAGCTCGGCATGAGGGCATATATCGCAGGCAATGCCGGCATCATCGGAAAAAGTGTCTCCGAAATTGAAAATCTCTTCCCGGATAGGGTATCGATAGACCGGATAAAAAGGGGTCAGGAGATGATAGTATGCGCTCCAGAGACAAAGATAGCCGACCAGGACACCCTTCTTATAATAGGCCCTGACGATGCCATGATAAAAGCGGAAGGTATTGTAGGTCCCGAAATAGACCGCGCGCTTGTTGTCGACATGACCGGCGAGGCGATGGATGTCTGCATTTTGAACAAGAACGTCGTGGGGAAAACTCTCGGAGAGCTCGGCAATTTAAAGATAGCCCACGGCCTCTTTTTGCGAAGAGCGACAAGACAAGGACACGAACTGCCTATCACAAAGGGGACCGTTATCCACAAATGCGACGTGCTCCATATCATCGGCATCAAGGACGATGTAGAGAGGGCCGTTGCCTCTTTAGGTTATCCCGAACGGCCGACGATAGTAACCGATCTTGTTACCGTAGCTGTCGGCTGTATTGTAGGAACCCTGCTCGGGCTTATCGTAGTACCGGTATTCGGCATGCCGATAACACTTGGAGTCGGCGGCGGAGTGCTGGTCGCGGGACTTTTGTGCGGATGGCTCAGGTCCATTCACCCGACCTTCGGGCAGATACCTGGCGGCGCACAGTGGATACTTAGCGACCTTGGACTCAATCTGTTCGTTGCCTGCATAGGGATATCGGCCGGCCCCGAGGCGTTTAACGCCATCAAGACGACGGGCGTTTCTGTATTCTTCGGCGGGATCGTTATCACTATCCTTCCTATAATCGTCATGCTCATTTTCGGGTTAAAGATCCTTAAGATGAACCCGATACTGCTCTTTGGGGCTGCGACCGGCGCTCACAACTGCACGGCATCGCTCAACGCCATCATAGAGGAATCCGAGAGCTCGCTGCCGGTCCTGGGCTACGCAGCCCCTTACGCCTTCGCGAACGTCCTCTTAACGGTATGGGGAAGCGTGATAATCAATATAACCTGACGGAAGAATAAATAGCAGGGAACTTTATTTATGCCTTCCCAAGGTCAGGCTCTGGCCACAGTTACCATGGGTCGTGCCAGAATGGATGATGTGGATCAATACTGAACGGCACCCATGTCCACCTTTCCGTTCTTGTAATATCTGACGCCGGTCCCGGGAAGAGAGGGATATTTCATCTCCTCAACATCCCACTCTTTAGAAAGGTCCAGACCTGAATCTCTTACCTTGCTATCCTTTGGCGGGCTGAAATTAATAAATAAACGGGGTCAG
>Ga0210019_1003253_pt1 | contig 15101 bp, 9 predicted proteins | sample CryGeyCG2114_020_2_FD_183969 | JGI IMG/M metagenome (GOLD analysis project Ga0210019, IMG submission 183969) | Groundwater microbial communities from aquifer - Crystal Geyser CG11_big_fil_rev_8/21/14_0.20 (SPAdes) (version 2) | ecosystem: Environmental > Aquatic > Deep subsurface > Groundwater ...
AAAAAGCATAATTCTTAAATTGTGTATGTTAATGGGTAAGATTGGTGTATTTTTGAGTAGATTTGGTCTAAATTTGCACAGATTTAGTTAATTTTGCATAGATTTGGAATAAACTTGCATAGATTTGAAAAATTTGCAATAATCCCGATCTTCTGCTAATATATATTTTCTGATACTTATCCACAGGTTTTCCTCTTGATTTTTTGTGGATACTTGACATCTTATCATAAAATATATACAATTTCTTTATCATGCATCATGGATCCTTATTTTTTGCGAAACCTGCCTTTTGCTTTACATTTGGTTTCCAAAAAGATTTACATTTTTCCACGTTTTAAACTAATTTAATCCTTATTTTGGCTAAAATAAGGGATTTTTTGTATGTCGCCTAAAAACTCCCAAAAAGTAGAGCGAAAATACTTCACAAAACTGCATGACGCAGTTGATTTGCCAGATTTGATTGAATCACAAAAGCAATCATATGACTGGTTTTTAAAGACAGGATTGCGAGAATTATTTGACGAAATCTCGCCAATTCAGGACTTTATTGGCCGGGATTTGGAATTGTATTTGGAAGAATATTACTTAGATGAGCCAAAATTCGACGAAATTATAGCTCGATCCAAGAATGTATCCTATGAATCAGCAATTCGGGTAAAAGCAAGAATTGTAAACAAAAGAACCGGCGAAATCAAGGAACAAGAAATATATTTGGGCGATTTTCCAATGATGACGCCAAGAGGAACTTTTATCATCAATGGAATAGAGCGCGTTATAGTATCCCAGCTTATTAGAAGCGCGGGCGTGTTTTTCACGTCAGAAATCGTGCGAGGCAAAAAACAATATGGAGCCAAAGTAATTCCAAACCGCGGAGCTTGGCTTGAAATTGAAACTGATTCTAATGGAGCTATTTGGGTAAAAATCGACCGCAAGCGAAAAGTCGCCATTACCTCATTGCTCCGCGCGTTCGGATATGGCACTGACGAAGAAATCAAATCTATTTTTGCTGATTTGTCAGAAGAAGATTCAGCAATGCTCAGCGAGACATTAAAGCGCGATACAGCGAAAAACGAAGATGAAGGACTTAAAGAAGTATATAAAAGAATAAGGCCAGGAGATTTGGCAACCGCGAGCAATGCCAAACAGCTGATACATGCCATGTTTTTTAATTTTGACAGGTATGATTTTTCCAAAGTTGGCAGATACAAAATCAATCAGCGATTTGATTTGGACGTGCCTAATGATCCTGAGCATCGCATTTTGCGCAGGGAAGATTTAATTTTAGTTATCCGCGAAATAATGCGTTTAACCAAATCCCAAGAAGCAGCTGATGATATTGACCATCTTTCAAACAGGCGCGTGCGCACTGTGGGCGAATTGGTGCAGAACAAGCTTCGCGTGGGCTTGGCAAGAATGGAGCGAATTATAAAAGATAGAATGTCCACTTTGGATATCAACACCATTACTCCTAACCAGCTTATAAACGCGCGCCCAGTTATTGGTTCTATTAAAGAATTTTTCATGTCATCTCAGCTTTCGCAGTTCATGGACCAAACCAATCCTTTGGCAGAACTGGAGCACAAGAGGCGCCTGTCTGCTATGGGTCCGGGTGGACTTTCACGCGAGCGCGCTGGGTTTGATGTGCGCGATGTGCACCGCACACACTATGGCCGAATCTGCCCTATCGCGACTCCTGAAGGACCAAACATCGGGCTAGTTGGACATTTGGCAAGCTACGCCAGAATCAACCAGTTCGGATTTTTGGAAACTCCATATCGAAAAGTAGTACACGAGGAACAAGTTGACAAATCACGCGTAACCGATGAAATAGTATATCTTACAGCTATTGAGGAATCAAAAATTATTACAACAGCAGCCACTGCTAAAATTGATGATGATGGATATTTTACAGATGAAAAAGTAGAAGCGCGCGTAAAAGGCGAGCCAATGTTCGTTGAGGCAAGAGATATTCAGTATATGGATGTTTCAGCAAAACAGATTGTTTCTGTTGCTACTTCTTTAATTCCATTTTTGGAGCATGATGACGCGGTACGCGCTTTAATGGGCACGAACATGCAGCGCCAGGCAATCGCAACAGTCAGGCCACAAGCCCCGATTGTTGGAACCGGAGTCGAGTATCGAGCTGCTGCTGATTCAGGGCAGGTAGTTTTATCGGAAGAAGACGGAATTGTTACTGGCGTTCAATCAGATAAAATTACTATCAAGCATAAAGATGAAATTAAAGAATATGCTTTAGGAAAATTCGTCCGCTCAAACGCGTCAACTAGCATGAACCAGAAGCCAGTGGTTTCTAAGGGCGATAAAGTGAAAAAAGGCGAAGTAATCGCGGACGGAGCAGCCACTGACAATGGAGAACTTGCTCTTGGGCAAAATCTTCTGGTCGCGTTCCTATCCTGGGAAGGCGGAAACTATGAAGACGCTATTCTTATTTCAGAGCGTTTAGTTCAGGACGATAGATACACCTCCATTCATATTGATGACTACACTATTGATGTGCGCGACACAAAGCTAGGCCCTGAAATTGTTACGCGCGACATTCCAAATGTTGGAGAAGACAAGCTAAAGGATTTGGACATGGAAGGCGTTGTGCGCATTGGCGCGGAAGCATCCAGCGGTGATATTTTAGTTGGAAAGATAACGCCAAAAGGCGAAGCAGAGCTTAGCGCAGAAGAAAAGCTTTTGCGCGCGATTTTCGGGGAAAAAGCAAAAGATGTTCGCGACTCATCTCTTTATCTTGAACATGGAGAACATGGAAAAGTAGTTGATATTAAAATTTTCTCCCGCGACAATGGAGATAAATTACCATCTGGAGTTATTAAAACTATACAAGTATCAGTAGCTTCTTTAAGAAAAGTTCAGGTTGGCGACAAAATGGCTGGAAGGCACGGCAACAAAGGAGTTATTTCAAAAATCGTGCCTGTTGAAGATATGCCATTTGATGAAAACGGAAGGCCAATGGATATTATCTTGAATCCTTTGGGTGTTGCGTCCCGCATGAACTTAGGCCAGATTTTGGAAACTCATCTTGGGCTCGCGGCGCAGTCTTTGGGATATAATGTCGCTTCTCCGGCGCTTGACGGCGTTCCTGAAGAAGTTATCCGCGAAGAATTGAAGCGCGCTGGATATCCTGAAAATGGAAAAATAGCTTTGTATGACGGAAAGACCGGAAGAAAATTTGATCAATCTTCAACAGTTGGATATATTTACATGCTTAAATTGAATCACTTAGTAGAAGACAAAATCCATCAGCGTTCAATCGGGCCTTACTCATTAGTTACTCAGCAACCTTTGGGCGGAAAAGCCCAGTTCGGAGGCCAGAGATTCGGGGAAATGGAAGTATGGGCTTTAGAAGCATATGGGGCCGCGCATACATTGCAGGAAATTTTGACTATAAAATCAGACGATGTTCCAGGCAGATCCAAAGCATATGAAGCAATCATAAAAGGCGAGCCCATTGAAAAGCGCAATGTTCCTGAATCATTCAATGTGCTTGTGCGCGAGTTAAAGGGGCTTGGGCTTGATGTTGAATTGCTCAAAAATGGAAAAGTTATAAAAGAAGAAGAGAGTAAATAAAAAACTATGTCAACGCCTTCAACAACACGAACATTTTCTTCTCCGCAATCAGCTCCCAGGCCTGTTGATTTTGACGCGATCCGGTTGCGCCTAGCAAGCACTGATGATATACATCGCTGGTCACATGGAGAAGTATTAAAGCCGGAAACCATAAACTACAGAACTCAAAAACCAGAAAAAGACGGTTTGTTTGATGAGCGTATTTTTGGTCCAACCAAGGATTGGGAATGCTATTGCGGAAAATATAAGCGCATCAGATACAAAGGCATTGTGTGCGACAAATGCGGCGTGGAAGTTACTCGCGCTTTAGTTCGGCGCGAGCGAATGGGGCATATTGATTTATCAGCGCCTGTTTCGCATATTTGGTTTTTGCGTGGCGTGCCTTCTAAAATCGGTCTAGTTTTGGATTTGTCTGTTCAAGAATTAGAAAAAGTTATCTATTTTGCCAGTTTTATTATTACATCAGTTGATGAAGATAAGAAAAAACAGCTTCTTGAGCAGGTAGGACAAGAATATAAGAGCAAGTCATCATCTTTAGAAAAGGAATTCAAAAATGCGCTTGAGCAGAAGCAAGAAGCTTTAACTAAAACAGGAATTTCTGCTGAAGCATTGGCGCAAAAATTAGCAAAAGAAAAAGGCCTAATGCAGGATTTGTTGGCTGAAAAGAAAGAGCAATTAGATAACGCGTTTGAAACAGCCAAGCAAGAATTATCTTCTTTAGCAGTTAAGCAGGTTGTTTCAGAGAGCTCGTACCATGATTTATCAATGAAGTATGGGCATATTTTTGACGCTGGAATCGGGGCTGAGGCTATTTATGAACTTTTAAAAAGCATTGATCTTGGCACGCAAATAAAAGAGATGGATCAGCAATTGGAAAAAGCAAAAGGCGGGCGACGTAAAAAGCTTATGCGAAGAGAAAAGCTTCTCCAGAGCTTGTCAAAAACAGGCATTAGGCCTGAATCAATGGTATTAACCGTGATTCCAGTTATTCCTCCTGATTTGCGGCCTATGGTTCAGTTAGATGGAGGAAGATTCGCCACAAGCGATTTAAATGATTTGTATCGCAGGGTCATCAACAGAAATAATCGCTTGCGCAGATTAAAGGACTTGAATGCTCCTGAAGTTATTGTGCGCAATGAAAAGCGAATGTTGCAGGAAGCTGTTGACGCGCTTATCGACAATAGCGCGCGCCATGGCAAAACCGTGACTGCCTCAACTGGCCAGCGAAGGGTATTGCGCTCAATCGCTGATATGCTTAAAGGAAAGCAAGGAAGATTTCGGCAGAATCTTTTGGGAAAGAGAATTGACTATTCAGGACGAAGCGTTATTGTTGTTGGTCCTAAATTAAAATTGCACCAATGTGGTTTGCCAAAAACCATGGCTTTGGAATTATTCAAGCCGTTTGTTATAAGCCAGCTTATTAAGCGCGAAATTGTGCATAATGTGAGAAGCGCGAATAGGTACATTGAAGCAGGGCACGCCGAGGTCTGGGATATTCTAGAAGAAGTAACGCGCGACGCTCATGTGTTTTTGAATCGCGCCCCAACCTTGCATCGTTTGGGAATACAGGCGTTTCAGCCGGTTTTGATTGAAGGAAAAGCAATTCACGTCCATCCATTGGTTTGTAGCGCTTTTAACGCTGACTTTGACGGAGACCAAATGGCTGTGCATGTTCCACTTACTCTTGAAGCGCGGCGCGAGGCAAAAGAGATTATGCTTTCTTCTAAAAATCTACTTAAGCCAGCAACTGGAGAGCCGGTCTCAACCCCAGGGCTTGATATTGTGTTTGGCTGCTATTATCTTACCCAGCTTGATGAAAGCCAGCCAAAATATGAAAAGATTTTTTCATCAGAGCAAGAAGCAAAGCTTGCGTATGATTATGATATAGTGAGCTTGCACAGAATGATCAAGGTTAAAAAAGACAATGAAATTTTAGAAACTACTGTAGGCAGAATAATGTTTAATGAAGTTATTCCGGAAAAAATCGGGTTTGTAAATGAAGTTACTAACAAAAAATCATTAAAAAATATCACAAGCCAGTGCTTTAGGTTATATGGATTAGAGCAAACCGCTGCAATGCTTGATGATTTAATGCAGCTTGGATTCTATCATTCCACCCGTTCTGGAATGAGTTGGGCAATGGCTGATTTGCCAGAGCTTTCAGAAAAGAAAGAAATGCTTTCTATTTCCCAGTTAGAGGTTGATAAAATTCAAGAGCAATATGAAGAAGGCCTTTTAACTGATGATGAGCGCCATTCTAGGGTAATTGAAATTTGGGCGCGCGTTAAAGATGAGATTACTCAAAAAGCGCAGAATTCTTTTAATAATCCATTGAATCCTATTTATACTATGGTTGAATCAGGAGCTAGAGGCTCTTGGGGGCAGACCACTCAGATGATGGGAATGAAGGGATTAGTTACTTCTCCATCTGGCGCAACCATTGAATTGCCTGTTAAAGCGAACTTTAAAGAAGGATTTGATGTGCTTGAATATTTTATTTCAACTCATGGCGCCAGAAAAGGTTTGACTGACACAGCGCTTCGAACAGCGAACGCTGGATATTTGACTCGGCGCTTGATTGATGTGGCGCAAGATATCATCATTGCTGAAGATGACTGCAAAGATACTGAAGGATGGGATATTACTATTGCTGATAGCGAGCTTATGGGAGAAACAATCGCTGAGCGTGTTTCAGGAAGAACAGTTATGCAAGACATAAAAGGCAAGAGAGGAAAAGTAATCGTTAAATCAGGGGAAATGATTAATTATGATCAAGCAGAAGAAATCGCTAAATTGGATTTGGAATGCGTTAAAATAAGGAGTGTGCTTTCATGCAAGTCAAGGCGCGGCATTTGCGCTAAATGCTATGGTTATGATTTAGGATATAATAAGCCAGTTGAGCTTGGAACAGCAGCTGGAATTATAGCTGCTCAGTCAATCGGAGAGCCTGGAACTCAGCTCACAATGCGCACATTCCATACTGGAGGAGTTGCATCAGGCCAGGATATTACCCAAGGTTTGCCTAGGGTTGAAGAAATTTTTGAAGCGCGCAGAATTACAAAAGGCGCTATCATATCCGAAATTACCGGAAAAGTATCTAATATAACGGATGAGAACGGGGTTCGGACTATTACTATTACAGCCGCGATAGAGCAAGAAGAAAAATATTCTTTGGAAGAGTATTCAGAAGAAAATTGCAAAGTTGATGACAAGGACAAGGTTAAAAAGGGTGATGTTCTATTTTCAGAAGGTGATGATGTGGTAAACGCTGGCATGGATGGCACTATTAAGCGCACTAAGAAGTTCGTGCGCGTGGTGTCTAGCGCCGGAGATCAGATTTCATATATAGTGCCTGGCAATTTCGGCATTCTGGTGAAAAAGGGCGAAGTAGTGAATCAAGGAGATGTTTTATCTGAAGGAAGCGTTGATTTGCATGATTTATATGAGCTTAAAGGAGAGGACGCGGCTAAGAAATATGTTATGAAGGAAATTCAGAATATTTATTCTTCCCAAGGTCAAAAATTAAATGACAAGCACTTGGAAATTAATTCGCGCCAGATTTTCTCTAGAGTGTATATTAAAGAGGCAGGAGACACGGATTTTCTGCCTGGCGAGATTGTTGAGCGGGCTCATTTTAATTCAGTTAATATTGATACAAAGAAAGAGAAAAAACAGCAAGCAATCGGAGAAGTGCTTTTGCTTGGAGTTACTAAGTCGTCTTTATCTACTGAGTCATTCCTTTCTGCCGCCTCTTTCCAGGAAACCGCGCGCGTATTAATTGACGCGGCTATTACTGGCAAGGTGGATCATTTGCGCGGTTTGAAAGAGAATGTCATTATTGGGCGCTTGATTCCTGCTGGTACTGGATTTCAAAAGGGTTTGGTAAAATAAATTATATTAAAAAATCCCCCAGCGTATGCTGGGGGATTTTTAGTGTCTAAAAATTCTATGCTTTTATGCCATTATTTATATTTTTTCGCAATTTCTTTTGATCCATTGGGCAATCTTTTCCAGATTAACATTATTGATTTATATATTTTTTTCATAAAATAGATCAGGATGACGAAATGAGTTGATATACAGCAACCCCGAACGCCACTGACACATTCAAAGATTCTTTTTTGCCGAGCATGGGGATTTCAACAATTTCATCCGCGCGCTTTAGAATATCTTGCGGCAACCCTTCAACCTCATTACCAACTACTAAAGCGTATTTTTTTGATTTTTTTAGTTTCACGCTCTCAAGCGCTGTGCTATCCTTATGCTGTTCTAATGCCAGTATAGCATATCCTTCATGTTTTAACTTATCTAAAAGTTCAGTGATAGATGTTGCATGTTCCCATGGTATATATTCTTCCGCGCCCAGAGATACTTTATGTAAAGCGCTGTTTTTGCGGCCAAACCTATCAACCGGACTGGGGGTAATACCGCACAAGTATAATTTTTCAATGCCAAGAGCGTCCGCGGTGCGGAATATTGAACCAACATTATGGTTGGAGCGTATGTTGTGGAGGATTGCTATCATAACTTATGGGCAATTCTTTGCTTTTCGAAAAAATGAAAAAATGGGGACATGACCCATTTCTTTCAAGCAGATTTTTTTGCTGCCCTCCTCCCATTTCAGGATTTCTCATACTCATAGTGTATTACTCCTTTTAAAATAATTACTAAATAAGTTAATTTATTATAGCATATTTATTTTATTTCTAGAAATGAAACAAAAAGTGGAATAAAAAGAGTACTGTACAGCATTCTATTGCCAAATTTATATTATTGACATATACTATATCTCAACTTCAATTTTAGCCCTTTTAAAAGGAGTGTATAAAATGCCTGAACAGAAGGAACGTTCGTGCGGAAATTGTACCGCCTGTTGCAAAACCCACGCTGTTTTTGAGATTGATAAAATGCCGGGACAATGGTGCGATCATTGCGAGAAAGGAAAAGGATGTCGCAAATACAATGATCGGCCCGGAGTGTGCAAAGAATTTCGCTGCGAATGGATTAAGGGATATGGAGAACGTCCTGACAGAACAAAGGTGGTTATAGATTTTCATAATCAAGGAGCGATGGGGAATTTGGCCCAATTGTGGGAGGTGTCGGAAGGCGCTTTAGGCCGTTCCTATGCAACCAGAATTAGAAGCGAATGCTTGGGCGGCGATGTTTGCGTCTGCTATATGTATTTGGATGGCAGAAAAGAAATGTTTGTGCCGCCTGGATTTTTCGTTTCGCCAGCGCTTCTGGCGAGGTTGAATGAGGAGGGTATTAAGCTATTTAAGACCAAGGGAATATCCATAGCCGTGCAGGGCCTCAAATGAGGCTCTGTTTTTTTGGGTTTCATACCGCGCTAACGTGCGGCGCACCGCCGCGCCCGCGCGAAAATCGCAAAACAGCTAGCTGTTTTGCATGAAATGGGTTTTAACTGCGTTTAATAAATCCGACCATAAAAACAGGATATATATCCTGTTTTTATGAAACGAAAAATGATACGACTTGTATATATTTAAAATATATACAAGTTTACGCCCTGCCTTTTTCCACTTTCCCCCGCATCTGCATATGCGCGGACTGAGTCTGATCCAGCAGTTCGCTTTCATTGATTAACAGATGCTTGCGGTCTTTGATAATAAATTTTCCGTTAATCATCAAATCTCGCACCGTGCGGCCGCCATGGGTAATTAAGTTGCCAACCAAGGTAATGGGATTATTAACATCATACGGAACAAAGCCTCGGTCTTTGAGCTTCCAAAAACAGATATCTGCCTTATGTCCGGGTAAAATCTTGCCTCGGTCCGGCATATGCAGCACCCGGGCGCCGTTGGCGGTTATCATTTTAAAAAGCGAGCCAAACTTAATGGTATTATCATACAAATGCGTTATGCGCGCCTGATACGCTTCGGTTAATATATCCAGCCGGCTTTTAGAAACAACGCTGTCTGTTCCCAAGGACACATACGGGGCCCCGTTTTTTTCGTCAAACAGCCAGAATTTGAATGTTCCGCTTTTATGGATTGCGTTTGATGTGGGCAAATGCGCTATCCCGACTTTATGCTGTACTAGTTTTTTTATTTCGCTGCCAGTAACATAAATAACATGCGAGGCCAATGTTCTCTCATTGAGCAGGCCATGTTTTTCAAGCAGTGCTGTTTCGCGCATGCCATGTATTTTTTCGGCCTGCTTTGCCACAAATTCGCTTTCAGCCATGTGAAACGTGAACAAGGCGTTGTATTGCTCTTGAAGCGCGCGCATTTGCTTCAGCACTTCTGAACTTGCTTTGTATAAGTAATGGATATTTATGGCTGGAATTGAAGCGCTGTTTTTTTCTTTTAAATATTCGGCTGCCATTTCCGGGGTATTATCTGGCCGCGAATTGCTTACCGCGCTCACGGCATTGATGAGATTCTGTTTGGTTGATTGGGCCGCGATTTCAGCGGCCTCAAAACTCGGGCCATGGGTCAGGGTGGTGGTGATGCCGTATTTTTGCTGTTCAGTGATATCTCCGATAGCGGCAATCGCCAGGGCAGCTTCGGTTTCAAACTTCTGCCACTGGGCCATGGCCGCGATGGTTTCATCAATGCTTTCGCCTTCATCCAGCATCATGGCGCTTCTCATCAAATACATGTGAATATGCGCGTGCGTATTTATAAGCCCCGGGGTAATAACCGCGCCTCCGCGCTTGCCCGCGTCATACACAATATCAAAATTTTGTTGTTTGACTTTATCAGAAGGCAGGACTTCTTTGATAATATCGCCTTCAATAATAATGGAATGATTTTCCAGAATGGAAATATGGTCGTCTTTGTCTGTGGTAAACAAAAACCGCGCATTATGAATCAATACGCGCTGGTAGTTCTTGTTTTTGATTTCATACCTGCTGTGCGCGTCCTTTTTTCCGCCTTTTTTCGGCTCAATCTTTGCGTGAGATGCGAGCGACGCGGCGATAGATTGGAGCGTTTCGGGTTTCATGTGTTTATAGATAATAGCGAAGATTTGCGGTTCTGTCCATTATTCCCACTCAATAGTGCCTGGCGGTTTATTAGTGATATCGTAGAAGATATAATCAATCTTGCCAGTGTTGAGGATTTTTTGGGTGATGCGCTTGAGTATATGGCGCTTGATGCGCGCGAAACTCGCTGTCATTGCCTCTTTGGATGTCACTGGACGTAGCACTACAGATTCAAAATGTTTGCATCCTATGGGAATCAAAACAGTGGGGAATTGCCAAATTTTGTCGTACAGCCCCGCGTTCTGAATTTCTTGCATAACAATGTTATCAATTTTTTGCAATAGCTTGATTCTGTCCAAGGTGAGTGTTCTATCTTCATTCGGAAAGTTAAACACGAGATCCTTCAACTCCGCGGGTACGCTCCGCTCAGAGCCTGCCCCGAGTATTCCGAGGGGATGACGTGTCCTATTAAGAAGCACTAGTACGCGGTTAATTTCTTTCGTCGCGTTCGTGATATTGGATGAGATTTTGTCTAGCGCGTCCCATGTTTTGTTGCTCGTGATTGCTAATGGGTGGGCATAGGTGCGATTGTCGCCTTGCACGCCCACTGATTTGATAGACAGGATATGATAGTTCGTTATTGGCAGTCGGACTTTGGAAATATCCGGAAGAACTTGCTTTTCATCTGTGGCGTTGTGGCACAGAATCCTGATTGCTAACCCTGGGCCTGGGAACGGATGTCGGTTCACCATTTTTGAGGGAAGCCCTAAGAGCGTGCCGAGTTTTCGCACTTCATCTTTGTAAAAATCAGCAATCGGCTCAATCACTTTACCTTGTTTGATTAGTTTTTGAATCGCGTCCACGCGGTTGTGGTGGGTCTTTATGGTATCAGCATGCTTGGTGGCGCCGGTTTCAATGGTATCAGGATATATGGTGCCTTGCGCTAAAAGCCATTGCAAGGAATCCAGATTCAATTTTTTAGCTACCACATCTTTAACATCAATAAATGTTTGGCCAATGATTTTGCGCTTTTGTTCCGGGTCAGCAACGCCTTTCAAGCGCTCGTAAAAGATTTTGCTGGCGTCATGCGCGCGCAAATTAGTAAAGCCGGCTTGTTTCATGAATTTCCGGATTTCACTTGATTCGCGCAATCTCATAAACCCGGTATCAATGTACAAGCCATACACGCGTTTTGAACCGAGCGCTTTAGTCAGCAAGCTGAAAGCCACTGAAGAATCCACACCACCGCTCACCAACAAGAATACTTTTTTGTTTTTTACTTGTTTTTTGATTTTCTTGATTTGCTCATCAATAATATTATTAATCTGCCAGTTTTTTTTGGCTTGACAGATAGCAAACACAAAATTGTTTAAAATTTTCAGCCCTTGATCAGTGTGATGAACTTCAGGATGAAACTGCAAGCCGTAAAAGTCGCGCGCACTATCTTTCATGGCAGCAATAGCGCAATCATTAGTAGAACCGATTGTTTTAAATTCTTTGGGAAGTTTTGACACGCTATCTCCGTGGCTCATCCAGACAGTTGAAGATTTTTTTATTTTCGCAAAGAGCGGGGATGTGCCTTGCAAGGTCAGTTTTGCTCTGCCATATTCTTTTATTTTTCCGGGACGCACCGTGCCCTTAAGCGTATGCGCCATAAGCTGGTGCCCATAGCACAAGCCCAGTATCGGCAGTCCTAACGCAAAAATCTTCGCGTCAACGCGCGGAGATTTTTTGTCGTAAACCGATTGCGGCCCCCCGGAGAGAATTATGCCAATCACGTCTTTAGGTAGCTTCAGGGCTTTGATGTCAGTTGGATAAATTTTAGCCAGCACCCCGAGCTCGCGTATGCGGCGGGCGATTAAATGCGTATATTGCGAACCAAAATCAAAAATAGCAATATGTTTCATGTTTTTGACTGTATTCATCAATTAAGGTAGGATATAACGTATAATACTTAAAATATACGCTCTATGCAAGAAGCTCTAACATTTGACGATGTTCTTTTGGTTCCCCAATACACTGATACCCGGCCCAGATTAGTGAAGACTGATTCAAAATTTTCGCGCAATGTGGCGTTAAAAACTCCTTTGGTAAGTTCTCCCATGGATACAGTCACTGAACACAAAATGGCTATTGCCATGGCCCTTTCCGGGGGCTTGGGAATTGTTCATAAAAATCTTACCATATCTGAACAGGCCGAAGAAGTTGCCATGGTAAAACGGTTTGAAAACGGGTTTATTATTGATCCCATAACAGTTGAGGCTGATGATGCAATCAGTGTTGTATATAAGATAAAACAGGATAAAGGAATCAAAAAAATTCCCGTGCTGAATAAGCGGGGCCAATTAGCAGGCATGGTGACTAATTTGGATTATTTCTGGCCAACAGATAGGCGTAAGAAAGTTCGGGATGTGATGGCCAAAGTTAAAGATTTAGTAACTGCTCCGGCCAATACTTCTTTGGAGCGGGCGAATGATATTATTTGCAAAAAGAAATTATCAATTTTGTGCCTGGTTGAGAAAAGTGGCAAATTAACATCAATTGTCACGCGCAAGGATTTGGAGAAAAATGAATTGTATCCGAACGCGAACAAAGACGCGCGCAAGCGGTTGCGCGTGGGCGCGGCTCTGAGTTTTGGCGAGGACACTATGGTTCGCGCACGCGCTTTGGCAGAAGCTGGAGTTGATGTGCTGGTGGTTGATACCGCGTATGGGCATTCCAAAGGAGTGATTGATATTTTGCATGAGCTTAAGCGCGATAACGCAACCAAAGAGATTGATATTGTGGCCGGCAATGTGGCTACCAAAGAAGCGGTTGAGGACTTGATAAAAGCCGGCGCTGACGGTGTTAAAGTCGGTATAGGGCCTGGCTCAATTTGTACTACCCGGGTAGTGGCTGGTGTAGGTGTGCCACAGATCAGCGCGGTTATGGATGCTGTGGCTGGCAGAGGCAAGCACAAAGATGTGTCTATTATCGCGGATGGGGGCATAAAATATTCCGGCGATATTGCCAAGGCCTTGGCAGTTGGGGCTGATTGCGTAATGATTGGCGGCTTGTTTGCCGGCACTGAGGAAGCGCCCGGAGACACGGAGTTTTTCAATGGCAAGATGTATAAAACATACCGCGGCATGGGTTCTGTTGCTGCTATGAAAAAGGGATCAAAAGACCGGTATGGCCAGGCGTCAGTCAAGGAAAGTTCGGAATTTGTGCCCGAAGGAATTGAGGGAAGAATTTTGTATCGGGGCCCGGTTAGCGCGGTAGTGTACCAGTTGGAAGGCGGCTTGCGCGCTGGCATGGCATATACCGGTGCTAAGAATATTCCTGAATTTTATAAAAAAGCCAAGCTGGTGCGCATAACCGGAGCCGGCTTGGTTGAGTCCCATCCGCATGATGTGGAGATAACCAAAGAAGCGCCTAACTATGGCAAGGCCGGGTAGGGGCGTTAATGATTTGTTCGTACATAAAAACCGCAATAGATGCGGTTTTTATGAACGGCTCTGCTTCACGATTTCAGAACCCTAAAGTGGCTTGAGTTCATTATATTTCCTGAAAAAATGTTCAAACAAACACAGCAGTTGTTGGATTTGGCGCGTGCTTGATGGGAATTTTCGAACCATAGGGTGCAGCAGAAAAAGTATTCGTTGCATTTGACAAAATTTTTATACCTGCTATACTGTAGGCAAGCTCCGAATACCGCCTGTAAGGCGGGTGCCTGCAAGGGATAGGAGTTTTTTAAATTTCGCGAATAACACCTGCTTTCACTAATCTGTGAAAGTATTTTTTTGTGTATTCTTGAGCTTCTAAGTAGTCCCTGACAAATCCAGCAATCGCGTCTGACAATCGTATGAGCGCGCTTTGTTCGTCTTTGAGCCCTTTTATTTTTTCTGTTTTAGTGCCTAAGTGCCTCAATTCAACCGCAACTGTTTTAATAATATGCTTGTTCAGTCCATCAATATAAATAATAGCGGATTTTTCTTGATTATTTGATACTTCAATACTTTTCGCGATAGCTTCTACTGTGGCTCCAGAGTAATCATCAATTTTAAAGAAGTGTTCTATGAAAATATATCCTTTGAGTTGTTCTTTGTGTGCAATTAGAGAATCTAAAAAATTCAATTTTATTTTATTGTCAGTTTTTTGCCATTTTGATTTCTTTTTTGATTCTCTTTCTATTTGATGCATGAGTTTTTCCAATTTTTCTTTTGCATTATAAGACACTACAACAGTGCAACAAACAGAAAACAAAACACCTTTTGTGTCTTGTCCTGTTTCGTCTACATAGCAGTATACTTTTTCCATATATTCAGAATTATATCAGCGCACTAGTGTTGCGTTAAAAATCCAATGAAAATAAGCGTTTCTGAGCATGGTCTTCAAAAGTATGTAGATCAAACTCAGAAAGCAATGTATTTATCGGGGTTTTCTCAAATTGAGAGACCTGTAAAATTTGTAGAATTTCGTATAAATCTTTCTTGATGTTCATTTCTTTTTTCATGATAGCAACCAATAGAAACGCGCACAAGGCAGAGCAGATTTGCGTCTTAACCGCGTTAGCGGAATA
>Ga0210019_1003255_pt1 | contig 15084 bp, 10 predicted proteins | sample CryGeyCG2114_020_2_FD_183969 | JGI IMG/M metagenome (GOLD analysis project Ga0210019, IMG submission 183969) | Groundwater microbial communities from aquifer - Crystal Geyser CG11_big_fil_rev_8/21/14_0.20 (SPAdes) (version 2) | ecosystem: Environmental > Aquatic > Deep subsurface > Groundwater ...
CAAACGAGACCGTAATAAAGAATTACGTAAAAAACCAAGGAAAAACGTATCAAGAGATACATCGTGAAAAGCAGCTTAAACTACTTATGTAAGTGATGAGACCCCGTCAGCTTGCTGCGGGGTAATTCATTATTGACGCACGTGTTATTTTGAAAGTTCCCATCGCCAGATTTCTCTCGCAACAAACTGTTCATCTCTCGCGTACACAAGTGGCATATCTGATTGTTCGTAGGGGGTCAATCTAAAACCAAGTTTTTCGATGTCACGTTGGCAATCGACGGTAATCCATTCTTCTTTGTATCGAAATCGTGGTATGACAAAAATGATACAACCATCAGGTTTTATGATTTTTTTGAAAATCCGAAAGGCATCTATATAGAGTTGTTTCAATTCTTCTGTTTGTTTTTGTAAAAAAACTTTTTGTTCGTGTCCTGTTCGTGGTATGCCCATGTATGGTTCTGTTGCAATGATATCAACTTTCTGTTGCAACATATCTTCTGAAAGAGAACGAATATCACTTTCAAATATGTGTACATGTGAAAGCGTATATTTGAAATTGTCCCGCAGCCAAGCAATATTTTTTTTACTATCATCTATTGCTCTGTCTGATATATCACTGCCTATGATATGCTCAAAACCGAGAGAGATCGCTTCACCAAGAAGTGTGCCAGATCCACAAAAAGGATCGAGTAAAGTATTTTCTTTTTCTGGCATTGCAAGATTGATCATCATGCGTGCAAGTTTTGGTGGGAGCATACCACTTTTGTCATCAATACTTGGGCGACCATAATCTCGTTCACTCATTTCTTCGAATGGCTGAATTGCGCGAGTAATATACACAACATTATCTATGATCGTCAGATGTGATCCTTTTTCTACCAAATTGTTGTGAAGAATAGTCGCAGTGTTTTTTGTTTCCACGTATCTTACCGATCGACCAATTTTTTTTAATTTTTTTTTCACTGCGATTGCAAGTTTTGAAGCATGTGTTCCACCACTCAGAGAAAAGTGAAGTTTTTGGTCAGAAGGTAGTGCGTGTAAATAGGCAAATACTGTGTCTTCAGCATTTCCTTTTGGATCGAGTTTTTCTCCTATGAGTTTTGTCCCGCCGAGTTGTTGCATCAGCTCTTTTGCGTCGATAGGTGTTTCTACAGAAAGCAAAAGAAACTCACCTACTAGGCGTGTGTGTGCAATGCGTATGTGTTTTTGTGTGAAGACTGCCGCTATTTCTTCATGCGAAAGGTCTTTTTGTCGTCCGAGTTGGAAGGCATATATATACATAGAGGGCTATTCTTCCACTTCTGTATCTGTTGTGTCAAGTGTCACAGGTGCTACATCACCAAAAATTGCTCGTGGTGTTGATGTTGCTATTTCATCATATTTTGCATGCCAAGCATCTCGGACTTCTTCGAGTGTAGCAAAATTAATAATATCAGTCCGTTTTGTTTGTTGTACAAAAAAAAGATTTTCGGTCTGTGCGATGGTATCAAAGACGGTTCTATAGAGCTTCCAAAGACCAAAAGAAAGCATGATGAGTATGCATATACCTACTCCGAACGATGCTATACGGAGTACACGGAAATGGGTAAATCGGCTAGTATATACTGTTTGTGAGTATGCCTGACGTTGCTTTGTCGCTGCATGTGTATCAGTGTGTTGTTGTTTCTTCTTTGCATTTTTTGTTTGAGGAACAGGTTCGGGTGATGGAGTAGATATTACTGGCTCTGATGCGGGAGGAGATATAATCGGTTTTGTTTTCTTCTTTGTTTTTTTTGGCATAGGAAAAACGTTACACTGCGGAAGGGCGTGCATAAATGCGCGCCTCAAATTTGAGCGTGGCATGTCCTGCATCTCCTGATTGTTGGAGTGATACAGCTGGTATGAGTACGTAGTATGATTGGGCTTCTAATGTTTTGATATATGAAAATATATCTTGAAATGATCCATTGAGGACAAGAGAAAAAGTATAGTACGGAAGTCCTACAACAGGATCTGCCGTATTACTAAATGTTGCACCGAGCGTCTGGTTCAGGTGGTGCTTTTTTGCGAGAGATTCTAGTTCTTCTATAATCGTGAGTTCGTCACCATTTGGCATAGCGAGTGATTTATATTGTTCCACTTCTTTGCTCACTGGGTCTAGTTCACGTATTGTTCTGCGCATTGCCTGAGTATCATTGTATTGATCGTCGAGCTCTTGTTGGATTTGCTTGATATCATCACTCACCATAAACATCTTTTTTAATGTTGGGTAAATGATAAACATACCAAGCAGGAGGGAACCCATAAAGAGCCCACCTGAGATAATATAAAATTGTTTTTTCAGACTTAACTTATGCAACATACATCAGAAAGTAAACGGGATAGAAAGGGTGAAGTTGATTTTGTCTTGTTTTGTAAGATCACTGAGTGGAATCGTAACTTTGTCAATTTGATCGAGGGATTCCAGTTTGTCTTTTAGCGTAAGGAATGCTTCTCGTGAAGGGGATGACCCTGCAAGCTCGAGTCTATTGTCTTTTCCCACAAAACCGATATGCGCAATAGTGTTTTCTGCTGGAATGGTTTGGGCAATGAGTACGATAGGTGATGACCACTCTCTATATTGATCCTGAATGGCTGATGCCTGTTTTGTGATCGTATTTATTTTTTGAATACGTGCATTGATCTCACCCACGGATGTATGTGTGCGAAGACTTTGGAGTGCGATATCGGCGAATTGAGTTTGCAAAAAGAGCTGTGAAATAATGGAAAAAATCGCAAAACACGAAAGCATAATGAAAATAACTGCGAGCGTATTTTTGATAAAGCCCATAGTCATAATACGCTTTGCGTATTGCTGCTTTTTTTGGGACATGAGATTGAGTCTGATTGGATACATAGCAATGTTATATCATATCATGTGCATGAAAAGGATTTTCTGCTGCCCTGAGTGCAAGGCCAATCGCCGTTGCCAGGCCAAGGGAAGCCGTTTCACTTGGAATGTTCCCTGGTTTGCTTCCAAGGTTTTTCCATACTTTTCCTGGTGCACATGTGACACCGAGCCGTTCGGTAAGCAATTCAGCAAGATGAAGGGTATTGGTTGCGCCTCCAGACATGGTGACATGTGTGACGGTGTTGGTATGTGGAAAGTGGGAATAATAAAATTGAAAGGATTGTTCAATTGTTTCTATGAACATATCAAGACTTTCTTTTATGACACCCAGTGCTTTGCCATATTTTTTTGTGTATGTGACACCGTATGTTTTCTTTAATTTCTCTGCTTCTTCTTGGGATACTTTGAGACTTTGCATGATGGCTGTCGTCAACAGTTCCCCTGAAAATGGGAGGGTCTTACTAAATTGAATCGTTTCATGGTCATACATAATGAGACTGCTCTGCGTCGCTCCTACATCAAGTATCGCACGTGCCTCTCCTTCATACAGTTTGCTAGACGTGATGAGCGACCGTGCTATTGCAAGTGCTTCTATCTCGAGAGAAAGAATACCAAGTCCGAGACTCTCGATAAGATATGTGTACATATCAACAATATATTTTGGCGCTGCGCCGATCAAGATGCGTGTGGTACCAGGATCTATCTCTGGCAACATTTGCCAATCGAGATAATAACTTTCTTCATCAAATGGAATGTGTTGTTTTGCTTGGAGCAGGATGTCATCGTCGATAACATCTTTTGATTCTTTTGTTAGATGAATCACTTTGATAAAGCTATGGATCTCAGGCAATGTTGCTACGACCCATTTTCCTTCGATTGGTTTTGATTCTTTTTTTCCTTGGAGAAGATGTTGAATATATTTTCTAATTTTTTCCGGTTCTTGAATTTCACCGTTGACTATGAGTCCGGGAGGAAGAGAAATTTGTCGTACTGTTTTGAGATGAAAGGATGGGGTGTTTTTGTGCCCTGTTTTATTTTCAAGCTGGACAATCTTAATAGACAAATCGCCAATATCAAGTCCGAACGCATTTGGATATGGATGAAATAACATATTAAAAATTTTGTACAAGGGAATACATTGGCAAAATAACAGATACTGCGACGCCACCAACACCGAGACCAAGAAAAACAATAAGAACAGGCTCCATGATGGTCGTAAAATTTTTCATGGTTTTGTCGACATCATCATTATAAAATGATGCTAGTTCTGTGAGCAGTGTGTCAATTTCTCCTGTACGTTCGCCTACCATGATCATTTCTGTGACGAGTGGAGAGTAGAGGTGTGGATAATTGCGAAGTGATTCTGACAGTGGAACACCTTTTTCCAAATCTTTTGAACTTTTCATGAGTGATAGGCGGTAATTGAGATTGCTACACGTATCTGCCGTAATGGTAACAGCCTCGACAATAGGAATAGCACTTTTCATGAGAGATGAGAGGGTTAATGAAAAGCGTGCTAAATTTATTTTTTTGATGACGCCTCCTACGATCGGGAGGTGTAGGTTCACCGTATGCACTGCAGAGCGAAAACGAACGGATTTTTTTATCAAATAGATAAATCCGACAATGCCAGAAATCGTGAGCACACCCATCAGGACTAGATTGAGCGGTTTGCTCATGAAGTTTGTGATCACAATCAAGATGCGAGTAGGGAGAGGAAGTTCACTCCCAAATTCATCAAAAATAGTTAACAATTTTGGCAAAATAACGGTCGTCATGAGAAATCCAATGCCGATCATTGCGGTCATGACAACAGCAGGGTAAATCATAGCACCACGAATACTCGATGTGAGATCGTGTGTTTTTTTCATCTGGATGGCAATTTGTGTCAGAGCTTCTTCGAGTTTGCCACTTACTTCACCGGCTTCTATCATTTTCACATAGATGCTTGGAAAGACTTTTGGATGTTTTTGGAGGACATCGCTTAGTTGTTTTCCACCACTGACATCTTTTGTGATGTCCGCAATTGTCATTTTGAGTGCTTTGTTGCCTGTTTCTTTTGCAAGAATTTCGAGTGCTTCTACGAGAGACAAGCCTGCATGGATCATGATTCTCAAATGATCCACAAAAAACATTTTTTCGGTAAAAGAAATTCTTGTGAGATGCTTTGCAACCCAATCATTCATTTTTTTTTCAAATGAAGAAAGCTCTCTGGGTTGTTTCTTTTTTTCAGACATAACACAGGCGTAGTTTTCGCCTGTAGTATACCATAGATTCATGGAACAGAAAATCTAATTAGTTTTTTCGTTTTCTTGTTTTCTAGATTTTTTGTTTGTTTATTCTCTCGTTACGCGCAATACTTCTTCCATACTTGTCATGCCTTGTTTTGCTTTGACAAGTCCATCTTGGAGCATGGTGATCATACCATGTTTTACCGCGTAGTCATGAATTTGTGGTGCGGTCGCGCGATTGTTTATGAGTTCTGAGATACCTTCGTCTACCTCGAGGACTTCGTAAATGCCAATACGTCCTTTGTAGCCACTTTGATCGCATTTGCGACAGCCCGGTGCTCTAAAAAATTCCATTGAGGCAAGTTTTTTTTCTGCAGACTTGAGTGGTACGTCATGTTCTTGAAAAAGTGACAAAATTGTTTTGACGTCTACCAACTTTTGCAGTTCTTTTACTGCTGGTGCATCAAGTTTGTATGATGTACGACAATGTTCACACAGGCGACGTACGAGACGTTGGGCCACGATAATATTTGCGGTAAATGCAATCAAAAATGGTGGAATACCCATGTCCATAAGACGAGGCAGGGTGGTCGGTGCATCATTTGTATGCAATGTAGAAAGCACCAAATGTCCGGTCATCGCGGCGTGCATAGCAATTTCGGCCGTTTCTTGGTCACGAATTTCTCCGACCATGATAATATCTGGATCCTGACGCAAAAATGCACGAAGACCAGAGGCAAAATCAAATCCTACACGTGGATTGATCTGACTTTGGTTGATGCCACCCACATGATACTCTATAGGATCTTCAATGGTTGAGATATTTACTCCTGGTTGATTCAGAATGCCCAAGAGAGAATAGAGTGTTGTGGTTTTTCCACTCCCTGTTGGCCCTGTGACGAGGACCATACCGTGTGGTTTTTTGATCGCAGCATCCACAAGCTTTCGTGCGCCCGGAAGAAAACCAAGTTGATCGAGTGTCAGTGGTTTTTGTCCCTCGTGTAAGACACGCATAACTATTTTTTCACCATCATACACAGGAATGACTGAGACACGAAAGGCAAGTTCTTCTTCGTTGACTACGATTTTAAATCGTCCATCTTGTGGTACCATGTGTTCATCAATTTTCAAATTTGAGAGTATTTTTATACGTGCCATGATACCGTTTTGGACTTGTTTTGGGAGGTGCATGACGGAGTGAAGAATGCCATCAACTCGATATCTGACAGATACATCTTTTTCAGTTGGTTCTATGTGTATATCACTGGCATCTTGAAAAATTGCATGTTCCAAAATACTTTTTACAATGTTGATGATAGGCAATTCTGCAGCAACCTTTTTTAATTCTTCTGGTTTATAATTTTTTTTACTTGAAACACCTACTTGTTTGAGTTCTTCTTCGAGATCTGCATGATACAGGCGCAGGGCATGCTTTATCCCGCTCGGTGTTGCGAGCGAGACAGCTGGAATCAGCCCTGTTTTTCGTCGCATGAATTCAATCGTTTGGATGTCGAGAGGATCGAGCATTGCGAGGTGAATGGTGTCTTTTGATTTTTCAAACGCAATAATATAGTGTGTTTCGGCAAGCGGCTGGGGGACGATAGAAAGGGTATCTCGAGATATTTCCATCTCGCTGAGGTCAACGAGTGGGACGTCCATTTTTTTGCTCATGTACTTGTACAGATCCTTTTCTTTGACAATGCCTTCGTCTACCAAAAAAAGCTCAAGTCTCTTTTCCGAGTCTTCTGCTGTTTTTTTCAACGTTTCAATTTTTGCTGGTTTCAATTTTTGTTCCTCCGTGAGATACGAAGTAATGATGTCTTTTGGAAACATAACATATAGATGATAGATACTCATATCATAGCATATACATTGACCATATGACGAGTATATGTGCTGGCAAAGCCAGAACACCGCTCAATATAGGCAAAACCTTGACAACTGGACCCTGTCCTGCTATAGTGCATTCCACTACAAATGATACAGCGCACCTGTCTGTCGGGAGGTCGACCCTGACGTCGGAGGAGATGGGATAAATTCTTATATTATATACTATGAAGCAGTACGAACTCTTAGTCGTACTTCCTGGCACGATGGAAGAAACCGTTGTTTCTGACATGGTACAGCAGGTGAAAACCGTTGTTGAAAAACACGGTGGAGCAAACATTACGATGCAAGATCGGGGCAAGAGTAGACTCGCATACCCAATCAAGCATATTCGATATGGCTATTTTCATATCGTGCATTTCACCGCAGAAGATGGCTCAAAAATACAAGAGATGCAACAAGAATTGTCTTTACTCCGAGATATCTTGCGTGCGATTATTACCACATTTGATCCAAAGATGCGTGCAGAAACACAAAAAAAACTTGGACGAACAGAGGAAGGTCCTATGAAAACACTTGCAAGCGTCTTTGAGCGATTTGGAGGCGAAGCAAAAAGTGCAGAGCCGGTGATGGAAGAAAAAAAGCAAGCACCAAAGCAAACTGCAAAGGAAATGCCAACAAGTGCGACAAAGGAAAAAGCAGAAGACGTATCAACCGAGGCTCCACGTGTCTCAGAAACACCGGCAGAAAAAATCGAACCTGTCGCAGAAGAAGCAACATCCGTTGCTATGGAAGATATCGACAAAAAATTGGATCAGCTGCTTGAAGAAGATCTCAAGCAAGTGTAATATAAAGACACTATTCTCTTAATCCACGTCTCTATGGATCTCAATCGCGCAACCATCCTCGGGCGACTCACCCGAGACCCCGAACTCCGCTCTACCACGAGTGGCAAAACCGTCGCTACACTCAGTGTCGCAACCAATCGTGTGTGGAATGACCAGTCTGGTCAAAAGCAGGAACAATCTGAATTCCACAATTGTGTCCTTTGGGGAAAACTTGCAGATATTGCAGGACAATACCTCAGTAAAGGACGTCGTGTGTACGTCGAAGGACGAATTCAAACACGTGACTGGGTAGGAACTGACGGTGTGAAGAAATATCGCACTGAGCTCGTTGCTGACAATCTGATCATGCTCGATGGCCCACGTGGTACAGGAAGTGCTCCAGCAGGAAGTAACGATGACAGTATGCCTCCTGTGGATGATAGTTCTGGTGACGATGAGATAAAAGTAGAAGACATCCCATTCTAAATGTATTATGGCACAACAAAGAAAACAACAGCGAAATAACACGCCAAAGAAGCAGGAAAAACGATACTGTTTTTTCAAGGCGTACGATATCGAAGATGTTGATTACAAAGATATCGAAACACTTCGCCGATTTCTTTCTTCAAACATGAAGATCAAACCTCGACGAAAGACAGGTCTCTCTGCAAAATACCAACGTAAGGTTGCTAAGGCAATCAAGCAGGCACGTATAGCAGGACTCCTCGGATTTACTGCAAAGTAAACAAGAAAGCAAGAAAACAATAAATCTAGAAAACAATAAAACAAAAACCGGCAAGTTGCCGGTTTTTTGCTTTATAGGATATATTGTAGTTCGTCATTACTATTTACAAATTACGACTATACTGTACCAGGGCCCGGACGGAGTACAATGCGCTCATGTTGAGTGAGCCACAATGTATTCGCATCCGGACCTTGGTGGGCGACGCATGCCTCAGCGGAGGCTAGCTCAACGCGAGGGCGTCAACGCGGCATCTCGCCGCGAGTTGCTCCGGGACTAGTCCGGAGGAATGGGGCGTCGGAGGAACCGACACTTCGTCATGCGTCCGCCGATGCTGGTCTTGATGGCGGGCGTGCTGTGCTTCTGGTGGCGAAGCATGGCTCTCTCCTTGTTACGGGTGTATGCAAAAAGAGGCAACGTGCCTCCCTGTAAAAATAGTATCACACGAAGTTGAATTTTTTGCAACTAATTTTGTTTATTCGTTTATTGGTTGATTAGATTATTTGTACGGAGTGACAAGCGTCAGCTTGTTTCTTAGCGGCGATACCCTTGCTATGTAACAAGCTGACGCTTGTCACTCCACTCGCAGAGTAGAATAGTTTTTTAGTTTTTCAGGGAACACTGATGCTTTAGTACTTGATTTTTTTCTATCCACGATTGTTACGTGTTACGTGCTATGTGTTACGTGAAAAAAATGATATACTGAACCTACATTGCAAGCACTATCAACAGTGTTATGTTTCACCGCAAACAAACCGCAACTGCCCCGCCCCAGAAAACGCATGCAACAACAGACAGCTATTGGATATGGCATGGCTTTTTTAGTTCGTATAAAACACTCAAAGAAAGTAGTCCAGCATATAAGGATAAAAAGCGACTAGCCCACATGAGGAATCAGATCATCTTACACTATGTAAAGAACTTTTTTTTGTTTCCCATTTGGTTTTTCAGATTACTCGTTCCATCATACATGAAAGGAGACGTAAACCTCTGGACCAATCTCAAAACAATAACACTCAATAAAGAATTCCGCCCCCTTCGTATCGCCCTGCTCTCTCAAGTGGTGTTTCTTTTTTTCCTTGCCCAGTTCGGTGTTACGGTGTTTTACAAACATGCTATCCCCACATATGCCGCGACCTACACCTTCACCCAGTCCTCCTGGAGTGGGAGTGCGTCTACGACAGCGACCGGTCTTCACCCTGGTGACGCTACGGGATGGACGTATTATTATAGTGCGTCGAGTACTATTTCTGCTGGATCAGATGTACGACTGAGTGCTGTTACAGATTCATTTACAAAAACAAGTGACACGGATTTTGGTGGAGCTACGACGAGTAGTGTGGAAGTGAGTGGGAGTGGAGATAGCGCGAGTGTAGTGCTTACGAGTACGGCGGATGAAATTTATGATTGGATTCAGCCTGATGGTGGATCTTCTACATCTACGGTTATCACTGATCCACCTGTTGATTTGGGATCAAGTCAATATGTAGGTGTGAAATACGGAAATTATATGTTCTATATTGGAGACACTGGAAGCGTGTACAGATATGATGTTTCTGGTAACTCTTGGGATACCATGTCCAGTCAAACATTAAATAGTGGGGATAGTTTTTATATGCCTGGAACAAAAGATACTGTTAATGGTAAAGTTTATTTTTTAGCTCAAAATGACCCTGGTACAAGTTATGCTTTTTATTCTTATGATCTCGCTACTGATACATGGGGTACATTGCATAATTCAATATATGGTGCACACGCAGGTTGGGCGATGTATATTTCTCCTGAAGTTGGGGCAGGAACAATATTTGCCTATTATTCAAATAATGGAGCCAAAATTCAATATGATATTGAAACAGATCTTTGGACATTTTCTGGTGCGCCAGGAGGTTCCTTTAGTAGGGGAGGAAGGAATAGTGATGGAACAGAATTTTATCTTTTTTCTGGTGGCATTCATACATATGATGGTGCAACATGGACTACTATTACGAGCACCCTCCCCAGTTTAAGTGGTGCTGTTGGTCTTATACATGATAAGAATTTTGAAAATTTTTATTACTACAATTACAATACCTTGTATCAATACAATATCAGCTTGAATCAATGGGCTCAATTGTCAGGTCATCCTGCGGGGACAACTTCTTATTCACCTATCCTTTTTGCTTCGGATGAAGATAACAACTATATATATGCAATCAAGGGAGGAAGTTATACCAATTTTCATATATTTGATGTTGCATCATCTACCTGGACACAGTTGGTGGATATGCCTAATATCTATCCCTATCATATAGAGCAAGATCCAGAAAATCATGCAATATATTATGCCGCATATTCTACGGGTAAAATGTACAAATACGTCTCCGCCACCCTCACCTATGACACCCCCGGTACCTACACCTCAGCAGTCATCGACAACGGATCCCACGCAGGGTACACAACGATGGACTACACCACCACACTAAACTCCCAAACAGTCACCCTCGACGTCCGCGCCGGAGATAGCACAGACACCGGTGACGGGAGTTGGACGAGCTGGACCACGGGTGTCGCTAGTGGTGGAGATATCTCAGCCCTCGGCACTCATAGATACATCCAATACCGCGCAAACCTCTCAACGAGCGACATCACAAAAACCCCAACCCTCGATGACATCACGGTGAACTTCAATACATACACATCTGGCGAAGTAATCTCCAGCCCCTATGACAGCTATGATGCTGCCAACGTGCTGGCTGGAGTGTCGTGGACAGGGACCACGTCGACAGACGAAGTGATCAAATTCCAACTTAGAACATCTGCCGATGGAGCTTCATGGACAGACTGGATGGGAACCGATGGAACAAGTAGTACATATTTTACCGCGAGCGATGGAAGCACAGATATAAGTGGCATCGACATCGGCGACGGTACAAATGATCAATGGATCCAATACCAAGCATTCCTCACAAGTGCCGGTGCTGCCACCCCAATTCTTTCGGGTGTCACCATGACCTACGTCGTCAACGCCACCCCTGAAGTGCAAACCGTGACCGCTGTACAGAATAGTGACGGCACAGTGAGTATCTCGTACGAAGTACGAGATACAGATACCCTGAGCGGTGGCACCCCTGGAACAGTGTTGCCCACTATAGAATACTGGAACGGGTCTACCTGGATAGAAGCAAGTACACTGAGTGCAGACGCAACATCAACAAAAGCAGTAAACGAAAGTACATTTACCGCATATTCTCTCACATGGTACCCAGACATAGACTTTGATGAGCAGTATCTCAACAGTAGCACCGGCCAAATCCGTGTGAAAGCAAACGATAGCGAAGCCGCAAATAACATTGGCAGTGGTCTGTCAGCAACATTTGCCCTCGACACCAAGAAACCAATAAAAACAAGCTTTTCTATCGATGCCAGAACAGGGATCAGCCCCAATCTCACCCTTGTCGGCAGTGATGACACTATGGCAGGACTCGAGATCCTCATGTCCAATGCCTCAACCGCCCTTGGCGCAGATGGAACGAACGCAAGTAGTGGCATCTGGATGGCATACACGACGAGCTTTGACTGGACATTCAATGCAAACCCAAATACTGTCTACTACCAATTTCGTGATGCCACTGGCAATACGAGTACCGTCTACACAAGTACAGCACCTCAAACACCACAAAACCCGGTCTACCGTGACATCTCCAATAGTGAAACATCTGAATGGCGAGAATTCGTAGCATGGGAAACAGTAGAACTCCCAACTCCAGGATTCAAACAATACAATATCTATCGTGATGTCGACGGAGCCGGGTATAGTCTCGTGTCTACCCAGACAGATAGAAGTGTAAACTACTACCTCGACACCGGTCTCACACAAGGCAGTACCTACTCCTACAAGATCACAGCAGAAGATAGTGACGATAATGTCTCAGACTACTCCTCTGTCGTCAGCGATGCCCCAGATGGACAAGGTGGGAGTGACTTCACGTCTCCAACGATCTCAAACGTGGCATCTAGTGCAGTCGGTCCTCAGACTGCCACGATCACCTGGGACACCGATGAACCAAGTGATTCTACAATAGAATATATTACTGTGACCGGTGGTGACTTTAGTACTGCAGACAGTATTGGGATAGCCACCATGCTCGACACGACAGCAGGACTTGGCCAACACACCGTCGTACTCACCAATCTTCAGCCAAACACGACCTACTACTACCAAGTAAAATCTACTGACCCAAGTACGAACCTTGGGACGAGTAAAGATGGCGTGGACGGCTACTCATTCACGACTCTCAGCGGCCCAACGATTTCAGAAATCTCTGTCACAGACGTTGCCAACCAAAGCGCGACTATTAGCTGGCAAACAGACTCAGCAGCAACATCGTATGTCTACTACTCTACGACAACTAACTTCTCCTCCCCAACCCAAACAGGGTCTGTGGATGAGACCACGAGTCATGCAGTCACTGTCTCAAACCTCACCGCAGACACACAATACTATTATTACGTCCAGTCTGGCGCAGCCAGTGACAAGAATGTTGTGGATGGACAAATAACGTACTATAGCTTCATCACCACAAATGATGCTACTGCCCCAACCATAACATTCAACTCAAACACAGACATCACCAATCTCTCTGACACTGGTGTGACTATTTCTTGGACTACAGATCAATCTGCATCGTCCACTCTTGAATATGGCACCACAGACAGCTATGGCACCACAGAACAAAACAATAACTACAATACCAACCATACCTACACCCTCAGCTCCCTCACCCTCGGCACCACGTACTACGTGAGACTCAAGAACACCGATGCAAACCAAAACACCTCTACTTCCACAGAATTCACGTTCACGACTACTGACAGCACAGACATCACCGCCCCAACCATCACCAGCGTGACAACAACGCTTGTTTCAGACATCAAAGCTGTGATCACCTGGACTACTGATGAAGGCAGCTCCAGCCAAGTGCTCTACGGCACGACGTCAGATACCCTTACCTCAGAAACCACGAACGACACGGCAAGTAACCTGAACCACACCGTCGTCATCACCGGCCTTACCGCAAACACACCCTATTACTACATCGTGAAGTCTGCCGATGCCAACGGGAACACGACAACCTCTACTCCAACCCAAACCTTCACCACCACAGAGACACTGAGCACCGAGACAGAAGTCACGACAAGAGAAGACACCTCCTACCAACAAGGCTACGATGCAGCGCCACGCGGGGGAGGCGGCGGTATTATTATTGTGAATGCAGATAGTGATAAAATTCCGCCGACGATCAGTGGAAATAAGGTCATAAATATTGGTGACAAAACAGCAACCATTACATGGCAGGCAAATGAAAATTCTGATGGTGTTGTGGAATATGGTCTGTCGCAGAATAATTTGGTGAATAGTGCTATTGAGATACCACGTGCATCACTCAAAACAAATCATCAAGTCACCGTATCGAGACTCTTTCCATTTACTACATATTATTACAAACTTACATCGGCAGACAAAAGTTATAATATCAGCGCACCGCTGATTGGTTCGTTTACAACAGGACTTACAAATGATGATGGGACATTTACTTCAGGAGAAACGAATGAGTCACTTGATGCGTTGTCAGAAGCTGATGCCGAATCCGTCTACCTTGCCTCACTCCAACGTGCGACAGATATTATCCGAAGCATGTCATCGCAAGTGAGCCTGGGAATACTCGAGTCGACGTTGCTCGAACAAAACACGATGATCAGCGAACTGTCTCGGATTTTACCAACACCGGTGATCAGCGGAGAAGCCGTGGTCGAAGCAGGATCTACGTATGTCACTATTTCATGGCTGACAGACAAGATATCTAATTCTCTCATCGACATCGGCGCAGACGATATCTACAAACAAACAAAAACATACGAACAAACCGTGGGAGATTCGACGGCACAAGTCGTGAATCATGTCGTGAATGTCCGAGGGCTCAGACCAAATACACTGTACCACTACAGTCTCATCTCACGGACACCAACAGGGATAGAAGCACGATCACGAGACTTCACTTTCCGCACAAAAGCAGAGACAAGTGAGATAACAACATACAAAGCAGAGAAAATATCTGAAACAGAAACAATCTTTTCATGGAATACCAATGTCCCTGCAGATTCTACGATTACCTACACCCCATATACGAACGGTATCCCAAACAAGAGTGCCTCCCAAGTCGTGCATAGCAATGGATATACCACAGATCACGCCCTGACCATTACTGGCCTCGAAGCCGGAGTCGTGTATGACATCGAACTTTCTGGCCAAGACTATGGCAAGAGTACCGTCACAAAACTCATTCAAGGCTACACCACTGATGGACTTGATCTGCCACCGATTGTGTACCAGATCCAAACAGATTCATCTATCCTGCCAGGCGCAAATGATAAGATTCAAGTCATTATTTCGTGGATGACGAATGAACTGTCTACCAGTAGAGTATTGTACAGAAAAGGATTCAACGCAGAGACAGAAGACTTCACCGAAAGTACCAATTTGGATCAGAGCTATATCCGAAAACATATAGTCGTCGTCACCAACTTTGAACCAGGCTCGGTCTACCAATT
>Ga0210019_1003256_pt1 | contig 15082 bp, 10 predicted proteins | sample CryGeyCG2114_020_2_FD_183969 | JGI IMG/M metagenome (GOLD analysis project Ga0210019, IMG submission 183969) | Groundwater microbial communities from aquifer - Crystal Geyser CG11_big_fil_rev_8/21/14_0.20 (SPAdes) (version 2) | ecosystem: Environmental > Aquatic > Deep subsurface > Groundwater ...
GCTGCCCCCAAAATCAATTTTGTCTTCATAAACAACCCCTCTAGTATAATACAGTTGTTGAAAATCCTGGACACAGCAAAATCGAAAAAATCGAAATCGGGACACAATACCTATTTCTTTCCTTTTTAAGATCTATCTTAGGCTACGACCCTTGCTATTCTCGGCATAATATTTTTAGTTCTTTTTTGCGCTAATTAATTAGTATTGTGTCCCCTGATTTCATGCCCTGATTTCTTATGATTTTTCCCTAATTTTTTTGATTTTTTGATTTTTAGCCTGATTTTTTAGCTATCTTTTATCATCTATTCTTATTAACATATCATCCTTAAAGTAATAATACCCATCCAATCCGCCTCTATAAAACCACCCTATAATTCCTAATTCGTTAGCCTTGCTTCTATAGAACCACATCTCATCTGCATTATATTTAAGATTGCTTATTTTTATTTCATTTGGCTTACAGCCAATCGTAATTTCCAGCTGCTCCTTATTAAAACCAATTTCCACGATCCCGCTTAATATCAACCCTTTTGTACGCTCTGATAATTCAGGATGTTCAGCTATATATTTATGTCTTTTTTCTCTCCTTGATAGTCTTTCCTTATTTTCTTCTTCTATTGATTTTGAATTAGAATCACTCCAATATAACCAAGGATTTTTAACCGAAGCGCAACCCGATAAAAAAAAACTTAATAAAATGCTAAAAATCACTTCTCGTAACATAAATTTCATTTTAATATTCATCTCTAGCTTTACTGCCTTGATATATATATCCCCCTACTTGCCCACCGTAATTACCATAAAGAGCAGTAGTAGCCCACGTAGAATAGTGAGGGAATATTCCCGCTACAGTATTACTTAATCCTCCTGCTAAAAGAGTAGCATTGGTAACTTGATGACAGGTACCAAATATGGCTCTCCCCCAACCAGGCCATAAAAACTTCATCCCTGAACCAGGAAAATTTTTAGCAATAGCTCCTGTATGTTGAGGAATTAATGAAAGGCTCTTGAATGCCCCTTGCACATTCCCCTTACCTACAATAGCCAAAGTTTCACCATAATTACTACTAAGACTTTTTAAACTAATATCTATATTAGATAAATCAAATGCTTTCTTACTATCCCCTCCAGGGAACCTCCCTCCTAAAGGATCAAATCCTTTAGGATTATCCATTAAAGATACATCACTAGCATTGGAAGAATCGTAATCTGAAGTTGCTGCAGCAGGGTCAGCAAACACATTAGCATAAAACGCTTCGAAACCTAAAGTCGCCGCGGCATGCAGCGTGATATTAGACCACATACGAGCGGCTTTGGGCCTCATACCTAATGCATCATCAAAAAATTCATTCCCAGCTCTCGCTATCAATTGCCTGCCTTCGCTGGTATCTAATACTACATGAGCAGAATATGCCGCTAATAGAAAAAAAGGGGTCAGAGTGATTTTCTCGGCCGTCCCCTTGGTTTTAAAGCGACATCCCTTCCGGTTATTTTAGCAATTTTGTCAAAAAAATCTTTACTGCTGAATATTCCGCCCCTCTGCGTAACATTACGGATTAAATTTAATTCTTCATCGGAAATGTTTTTTTTAAGCCACTCTTTGTATTTTTCCTGCCGCTCTTTAGGTGTTTTACCTAAAGCGCTATAAACAGGATCCTCGCTGAGGAGGCTATTGCTTTTGCCTTCTGCCCTAAATTTAAAACTTGACCACGGATAGTCTTTTAGTTCTTTTGCTATTTTCGCTCTTATGGGATTTAATTCAATATATCTAATGCATGCCAGAAAATATTCATCTTGGCTCACCAGGCTGCTTTTAAATCTGCCTTCCCAGAGAGTGCCCGTACGTTTATAAGCCGCGTTTATATAACGTACATACCTCCTGCCAAGCGATTGCAGCATATCAGAAATAGCGTTGTTAGTCCGCGGCTCAATAAGTAAATGGACGTGATTCGTCATTAAGCAATAAGCGTATATTTTCGAAGAAGTTTTCTTCTTGGCTTCTTCTAGGCATTTAAGAAAAAAGCGCCTATCCTTATCATTATCAAATATGGCGCTTCGGTTATTTCCTCTTAAGATGATGTGGTGAGGATAGCCTGCTACTATTAATCTGGGTTGTCTGGGCATAATAGCATTATAAAAGCGCCGGATATGTCAGTCAAGAAAAATCACTCTGACCCCTTTTTTGGACCCCCGGCATAGTAATTTTAGTTCTTTTTTGCGCTAATTAATTAGTATTGTGTCCCCTGATTTCGTTCTTTTTCGTTGCTGCCGGCGTGGTCGCTACGCTCCGCATTACCCCATAAATCGCCTGTGCTTTGGGTTTGAGGTGGGTTAAATATTTTATAAATCTGAACCGCCGCCACCTTTCACTTGACCTGTCTTTTTATCAATATATACTGTGCCAAAAAATATCCCTCTAGTGGCTTCTAACCATAATCTAGCTTTAAACTCTACATCCCAAAGCTCGTCGTTTAATCCCCCACTTTCAACTGTAGGATTGGCTAAATTGAAATCTTTAGCATCGCCATCTTCGATCATGGAATTTCGAGCAATTATAATCGCTTCTTCCTTGCTGATGCCATCGGAATAATTCACTGTATTCATACTGGCTTTATAATACTTATAATCGCTTGCTTTGTTAGCCATCGCGCACCCGGCGTTCAGCAAAAAAAGAGACAAGATTAAAGTAATAAGTTTTAATTTCATAATTTTAATTCTCCGCATAAGCACTAGGAATATAACTTATATTTCCAAAAGCAGGAGCTAAACCTAATCCTCCGGGCACATTGCCTCCTGCTCCGTAAACAACAGTATTGACAGCGTAATTGCTGTTATAACTTGTACCAACATAAGTATCACCACCCGCCCAAGTGCTGTTGTATAAACTCTGAGCCGCTGATAAACCAGAAGCGCTGACTCCAACAGTAGTAGTTATTGCTGTGCCATTGCCTAGGCTACTCTGTGTGGTAAGATGTGTTTTCCAATTACCTAAATCCTGTATTGTATCTGTAGTTGCTATTGGACCTCCTGGATATTCCGGGCCCATTTCATAACCATCTATAAATTTATGTTTAAAAGGCCCCTTACCTACATCTCTCGAACCTATAGTCTTAGTAACCATATCTCCTTTTTTAAGACTTAAAGCTCGTATTTCTTTCATCTTCTCTTCATATATTCTTGATTTTCTATAGCGTGGATTTAAATTATTAGCAACGTTTGTCCCTAGATATCCTCCAGCACCATAAGCCGCGCCTACACCAAAACCTCTGCCAAATTTTCCACCGGATAATTCCGCACCGGCTCCTCCGGCTATTCCACTAGTTACGGCAGCTGCCCCTAATCCTCCCCAGAATGAACCGCTATTCCATCCTGAGGCCCAATTACCCAGGTATTCTCCTATTCCACCGCCTATACCACCACAAAGAGCTCCTAGGCCAATATTTCCACCGAATATGCCTGCAGTCGTTGCGCCTCCTATCGCACCAGCAATAATTCCTGGAGCTCCTAAGAAGCCAAGTCCACCAGTAAACGCTCCGCTCACTGCACCCATTGCAGCGCCACGACCTACATCTCCACCAGTAATTGCTGCTCCCGCTGCTCCTACAGCGGCACCGACAGTTGCGGCTTTTACGATGGCAAAAATTACAGCAAAAATCGCTCCAAAAAAATGCCCGCTGGGGTCAATGTATACCACCGGATTATTACGGCAGTAGGCATACCTATTTAGTGTTTGTGGATCATACGGATTCTGGGCTGCCGAGTCCGCCTGCGTAAACCTCCCCAGCTCCGCGTCGTAATAGCGGGCGCTGTAGTAGTAGAGCCCGGTTGATGCATCCAGCTCTTTTCCTGTAAACTTATAGTTGGTTACGTCGGTACCGGTGTTGACCTGGGTCTGGCCGAACGGCAGGTATTCCAGATGTTGAACGAGCTGTCCGCCTCCATCTGTAATCACGCTTGATGAGCCGAGGTGGTCGGAATGATAATAATTATAGCTTACAGTTGACAGTTTACTGTTTACAGTGCAGACACGGTTTGAGCCGAGGAAGATGTGCTTGCGGGTGGAGCCGCCGGATTCAACTTCATATAAAGAGCCTACATAGGTGATGGTGCTGGTGGCTGTTGATTTCTTGACTCTTCCCCCATCACCGTCGCAGGCAAAGGTCGTGATTTCTGTTCGCGGCTGAGGCGCGATATCCCAAGTTACATCTCTTAAACAATGAATGAAATACGCCTTACCGGGCTGTAAAAGATCATCCTGAGCCAAGTCAATATAGGATCCGGAGCTGTATTCAGTAACGCGGTCGTAGTCCGTATTTAGAACCAAGTTTGATAAAGCGTCGGATACCGCGATAAGATTACTTGATGGCGTGCCGATAAGATTCCAGCCGTTCATTAAGGGATAGGCAATAGCGGATGACGGATATTCACCGCTAACATCCAAGGTTATATCGCCTAGGTTAGTTACATATAGGAGATAACCCTTGCCGTATTCTAATGTGTCAAATTGGTTGTAGCTAGTATTATTATAATTATCAAAATCGCCTGTCTGCGGGTTATATCGGGATAGCTGATCATAATCCTGCCCAAATTCTATGGAATTTAATACTGAGCTTATTTGAGTATCCTGCGGGACCAACGGCAAAGAAACAAAATTCCACCCGGGCTTTAAGCTAATACCAAAAGAGCCGCTCTGGGGCTGGGCAGCGGGCGCCGTTACTTTAGCCAGGCGGTTTTGGCTGTCATACTCAAATGCCTTGCTGTCTTTAGCAAGCATATTGCCGTTTTCATCATAGCTAATTACTGTGCCGTTATTGCCCGAGGTAACCGCGTGCGGCCCGGCGCCATTCTCGCCGTAGTTATAAGCTACGCCGTCCTTTTCTAAAATATTGCCTATGGAGTCGTATTTATAAGTTTTTGTGCCGTAGCTCTGCCCGGCAGCCGAAACAAGCCGGTTTAAATCGTCATAGCTAAAACTTTGCGTCGCGGTATATACGCCATCGGTGATGGCCCTAATATTGCCCACATTATCAAACTGGTATTGAAAATCCTGCAGAGCGCCACCGTTAGTGGTAAGGCGCGATAAGCGCAGGGTCAGCGGGTCATATTGATAATCTGCATAGGTATTATTGCCGTAATCAACATGTGACATCTGCCCTGTTTCGGTATAGCTAACGTCTGATACGTATGTCTGGGCGCCGGTTACGGTTTTAATCCCGCCGGAAATACTATATGTATAATTTACTACTTCGCCGTCCGGGTAAGCAAGGGATTTTAACCTGTCCATGGCATCATATACACGCTGGACAGAATAGGTTATGCCGTCTATGGTTTTTTCGCTCCTGATTTCCCTGCCTAAATTATCGTAGAAAAATTCCGTTGAGCCGCTTTGGTCAACTACTTTAGAAAGCCTGCCGGTGCAATTGGCCTTGATTAAATCGTCATATACATAGTTCGCCAAATCTATAGTCTGCGGACCGTTGATTATACATTTTTTAGTTAAGCGGTTTATGTCGTCATATTCAAAATTCAATGCCTGGCCCCGGGCATCCGTTTGCCTAATCATGTTGCCGTTGGCGTCATACTCATAACTCCACTGCCCCATATCCGGGTCATCCATGGCGGTTTTGCGCCCCAGCGAATCGTAAATTATGTTAATGCTGTTGCCATGGTCATCTATGGTTTGAAGTAAATTCCCCTGTGTATCATATCCATAAGTTGTGGTATAAATCCTACCGTGGTTAAACTCTTCAATTTTTACCGTCTGCCCATAGGCATCATGGTATTTTTTAGTCTGATGACCGTTGGCGTCGGTAGTAGTAACTTCGCCAGGCAGATATTCAACACTACTGTATGTTAAGTCAGGCGCAATAGACTTAATTACCCTGCCAAGCGTATCATATTCATAAGTAGTTTTAGGCTGGATGAGATCGGGGGTTGTATAAGAAGCGGATTTAGGAACAAGACAGGGTAGATATTCATGTTCCACCTGGCCCTTGTTATTAAACTTAACTATGCCCGATATTATTTGCCTTGACGGATCATCCGCTTCGGTTTTGACTTCTATGGTCCTGCCGAGGCCGTCTATAAAGGCGTAAGATACGCGGATTTTCGCGGGGTCATCCGTATTTGCTTCTTCTCTTATATAAGTGGTTACCTTCGCGGGCAGCGTTGTTAAGTCATATTCATACCAGGTTTGCGGGTGCAGGGCGTCATCATTAGGGCCGAAAACCTTACTAATTCTGCCAAAAGCGTCATATTCACTGCGGCTAGTTTGATTGTTCGCGTCGGTAGAGGTTAAAACCTGCCCTGTCTTATAATCATAAGTATTCTGTATGCTATGGCCGATATGGTTAGTGGCGGTTTCAGGGCAGGAATGGGTAAGCGCGTCGTATGCGGTGGTTGTTGTCTTCAAGCGGGCATCAGTGGCAATAGTTAAATTGCCGTAATTATCATAATTATATTGAACAGCCGGATTTGCCGCCCCCGGCGTATCCAGCCAGCTCTCTTCTTTAGTCAGCTCTCCTTTTGTGGGGATATCGGTGTAATTGACATTGTTATCGTAATAAAACCATTTCTGTCTGACGATTTGGCCTTGGGCGTCTTTTAAGGAGGCATAACTTGCCAGCCCTAAAATCCAACTGCTTGTATTATAAACATATTGGGTATCCGCTTCTTTTTCATCACCCGCGATATCAACATTGCCAAGGTTGGTTACCTTTGTGGGGTTGCCGTATGAGTCATATTCATAGGCGGCTTTGGTAGCAAGAGGCGTAATTTGCCCCTCATAATTAAAAGCTTCTTCAGATACTAAAAATGCGAACGTGCTGCCTGTATAAGGTGTGGCATAATCATAAGTTTTAACTGTTTTTGCAAAAAGCGTACCGAATGAATCTTTAATTTCTGATTTGTAGGGAAGCTGCTTAAAAATATCATCCTGTTTAAACCATGTCTCTGAAGTATTGCCGTCTGCATCGGTTACTTTCACATAGCCAAAACCGCGGGTCTCCCTTTGAGATGCCGCGTATAAGCCGCCGGCATAGGAATACTTTGTCTGATAAAAATTACCTAATCCGTCTCCCTGCTTTACCGTGCTTACGGTTTGTATAGCAAAAGGCAGGTCGCATTCATCATCGTTTCCGGTATTATCATAATAAACCGATGATTTATAGGTAATTTCCGTCGTTCCGCCTAAACTGTTGGTTATCTTCCGCATTAAATCGGCTACTGTGCCGGATGCGGCAGTCCTTTGCCACCTGAAGGTGGAGTTATTAAATATCGCCGCGTCTGTCATACCGTCGCCGTTATAATCTAAAGCATACGGCGTGTTATACTCGCCTTGTCCAAAACTCGCAATCCAGGCGCCTTTTGACATAAAACCGTCCCCCGTGCAATGGTAAATCTGCCAGCTCCCCGCGTTTTTATCAAAAGTGCCGATATCGGTCAGGCCGTCATTATTAAAATCACTGATTATCGGAGTAAGCCCCGCGCCAAAAGACATATTCCAGGCGCTCTTTATTATAAATTGACTGCCGTCTGATACCGCGAAGCTCCACGCGCCGTCATTGAATACGCCGATATCTATAAGGCCGTCCGCGTTGAAGTCGCCGCTAAATGGCTTAGCTCCGCTTGAGACGGCAAATCCCGTCAGCCAGCTGCCGGCGGCGTTAAATCCGTTTTTATTTGAGGTGGCGATAGTTATATTGCCGTTAGACTTATTAAAGGCGCCGACATCGCTTACACCGTCACCGTTGAAATCGCCTGTTATGGGTACCGAATCACTAGATGCGCCGGAAAAAGTCGACCAGGTACCTTGATTATTAAACTTTGTTCCATCCGAAGTACCTACCTGCCACTCTCCATTTGTTTGATTAAAAATAGCGATATCTGTTTTGCCGTCCGCGTTAAAGTCGCCGTTTACATATTGCCAATCGGTAGATGTTCCGAAGTTTGTAAGCCATTCAGTGATAGAGCCAAAACCGGAAAAATTTGATATTGCCACTGACCAGCGCCCTGTGTCACGGTTGTAAGTGCCCACATCCACCAGGCCGTCCGCGTTAAAATCTCCCAGTAAAGGCAGGATTTTATTCCATAGGTCAGGAGGATTAATAATTTCAATATTTGCCGTTGTCTGTGCCTGGCCGCCGTGGCTATCGTCTACTATCGCTTTAATCGTATGCGTGCCCAGCGTTGAAAATGAAGCCGTGCCCACGTAAAAACCGTACACGCTTCCGGAATAAAACTGCGTTCCGTCTTTTTCCAGGGTTAAGGTTAAGGGGTCGCCGTCCGCGTCTGCCGCATCAACAATAAAACTAAAATTCTCATCTACCTTGGCATTTATGCTGTCAAAGGCAATGCTTACCGTAGGCACGGTATTTACGTTAATCACGTTTACTAAAACAGTTTGGGAATCAGAAAATTCGCCGTCTGACACCGTAACATTGATAAATCTTATCCCAGCGCCATTATATCCGGGTATCCATTGGCCGCTAGAGTTAAAGGGCGAGTCGTATGTATAAGTTAAAGCGTCTCCGTCCGGATCAGCAGCAGTAGGCATAATAGTTATAAGTTGATTTTCATATCCTAAGATATCAGGGATATTATTAAGAGTTGGTTTGCGGTTGACATTAAGGATTATAACGTTAATATCTTGGGTGTCGGTAAGTGAGCCGTCGGAAGCGGTAACCGTGATAGTGTAGTTGCCCGCCGCCTGATAATCCGTCTGCCACTCGCCTTGGGCGTTAAACGGCGCGCTATAAGAATAGGTAATAGTGTCTCCGTTGGGATCAAGCGCGGAAGGTTGAATGCCTATCAATTCGCCTTCCCGGGCGGTGATATCGGATATAAAATTAAGCACTGGGGTGTTATCTACCGGCGCGTCGGCCTTCTGATAGACATTTAAGGTAACCGGATGGCTTGGCGTTCTGTTGCCTTCCAAATCAATGGCGGTGATGATTATATCTTCATTTCCGATAAATCCTGCATTATGCGTAAAACTTATCTCATGGGTTACGGGATCAATAGTTGCCGTAATATTTGTATTACCCGAGACAATAAAAGTTAAAGTATCACCATCGGGATCACTAAAATAATCATCTAAATCAAAGGCGTTATTGCTGGAAGCATACATCGGCCAGCTTTGAACGGGAATATTCTGTGCTAATATAGGAGGATTATTTAATATGGTGTAAATATGGCCGGATAGGGAATTTTCAGTATTGGCGCTAAATATCCCGTTTATTACCTCACCGGAACAGGCAAAAGGTAAAGCAAAATTCGCCGATGACATGCTTCCGCCGCTTGCGCCAAAAAAGAGCGCGGTTTGGCGGAAATTGGCGCTTTCAGCGATACGGTCAGTTCCTTCAGGCGGCGGAGACGCAATAGACGCGCCTTCTTCCGCCGCGCTTAAAAAACCGGTTCGCGAAGAGATATTCGCGCTTTGGGATGCCCCAAGAACCGGCTCGCCTAAAATATTGGTATTTACGGCGAAATTCGCGCTTGCCTGCGGTTCGCCGCCGCTGTTAACCACAAAGCTCGCTAAGCGGTAATTATTACTGCCTGCGGCAAAAACCTGCGCGGGCATAGTGCAGAGCGTAACCGTAACCACCAGCACTAACGAGCAGAATTTTTTGAGTATTCGCCAGGGTTTTCTTGTCTGCAATTTATGCATAATCCGATTTCTTCAGTACTGCCCTATCCTCCGGCATTTGACAGATGGACCTTTTAAATTAGTATTGTGTCCCCCTAATTTAAACTTTCCTGTTCGCGTTAAAAAAATATACGAACTCCTATTGCCACTATATTAGCATTGTCCCTGATTTCCATTTTTTTTCCTATTTCAGTATTTTTGAACAACCGCTATTATCTGGCGACCCCACCATCTTTTCGTTAATAAACTTATTGGAGATATAGAATGATCTTCACACCAAGCAATTACTTTATAATCGCTTAGAATTATTTTAATTTTAGAAAGAGTTGAAACATTAACATGTGCTTCCTTCGATAGTTTTCCCCTATCAACCTTTATTTTTAATGCATTTTGCATAAACTCTGAAATACTTTTTGGTTTATATTTGCCCCTGATGACTCGAAAAAACCATTTTAGAAATCTAAAAGGAAGGTCAAGAATCATCTTGATTGGTTGTAAATATTTTTCATAGTAATAATTAGGTGTTGTAATTATTATCTTCCCATTGTCCTTTAGTATATGTTTTATTTTTTGAAAAGTTTGTTCAAGTTGATTATCATTCATATGTTCAAAAACCTCAAGCATAAAAATAATATCATACTTTTGAGAAAAATTATATTTTACAACATCTCCAACCTCAACCTTTGTTAAATACTGAGTTTCTCGGGGCAACATTTGAATTGTTCGCCTAGCAATATCTATAGCCGCTTGGCTATAATCAAGCCCAAGAATAGATGCGCCTTTTTTAGCGCAGTAATATAATAATTCTCCTCGGCCACATCCGATATCTAAGATAATATCGCCTTGTTTTGGTTGTGCTATTTCTAAGGCTCTGGAAAACTTTGGGTGAATGTTTTTATCTAATCCTTTTTGATATTCATGACATCCTTCATTATCGGTAAGATAATAATTCCTATCGTAGATCTCTGAAGGAACCTCTTTCTGCGTGTTCATATTTTGCTCCAAAAATAAAATTTATCGTTATTGACGTACATTAACTAAATAGACCATAAAATAAATTAATTATTCCTTTTCGCATAATAATATTGTTGCGAACTCAGGTCTATTATCTGTGCTTGATATTGTATGCGAGTGCCCTTGATTTCCGCCTGTCGAATCTGTATTACTCGATTGAGCTGTTGCGTACCAATCTGTATGAGCCATCATATCTCCGGTAGCCTGAGGCAAATGATAGTGAGATCCTCCATGCGTATGCGCTGGCATTTCTGCAATTGTTAAAGCATGGTTTCCCGTTACTCCTCCATGATCATGCGTATTGCTCCCGCCTGCCGCCGCGTTATAAGCCGCGCCGCTGACAAGGAATTTGCCGTCTAATTCCGATACTCTGTTATATCCCTGCGGGCAGGCCGCGCCGCGCCAAAGGACTATCGCCCCGCTGGGCATTACCGCCACATTTGAGATACTGTCGGCGACTTCGGCGCGTATGGCGTATCCCACGCTGGCTATCTGCTGGCGGGGAGACATCTCGCCGTCGTTGTTCACTTCCATTGATAACCAATAAGGTATATCAAAAGCCAAGTTCAAAGGATTTACATTGCCCAAAAGCACGGTGAATACCCCGTTATTGACGGGAATCGCCGATTGCGTCTCGCTCCATAAAAGCGCGCCGCCGCTAGCCGCGTCATATACGCGAAATGTAATATTATATGAACCATTCAAAGGCGCGCCCTGTGTATCGGTAACTTTTCCCTGAAAGCGGATAAGCCGCGGCACAGCCGTATAGGCGCTGGTTACCATAAAAAATAATACCGCTACTGTTGCCAAAATTAAAAACACGCGTTTCATTGTGTTTCCTCCCTTCAATGAGCCCCGTATAAGGCGGGGCGAATTGACCCCGAAGCCTGCGTAGGCAAGGGGTTTCTATAGTTGTCATTTTAAAGATTTATATGTTTACTGCCCGATCACTCCCCCCGCCTGATAATCAAATACTATCGGATTGAGCGCGCTAACACTATCGTCGCCGTATTGCGTTATGGAAGCAAGCAGTGACCGCGCCGTATCCGCGCTATATGTGTAATTTAACGCGTACTTGCGCGCGAGTTGGGCGCGGGCAGAAACCTCAACAGCCAAAAGCCGCTTCGCGGAAACTACCTCAAATCCGGCGCGATAATTAGAAAGAATATCATTGCGCGCTTCATATATAAAATCTACTGAATTTAACGGGACATCACCTAAAGTCTCGTTTCCGGTATATTCAATTTTTAACGGGTAAACTTCATTTTGGTCTTTCAGGTATATAACAGTCATATAATTGCCATGTAAGTCAATCACTCTATCCAGATACCACTTGAATACTTTGCCTGAATTTTCCTGGCGGGAATTCGCGCTTTGCCCGAAGAAATAAGTCGTGCCTGACTTATCTTTTACCTGCCAGCTTGTCCCGTCAAATGTTAATTTTAAAAACGCTCCTTCCTGCTTGGCGCGGTATTCGCCACTTTCTATATCCAACAATTCCGCGGCCGCTCCGTTTACACTAGCCACAAACGAATCAGTATTATCGTATTTTGGCACGCCGTTTTTGGTATTACGCGAGATAACCCCTAAACTTATCTGCCAGCCAACCCCGCATATGCCGTTGGAATTATTACTGGAATAGCTTAAGGCGATATTCGGCTGGATTCCGCCTCTTCCCGGAGAAACGGCTATCGGCACGTTCACTGCCGCCGCCCCGGTCATTAAGTCCGTTTGGTAGCTTTCGGTTAAAGATGGGGTAAGCGGCGCTGAGGTATCGCTTGCGGCGTATAGACGATTAGATAGTATTAATAGTGATGCTAGAGTTAGAATGCTTAATTTGTGCATAGTATTCGTTAAGGCCGCGTTACCTTTACCCAGCTACGCTAATTTGGTAACGCCGGCGGTTTTCTGAATAAGCAGGTATCAATATCCTGCGCTGCGATACCGCCGTTATTATCGCTCACTTCGACTCTTATCGCGTGTATCCCCGGGTTTGTTCCGGAAGTCTGCCAGTTAAAATCAGGGCTGGCTTGCCATGGCTGAATTATTTGCGTATCAATTGAAAATTGGTATAAAAGGCTGTCGCCGTCGGAATCGGAAGCGTTGACTGAAAAGTTGATGGTATCGTCTCTGTAGCCTGCTGTGGCATTCGGCGGCTGGATATTTATAATCGCCGGCGTGCTTTGATTTATCTTAATGCCGTCGCTTAAGCCGACGTTACTCCAATCCCCTGCTCCGTTTTTTGCCTTGACCGAAATGAAATAACTTTGCCCCTGTGAAAGATTGAGCCCGGTATGCGTAATATCAATGCTAAGCCCGCAAGATAACCAATCTACGATATCTATAGCGCCGGGAGATGTTCCTATAGCGTATTGATATTCTGTAATCCCTGTTTCCGGATCGCTTGAGGCCCAGCTTGCGTGCAGCTGTGAACTGTCCGTTGTGTAAATTCCGTCATCAGTAACCTGTGGCGTGCCAGGCGCTGACGTATCAAGCAAAATATTAGCCTGCGTTATTTGGCTTTCGTTTAACAGCGCGTCTTTTGCGGTAATATTCAATATATTGTTCCCTTCTGCCAAAGAAATATTTACCAACCACAAGCTTGAGCTGTTTATTGGCACTCTTTCTATCCCATTTATCCATATGGAAGTATCGGCTTCTTTTGTGCCGGATATGATTTGGGTAGATGTATTGGTAGGGCTTGTTACGGGATTAATTGTAGGCACTGCCGGTGAAGTTGTATCTAATATTATGTTGACAGTTACCGAATCACTCTCTATGCCCTCTATGTTTCTTGACGTAATGATAAAATAATTATTTCCTTCTGTTAAGCTTACGCCATAGCTCCAGGCTGTATTGGCATCTAAGGGCACTGCTTCATAACCGTTGATATATATAGAAGTATCCGCGTCTTTTGTGCCGGATATAGCCTGGGTGGAAATATTCGTAGGCGTGGTTACGGAATTAATTATAGGCGTATTAGGCTTTAATTGCGTGTCTATATTTATCGCGTCTAAGGTATAATTTTGGCTTTGTATTTTTCCGCTTAAGAATTTTCCGATGGTTACGTCATCCAAAAAATAATTTGGGGAGTTTACTTTGCCTCCGCCGGTAACAATTTTTGGGTTGGTTAAAGTGTAATTTGCGCTATTGTAGGAATACGCGGATACGGAAAATAGAAATAGAAGCATTCCAAGCGCAATTATGAAAACAAGTCTATTGAAGTTCATTATTTCTTCTCGTATATTTTATTAAACGCGTATGGCGCTGATGATAGCTTAAACCTTGGCGTCATCTCGCCATCGGATTCTATTTCTACGCCCAGCCAATATTGCATATCAAAGGGAAGATTAAACGGCGTTATGCTTCCCAGCTCCAGGTCTAAGATGCCGTTTTGCACACTTGTCGCCGGGTGTATCTCTTCCCAGATTGGATTACCGCCGTTATCCTTCTCATATAGCCGGAAGATTAAATTAAGCGCTCCATCAATGGGAATCTCCTGCGCGTCGCCTAATTTCGCTTGAAATCTTATTGTTGTCGCGTGCGGAAGTTCCTCCCATGATATAAGCGACAGGTCATCAAAATAGGTTACAGCGTTCTCAACCGCCATGCCGAATTTTCCGCTGGGGGTGCGGTTCAGCGTATAGGCGAATTTTTGCGCGCCGTCTACCGTAAGGGTTATACTGTCACCTGAAATCCAAGTATTCATTATATAATCCACGCCCGTAGAAATCGGTTCGCTTATTGACGCGAGGATGGTTTTAACCCCTTTTTTAACTTCCTCAAGGACCCATTCGTCAGAATCTTCCCGCGCGCCGATTATGTAGTAATTTGAATTGTCATGATAGCCAAAGACGAAAAAGGCGTTTCGCGCCATATTCGGAGCGGATGTTGTCTGGAATTTTAGCTGGACCCGGCCGTCGCTTATGGAGATATTATCAACTGTCGAGATAGCATGCATATTAATATTATTGGTCGCATTCGCCAAGCATCTGCCGGCATCTATTGAGAATGAGCCTGCCCGCGTCTGCCAGGTAAGGCTGCCTGCTCCGTCAAATTTGTCAAACCACGACTCGCAGGCGTAAAGGCCGGAGTTAACAATAAAAACGCCGCTCATAATTAAAATTAATTTTCTCATCTTACCCTCCGCGTATTGAAGGAACAATTTTTAATTCAGATTTATATTGAATGCGATTTTTTCCTTGACCGATTTAATAAATTCCCCCGCGATAAACGGCTTATAGATATAGTCGGATACGCCCAGGCCTTCTGCCGCGCGCTGTGCCTCGGTGTCTATATAGGCGGTAATGATAATTTCTTTTGGGGTGGGCTTATGATGTTGCTGGTTGAGTACCCTGATACGTTTTATGGTTTCAATGCCGTCTATGCCGGGCATGCGCACATCGGTAATGATAAGGTCAA
>Ga0210019_1003258_pt1 | contig 15074 bp, 7 predicted proteins | sample CryGeyCG2114_020_2_FD_183969 | JGI IMG/M metagenome (GOLD analysis project Ga0210019, IMG submission 183969) | Groundwater microbial communities from aquifer - Crystal Geyser CG11_big_fil_rev_8/21/14_0.20 (SPAdes) (version 2) | ecosystem: Environmental > Aquatic > Deep subsurface > Groundwater ...
CCGCTAAGGAGGTGATGGGCACCCGCCAGGAGCCGGCGGGCAGGCGAGAGGATTTGGCGCCTCCGCCCCTTCGGGGCTCCGGTCGGCCACTCGCCCCGATAACCCGGACACTCCCATAAGGTCGTGTCCATCGGGGCTCACTTCCCCGCCGAAGGCGGGTCCGCCTCTGGAGGAAAATCCTCTCTTGCGAAGCCGGTATCGGGAAGTGGGCACGAGAGGATTTGAACCTCCAAGCCTTGCGGCACATGCACCTCAAGCATGCGCGTATGCCAGTTCCGCCACGTGCCCGAAGTGAAGATGAAGATCCTGCGAGGATTGCGGACAGCCCCAGTATACCGTATACTCTTCGGAAATGGCAACTTGGGTCGGCATCGGGCAAAGCAAGCGGCCGGATTCCCTGCAGGCCGGCAAAGAGGCGGCCGGCCAGGCGCTGGAAAAGATCGGGCAGCAGCGGCCGGATCTGGTCCTCGTCTTCGCTTCCGTTCGGTTCGAGCAGGAAGCGCTGCTCAAGGGGGTCACCTCCATCACGCAGGACGCCCCAATGGCCGGCTGTTCCACCGCCGGCGAGATCCTGTCGGCCGGCCCTTCCCGCCGTTCGGTCGTCGTCATGGCGATTCGCTCCGACACCCTCTCCACCTCCGTCGGCATCGGCGCCGGCGTGGGGGACCAGCCGCTGACCGCCGGCCACGACGCCGCCTTCAGCGCCTCCCAAAGCAAGCTGTCCGCTCCCCATGTCTTTCTGAGCTTCTCCGACGGGCTGACCGGCAACGGGGCGGAGGTGATGCGGGGGATCCAGGAGGTGCTGGGACGGAGCTTCCCGATCGTCGGGGGAGCGGCCGCCGACGACTTCGCCTTCAAGAAAACCTACCAGTATTTCAATGGGAAGGTTTACACCGACGCGGCGGTCGGGGTGCTGCTGGCCGGCCCGATCTCGATCGGGATCGGGACCCGGCATGGCTGGAAACCGCTGGGAAAACCCCGGACCGTCACCAAGGCGACCCACAACATCGTGGAGCTGCTCGACGGGCATTCGGCGGTCAACCTGTACGAGACCTATTTCGGACGAGAAGGGGCCGGGTCGGCCCTCCAGTCGGAGACGCTGGCCGACATGTCGATCGTCTACCCCCTCGGGATGCCGGTGCCGGACGAGGAGGAATACCTGCTGCGCAATGTGATGCGGGTGGACCCCGACGGGGCGCTGGTCTACGCCGGGGAGATCCCCGAGGGGAGCCGGGTGCGGCTGATGATGGGCTCCAAGGAGAAGGCGTTCGAGGCCTCCCGCCGGGCGGCGCAGCAGGCGGTCAACGGCCTGAAACCCCGGATTCCCACCTTCGCGCTGGCTTTCAGCTCCTGCTCCCGGCTGCGGCTGTTCGGCCACGAGGCCTGGCGGGAAGTGGCGGCGATCCGGAAAGAGCTCGGGGCGCAGGTGCCGTTCGCCGGCTTCTACGACTATGGGGAGCAGGCGCCGCTGACCGCGGTCGGCTACCGGGGGCGCAGCTGGTTCCACAACGAATCTTTGGTGGTGCTGGCGGTCTCCACGCCCTAAAATGAAACCGCGATGCCGCTGACCGTCAAAATCACGATCGGAGCCGGCCTGATCCTGCTGGCCCTCTTCGCCCTCTCCGAGGCGATGCTGCTGAGGGTCGCCTACGCCCTCTTCATGATCCTCCTGGGGATGATCCTGATCACGACCTTCCAGAGCACGCAGCGCCAGTTGGCCGAGAACAAGAAGGAGCTGACGCGGGTCAGCCAAGTCTGCGAGGAGTTGGACCAGAACACGAAGATCATCGTGCAGACCGACCTGGAGCTGACCCGAACGCAGGAGGCGCTCGACAAAAAACTGTCGGGGCTCGTCGCCCTGCAGGAACTCTCCCGCAAGATCCTGCCGATCCGGGCCCACGACGAACTGTGCCGGGTCGTCTGCGAGGCAGTCGTGACCACCTTGGGGTTCGAGCGGGCCCTGCTGGTGCTGACCGGTATCGGGAATCAACCGATCGTCGCCCGGGCCGGATTCGAACCGGAGGACTTCTCCCGAATTACCCTCTCCCACCTGATCGAGCTGATCCAGACCCCGGTCCTGACCCAGGGACAGCCGATCTTCGCCGCCGATGTCAGCGGCAAACAGCGGGGGGGCGAGGTGTCGGCCGCCGCCTTCCTGTCGCAGACCAAGGAAAAATCCCGGCAGAAACGAATCGCCGATCCCACGCTCAAGGAAATCGGGGAGATGGCGGGTCTCAACGCCTTCATCGCGGTGCCGATCCAGCTGCAGGAGCAGGCGCGGGGCTTCCTGCTGGCCGGCTCCAACCCCCCCTACCTGCCCCTGGAGGCCGGGGACCTGGAGATGATGACGGTTTTGAGCGCCGAGGTGGGGGTCACGATCGACAACCTGGTCCTGTACGAAGAGCTCAAGAAATCCCACGATGAGTTGGAGGAGCGGGTCAAGGCCCGGACCGCCGAGTTGGCCAAGGCGAACGAGGAACTGGTCCGGCTCAACAAGATGAAGTCCGACTTCGTCTCGGCGGTCTCCCATGAGCTGCGGACCCCGCTGACCTCGATCAAGGGGTACACGACGCTGGTGCTCGGCGGCAAATTGGGGCCGATCAGCGAGAAACAGTCGGAGCGGCTGACCAAGATCAACCGGAACACCGATTACCTCTCAAACCTGATCACCGAGCTGCTGGACATCGCCCGGATCGAGTCGGGGCGGGTCGGGATGAACCTGAAGCCGACGAAGCTCACCCACCTGCTGGAGAATGTGGCCGACCTGCTGGTGCCGCAGCTCAAGGACGGCAAATTGGAATTGAAACTGGAGGCGCCGGAGAAGCTGCCGGAGATCCCGGCCGACGAGAACCACCTGGAGCGGGTCTTCGTGAACCTCCTCTCCAACGCCATCAAGTTCACCCCGCCCAACGGCACCCTCACGGTGCGGGTCACCCCGCGGCCGGAGGAACTCCAGGTAGAAGTGGCCGACACCGGCTTCGGGATGCCGCCCGAGGATGTGCAGAAGCTGTTCACCGAGTTCTTCCGGGCCGACAATCCCGTCAACCGGGAACGCAAGGGAACTGGGCTCGGGCTGGTCCTCTGCAAGAAGATCATCGAGGCGCACGGCGGCAGCATCCGGGTCAACTCCGAGGTGGGCAAAGGGACGACCTTCAGCTTCACCCTGCCCCTGAAATCGAGCCGGGACACCGTCTCGTTCACGGCCTGAAAGAGCGTTGAAGCATGGCTGAGACCAAACCGAAGAAGAAGGTCCTCGTCGTGGACGACGACCCGGACATCCGGGATGTCATCCGCCTGACGCTGGAAGAGGAAGGCTACGAGATCAGCGAGGCTCCCAACGGCGCCGAGGGGGTCGAGCAGGTCCGGCAATCCCCTCCCGACCTGATCCTGCTGGACTTCACGATGCCGAAGATGGACGGCGGACAGGTCTGCCAGGCCCTCAAGAAGGACCTGCTGCTTCAGCATGTGCCGATCATTATGCTGACCTCCCGCGGAGAGGTCGCCGACAAGGTGCAGGGGATCAATGTCGGCGCCGACGACTACATGACCAAACCGTTCGAGCCGGCGGAGCTGCTGGCCCGGGTGCAGATGATCGTGCGGCGGACCGCCCGCTCGCTGGACGCCAACCCCCTGACGAAGCTGCCGGGCAACGCGACGATCCTGGAGCAGATCCAGGCCAAGATCGATGCCAAGGAACCGGCCGCGATCTGCTACATCGACCTCGACAAGTTCAAGGCGTTCAACGACACCTATGGCTTCGAACGGGGGGACACCCTGATCAAGGCGACCGGACAAATGCTGTTGATCGCGATGCGGGAACTGGGGAACCCCGACGACTTCCTCGGCCACATCGGCGGGGATGACTTCGTGATGATCACGACCCCGGACAAGGCGGAGGGAATCTGCCGGAAGATCGTGCGGGATTTCGCGGAGGCGGCCCCGCAGTATTACTCGGAGAAGGACCGAACCCGGGGATACATCGAGGCGGAGGACCGGGACAAGCAGGTCAAGCGGTTCGACCTGATGACGATCTCGATCGCGGTCGTGACCAACGAGAACCGGGAATTGACCCATGTCGCCGAGGTGGCGCAGATCGGCGCGGAACTGAAGGAATGGGCCAAGGAACGGGGCGGCAACCGCTGGGTCAGGGACCGCCGCGGCGACTGACTCGGATCAGACCGAGACCGTCTCCAATCCCGCCTTCTTGAACCAGGGCTTGGCCGTCTTGTCCAGAACCTGGTTGAGGGCCTGAATGTTCCGGACCCCCTCCCCTTCCAACCACTTCTCGAACGCGGCGGCTCCCTGCTTGGCGTAGACCGGGATCCCTTCCTTCCAGGTGGCCCGGCCGCAGAGGACGCCGTTGAACTCCACCCCGGCCTCCCCCGCCAGCTCCAGGTTCTCCCGGAAGACCGCGTCGCTGACGCCGGCCGAGAGATAAATGAACGGCTTGGTCGTAGCGGAAGCGGCCTGGCGGAACGCCTCCAGCGCTTGGCTTTTGGTCTGGGCGACCTCCGCCTTCTTGAAAGCTTGCGTCCCCTCGACAAAAGCGGTGTTGACCGGGATCTCCACCTTCAGCACATCCACGCCGTACTCGGGCTTGGAGAACTCCCGCATGCTCTCGGCGACAATCCGGGGCTTCTGCTTGGCGAACTCCACCCCCTTCTCATTCCCCCCCTGCGGGTCGTAGCCGACGAACTCCAGGAAGAACGGGACATCGAGGGCCCGGCACTCGGCGCCGATCCGCTCGACGAAAGCGTGCTTGATGTCGTTGATTTCCGGCTTCTCGTCCGGCGTGTAATAGAGGAGGACCTTCACGCAGTCCCCGCCGGCCTCGATCGTCTTACGGACGGTCCAGTCGGGGATCAGGTCCGGCAACCGGCCCGGCTGGGCCTGGTCGTAGCCGGTCTTTTCATACGCCAGCAGGAGGCCGGCCTTCTTGTCCCGGGCCTTCGCCGCGTCCAGGCCGTACTCCGGATCCAGCAGGATCGCACTGGCGTGCCGGGTCAGCACCTTGGTGACGAGGGTCTTGAACTGGGCCATATCGGCGTCGGAAACCTGGGACTTCTCGACTCCCCGCTCCTTGGCGATCGATTTGAGCAGACTGCCCCGCTGATCCATCGCCGCGGCCCGGATGATTCCCTTCTCGTCCGAAACCGCCTTCATTCCCTTCAACTTGCCCGGTGTGATCCTCGACATCCTCGACTCCTCTTTGAGATGGCTCCGTAACTGTTGGGTCCTTCAGACAGAAAGAAAAGGACGGGAAGCGCTATGATCCCCCAGCGCCCCGGGCCTGTCAACCCCGCTCTCAGGCAGACAGATCCCGCGCCAGAAACTCCAGAAACTCGTTGAAGCTGTAGTCCTGGATGTACACCTGCAAAGGAGCGGCCGTCAGGCTGATCTGCAAGCGCTGCAGCATCAGCCGCCGCTCGGCCTCCGAGCCGGAAATCAGCGTCCGAATCTGACCAACGGTGGCCGGGACGCCGAGTTGAGCATAGTAATTCTTCAGTGTGATCAGCCGGTTATCGTCATCCGCGACCCCGATCATCCCCTCCGAGAAGGAGGCCACCGCGAGGCCCACCCCGACGACCCGGCTCCAGAGCCGGCTCTCCAGCGGGGTGCGGTTCCAGGCGACAGCCAGCGCCGGACGGCCCGGCTCCAACGGAAACTCGTAGACCTGATCGGGCGGCAGCAGGGTCAGCCGCCGGACGCCGTCGTCAGCCCCCGGATCGCCAAGCTCCGACAATGGAACGACCCGGACATCCACTCCGGCCTGCTGAAATTCGGCGGCCACCCGTCCAATCTCCCGCAAACGCTCCGCCCCCTCCGCTCCCAGCAGGGCGGGATGGACCCCGAACCGGTAGGTCTGGGTCTTCGCAGCCGGCTCAACCGATTCCCATAGGGTGATCCAACCGGAATGCTCCTCCTGTTCAGCGGTCAGCGCCGGAAACTCGCTTTGAGGCGCCGGAGGGAATGCCTCCGCGTCAGCGGCATCCAACCGCGCCTGACGCTGCTCCGATTCCCGATCCTGAATCACCTTGGGAACCAGCAGCTCCCGAACCCGGACCGGCCATTGCGCCGGGGTTGTGATCGCCCCGTCCGCCTGACCATTGCTGCCCGGCAGAGTCGGCAATCCCCGCTCCCCCGGATCCCGTCCCATGAAGACGGCCGAGGCGGTCACCGCCGTCTGCAGGGCCTCCAGCGGCGGCTCCCCGTTCAGGACGCCCCCGACGAAAACACCGAAGGCGGTATCGGCGGCCCCACTGGTGTAGGTCAACTGATGCAGGGGGGCCGGCGCCACATGCCACCAGCCCCGCGCCGTCACCAGGACAAGCGCGCCGGTCGGCAGATAGACCAGCGCCCAGTCCCGGACCCCATGCCGCTGCCGGAGGTGGTAGGCCGCCTCCGCCGCGGCATCCGGATCCACGGAAAGGCGGTAAGCATCCGAATCTGTCTGCCGGGCCAGGGCGGCGGCCGACAGAAAGACGCCGGCCGGAGCGGTGTTCAACGCCGCCCGGCCGACCGACACCGGCCAGGCGTCATTGACGGAAAGGAAAACCGGATGGCCCGCCGCCTGGGTTGCCCGGATCCAACGAGCCGCGGTGGTCATCGCTGGAATCTGCTCCAATTCAGAACCGGGCAACCGCTCCCCCCAAATCAAACCGTAGGAACCTGATCCGAACGAAGAAGGGATTCCACTCCACAACCGGGCGATCTCCGGCGGTGAGACGGGCCTCTGGGAACCGGCTCCCACCAGGCGCAGCTCCCTCCGGTTCCGGCCGGGCTGACGGGCCACCATGACACTGACCCGGGTCTCCCGTTCGGAATCGGCCGCGGCCGAGGGCGTCCCCACCGGCTGCTGAAGAACGACCGTCGCCGAGTCCCATTCTGCCCCATCCTCAAATGGGTTAGCCGCGACTTCAACTGCCGAAGCGGCCGCAGCCGCCCCATTCTCCGCCGGAACGCCCGCCGCGGCTCCCGGACTCCGACCGTTGACGACCGTCGTTGGGAGCGTCCCCAACGCTTGCGCGACCGCTTCTCCGGTCTTCCCCGCCGCCGCGGCGACCAGACGGGCCGGAAAACCCAAGCTGATCAGCGTCTGAATCGCGTGGGCGGCCGAACCGCCGGCTTTCGCCCGAAGATGCAGCGCCTCCGGCTCTCCATCCCCGCCGGCAATCTCCGCGATCAAGTCCAGCGTCGGGGTCCCCACACCGACCACCCCGACTTTCCCGGCAGCTCCATTGGTGCCGGCGGCTTCATTGGACCCTTCCGTTTCGGGAACGAATTCCAAATGAATTGAGGTATCGCCAGCCGCCAAGGCCGCCGCTTTTTCAAAGAACTGCCGGGTCCAAGCATCCCGAGCGGCGGGGGTTAACCGCTGGAAGGTCTCCTCATACCGGAGCCCCGCGGCCTGGATCCGCTTGACCAGTGCAATCAGGTCGGAGCCGGTCTGCACGGCATCCAGCGCCCGGCTAACCTGCTCGGTCGCCTCCTCGCGAGCCTTGCCCAGGGTGTTGTCCTCCGACATCTCCCGGATCTTTTCGATGACGGACTGAACCTCATCCACCCGGGCGCCGACCTCGTCCAGCCCCTCCTCCAACCTCGGCAGGAGATAAGGATCCTTGTACTCCGCCGCTGATTGGTAATGGATCAATCCCAAGAGCGCCACCACATCCACCGCGTTGCTGAAAACCGGGGCAACATCAGATGGACTCTTTACACCAGCCGGTTCCAGAACGACCCGCTCCAGCTTGCGGTTGCCAGGAATCGCCGCCTGCTGCAGATGGCTCAGTCCGAACCGCTCAATCTCCGGTTCGCTGAGAAAACGGTGCCCGCCTGAGGGGAGCCGGATGAGGTACAGGGTCTCCGTCGGAACCGGGCGGCCATGAAGATCGTTGCGTTCAGGCGAGCGGGGGCGGATCGCGAGACGAAGCCCTCCATCCTCCCGGGCGACGATCCAAGCGTTGTAATCCGGAAAACCGGCCTCCGCGAGCCAATCCACCACCTGGTTCCCCCAGCGGATGAGCTCTTCCGGATCCGGCCCGCTCTCCAAGACGAAGGTGGCCCGATCCGGGTTGCGGCGCAGCCCAATCCAAACGGAGTCATCCTCCCCCTCCGACGCCCGAGAACGGAACAACCAGTCGACCGGAGCGTCATGCCCATTGACCGGGAGCAGCCCCTGAAGCTCATCGAGGTTCAGCAGATCCCCCGTCTCGTAGAACGCCCCGGCCCGCCGGGAGGAATTGAGTCCCCACCAGGAACGCCGGCCGGTTTCCCGGCTGTCCGTCACCTGACGCACCAATCGTTCCAGAGAAGCCGTTTGAAGTCGGGTTCCCAGGCCGGTCCCCGACCAGGAGCGTCCCCGGTTCTCCCTTTCCGAATAAAGGGCCGCTTGAATGAACCGCCCGTCCCGGAGGACCGCCTGCTTAAGCTCTATCGGGACTCCGCCGTTGGCCCGATGCTCCCCCAGCTCAGTCCCGTCGGAAACCCGGAACCATCCGGTCTGATCAATCCGATAGCGGCGGCTCTCTCTCTCGGGGCGAGACCCCGAAAGATCAACCGACCCCGGATCGGGAGCCCCCGCCTGCGAAAGGGCCGTCGTTTTCGATCGGAACAGGGGGGGCACCCTCCCCTCCCCCCGGGCCGGCGCCCGCCGGATCGCGGCGGGAACCTGCGAAACGGTGGTCACCACCGCCGAAAAGGTGTAGTCGGCCGGCTCTGAAAAGGGGATGTCGGCGACATACAACAGATCCATCCGGGCCGCGCCGGACTTTTCCCCCTGCGGGCGATAGATCCGAACCGCGTCCAGCCTCATCTCAAGCGGCTGGGACTGAGACAGCGCGCCTCCCCCTCGGGGAAAAGACTGGTAATGAAGGGCCGTCCCGGGGGCCGTCTCGGAAAGAATCTCCAGCAGCGCCGTGATATCCGCCGCACGAGAACCGGCCAGGCCGGAGAATGAAATCATTCCCTCCGTCTCTGGACCCAGCAATTCCACCTGAGAGAAAAGATCGTCAAACCGCCGGTCTCGATCCCCTTCCTGAAGCGCCCCGGGAACCGGCAGGTTCCAGTGGCGCACGGCTACCCGGACCCGGTTCCCGCCTGAGACCCGGAAATGAGTCTCCAGGGAATCGGCCTGGGCGGATGGGAAGAGGGCCACCTCATGAACGGGATAAACCGGCAACGGGCCGGCCGGGGAGGCTATGCTCTCCAGGCCGCTTCGCTGCTGCAACGCTTGAATCAGCAGCGGCCGCCCGGTGGATTCTTCCAAGCCGGTCTGCCTCAGGGCGAGAGCGGCGGAGGGGTCGAGGCCGATCAAGGCACAAGTGAGCAGAAGAGCGATTAACCGAGCAGTTTTTTTAACGCTTCCAATAGATGACATAAAAAACCCTCAACAATGGCGCTTTCACGCCGTTCGATTGTCCTTCGACTATCCCTTTTTCGCCTCCGGCGTCCCGGGGGCCGCTTCCAGCGCCACGACATTCCCCTTAGGAGCCACCTTCCGGAAACGAATCACGGCACTTTCCCAGTCGTTGAGCAGTTCCCGGGCCTGGACCGAGCCAGTCAGCTCCGCGTGCCGGGTCACCATCCCCTTGAGCAGATTCCGGTCCTCCGGGTCCACCACCAGCGTCGCCTCCACGAGGGAGGGATTCAGGCGCTGGTCGAATTTTCCGTCCTCATCCAGCACGAAGGCCTGGCCGCCGGTCATCCCGGCGCCGAAGTTCCGTCCGGTCGGACCCAGCACCACGATCAGCCCGCTGGTCATGTACTCGCAGCCATGGTCGCCGACCGCTTCCACGACCGCCCGGGCGCCGGAGTTGCGAACGCCGAACCGCTCCCCGGCCCGGCCGGCGGCGTACAGCCGGCCGCCGGTGGCGCCGTACAAGCAGGTGTTGCCGATCAGGGCCAGAGTCCCCGGTTTGGCGCGGCTCTTGGGATGCGGCTTGACCACAATCTGGCCGCCGTGCATTCCCTTGCCGACATAGTCGTTGGCGTCGCCGGCCAAAACCAGCCGCACGCCGTGAATCAGGAAGGCGCCGAACGACTGGCCGGCCGAACCGGTCAGCTCTACGGTCACCCCCGCGCCGGCCGGCAGCCCGGCATCCCCGTGCCGCAGGGCGATCTCATGGGAGAGCCGGGTGCCGATTGACCGCTGGTCGTTCTTGACCGGATGGCGCAGCGTCACCTCGGCCCGCCCCTCAATCGCCGGACCCGCTTCCAAGACGATCCGCTCATCCAGCGGATGGTCGCCGACCCGGTCGTTTCGCTCGGTGAGGCAGCGCCTGGGCAGCTTGCCCGACGGGTCGGGATCGGCCAGGATCGCTTCCCAGTCGATCGTCCGCCACTTGGGATGGTTCCGGGCCTTCTCCTTCACCTTCAGCAGATGGACCCGGCCGACCAGCTCCTCCAGCGAGCGGTAGCCCAGCTCCGCCAGGACCCGCCGCACCTCCTCGGCGATCAGGTCGAAGAAGCGGACCACCACCTCCGGCGTCTCCTTGAATTTCAAGCGCAGCTTCGGGTCCTGGGTCGCGACCCCAACCGGGCAGGTGTTGAGATGGCACTGGCGCACCATGCAGCAACCGGCGGCCACCAGGGCCGCGGTGCCGAAGTTGTACTCCTCCGCCCCCAACAGGGCCGCCACGACGATGTCCCGCCCAGTCTTGAGCCCCCCGTCGGTTCGGAGGGTGATCCGGCTGCGCAGGTTGTTCATCACCAATACCTGCTGGGTCTCGGCCACCCCCAGTTCCCAGGCGGAGCCGGCATGCTTGATCGAGGAAATCGGGCTGGCCCCGGTGCCGCCGTCGTGGCCGGCGATGTGGACCACATCGGCGTACCCCTTGGCAACCCCGGCGGCGATCGTGCCGACCCCGGCGCAGGCGACCAGCTTGACGCAGACCTCCGCTTGCTTGTTGCAGGCCTTCAAGTCGTAGATCAGCTGCGCCAGGTCCTCGATCGAGTAGATGTCGTGATGGGGCGGCGGGGAGATCAGCGTCACCCCCGGCACCGAATGCCTGACCCGGGCGATGTCCTCGGAAACCTTGTGCCCCGGCAGCTGCCCCCCCTCCCCCGGCTTGGAACCCTGAGCCACCTTGATCTCCAACTCCCGGGCCGAGGAGAGGTATTCGGGGGTCACCCCGAACCGGCCGGAGGCCACCTGCTTGATCGCGCTGCAGGCGGAGTCGCCGTTGGGGTACGGCTTGAGCCGCGCCGGGTCCTCCCCGCCCTCGCCGGAATTGGACTTGCCGCCGATCCGGTTCATCGCGATCGCGAGACACTCGTGGGTCTCCTTCGAGAGGGCCCCGTAGGACATGCCGGCGGTGCAGAACCGCTGCTGGATCACCCGGACCGGCTCCACCTCCGAGAGGGGGATCGGCTTCCGGTCGGAAGCAAACTCCAGCAGGTCCCGAAGACAGATCGGCTCCCGGTCGTTGACCAGGTTCATGTATTTCTCATAGTCGGTCCAGTCGTCGGAATGGACCGCCTTGTGCATCGCGGCGATCACCTGCGGGCTGAAGGCGTGGCGCTCGGTCTCCCGGCGGAAACGGTAGAAGCCGCCCAGGTCCAGCTCCGGTTGGGCTTCCTTGCCGTAGGCGGAGGCGTGGAGCGCGAGCACCTCGGCCCCGAGCAGGTCGAAACCGACCCCGCCGATCTGGGAAGCGGTCCCGGCGAAGCAAGGGTCAATCACCTCCGCCCCCAGCCCGATCGCCTGGAAGATCTGCGCCCCCCGGTAGCTGGAGACGCAGGAGATCCCCATCTTGGACATGATCTTCAGGATCCCGTCCTCGATCGCCTTCTTCACCTGGGCGCAGGCCTCGTCGGAGGAAACCCCCCGGATGATCCCATTGGCGCAGGCGGCCGCCGTCGTCTCCAACAAACCGTACGGATGGATCGCCGCCGCCCCGTAGCCGATCAGGATCGCGTGGCCGTGGGTGTCCCAAACCGAGGCGGTCTCGCAGACCAGGGAACCCCGCATCCGCTTTCCCTGCCGGATCAGGCGGTGATGGACCGCCCCGACCGCCATCAACATCGGGACCGCCGCTTGGCGGGCGTCCACCCCCCGGTCGGAGAGGATCAGGATCGAGGCGCCTCCGTCCACCGCCGCCGAGGCGGCCCGGCAGATCCGATCGAGCGCCGACTTCAGCCCCTTGGGCCCATCGGCCGCCGGGAAGAGGACCGGGATCCGGGCCGACCGGAAGGCCGGCTCGGTCTGGTTCTCCAGCCAAGCCAGCTCCGGACCGGTCAGGATCGGCGAGCCGAACTTGATCCAGCGGGCATGCTCCGGCGTCTCCTCCAGCATCGAACCCCGCTCCCCGAGCGCCGTGTTGAGGGACATCACAAGCTTCTCCCGCAGGGGGTCGATCGCCGGGTTGGTGACCTGGGCGAAGAGCTGCTTGAAGTAGGTAGCCAGTGGTTTGGGCCGGTCGGAGAGGATCGAAAAGGGGGCGTCGTCCCCCATGGACCCGACCGGCTCCTTGCCGGTTTCGGCCATCGCCTTGACGATGAAGTGGAGGTCCTCCTGGGTGAAACAGAAGGTTTTCATCCTCCGGTTCAGCTCCTCGGGGGAGCCGCCGGCCGTTTCAATCATCGGCTTGCCGTCGTTAAGCTTAAGCTCATCGGCCCGGATCAGGTTATCGGCCAGCCATCGCCCGTACGGCCGGGCGGTCGCCAGCTCCATCTTGATCTGGTGATCCCGCAGCAGCTTCTTCCGGACGGTGTCCACCGCAATCATCTCGCCGGGGGCCAGCCGCCCCGACTCGATCACCTCCCCCTCGTCCAGGTCCACGATGCCGACCTCGGAGCCCAGCACCACCAGCCCATCCCGCGTCACCTTGTAGCGGGCGGGCCGCAGGCCGTTGCGGTCCAGCGTCGCCCCGACCACGACCCCATCGGTGAAGGCCACTGCCGCCGGCCCGTCCCACGGCTCAGAGAGACAGGCCTGGTACTCAAAGAACTCCCGCTCTGCCGGGTCCATCCCCGGCATGTTCTGCCACGCCTCCGGAATCAGCAGGGCCATCCCGTGCAGGATCGAAAAACCGGAATGGATCAAGAGCTCCAGCGCGTTGTCCAGCATCCCGGAGTCGGACCCCTCCGGCTGAATGATCGGGAAGAGCTCCTTGATCCGGTCCCCCCAAATCGGGGAGCGCAGCTCCGGCTCCCGGGCCCGCATCCAGTTCCGGTTTCCCAGCAGAGTGTTGATCTCCCCGTTGTGCCCCAGATGGCGGAACGGCTGGGCCCGCACCCAGTCGGGGAAGGTGTTGGTCGAGTAGCGCTGATGGAACAGGGCGATCGCCGTCTCGAAGACCGGATCGGCCAGGTCCTCGTAGAAGCCGGTCAGCTGGGGCGCTACCAGCAACCCCTTGTAAACGATCGTGCGGCAGGAAAAGGAGGGGATGTAGGCGCCGGTCAGCCGGGCCTGGTCGAAAGCCCGCTCAATCTGCCGGCGGACATAATAGAGGAGGCGGTCAAACACCTCGGGGGCGTCGTCGGCCCCGCCGGAAGACGGCCCCACCAGCAGCTGCTGGATCACCGGCATCGTGGAGAGGGCCTCCTCCCCCAACGCCGAAGGGTTGACCGGCACCTCCCGCCAGCCATAGCGGGTGAGTTTCCGCTCCTTGATGATCCGGTCCACGATCCCCTTGGCGGCCGAGCGGTCGCCGGGATCCTGCGGGAAGAAGAAGACGCCCACTCCGAGCGTCTTCACCTTCTCCTCGGCGACGCCCAGTTTCCTCAGCTCCCGGGCAAACAACTTGCGGGGGATCTGGGTCTGAATACCCGCCCCGTCCCCCGTCTTGGCGTCGGCCGAGACCGCTCCCCGATGGGTGACGCAGCAGACCCCCTGGATCGCCATCCGGAGAACCCGGTGACTCGGCTTTCCGGAGACCTCGGCAATGAAGCCGACGCCGCAGGCATCCTTCTCATGCTCCGGCCGCCAGAGGGTTTTCTTAAGTGTTGGTCGATTCATCCTATAGACAGAAAGAGCAAGGGGCCCCTTTGAGGCGCCTTGCCGCTAGTAAGTGCTACGAACTGCTCAAGTTGAGTCAAGTGTACCATCTCCTCTCCCGCCCGGTCAACCCCGGAAGCCAAGACCATTCCGTTATACAAAGGAAGCGATCCACTGCTCCTCTTCCTCCCAGAAGGCCGTCAGCTCCAGCGCCAAATCGTTCTGGAACCGTCCGGCGGGCGTCTGTTCCAACCCGGCTTGGACGGACGCGGCGGATGAGGGAGATCTGAGAATTGATTCCAAGCCGGCGGCCCGGGTCGGGTCGTCGGCCGGCTGGCCAACGCGCAAGGCGAAAACCATCTGGGGAACAGCCAGCGCCGCCCACAGAACCAAGAAAAACTCTCGAAACTTATTTCTTGAGCGCCTCATCGGGTATCGGTTGGAGCGAATTCAAGATACCCCGGGAGATGAAAAATATCAACTATATATCTTAATTATTGATTTCTATTAACTTTGACGGGGGCGGGGGTCAGGCCGGCAATCGGCGCCTCCAAAGGAGCCGGGGCCGGCTGAGCCGTGGGAGAATCGGCGAGGGTCCGGTCGGTGAGGACGACGGTGACCGGCCCAATGCGGGAGCTGATCTTGGCCAGGAGGGGAATCCGCTGCCGGTCGGCCGAATACCAGACCCGGGCCTTGGCGCCGTGGAAGAAGGGGACCGGATAAGCCAGTTCGATCTCCCCTTCAACCGCCGGCCACTCGCCGAGCCGGCCGATCCGGATCAGATGGGCCTGGACCACCTTCCCTTTCAGGTCCCAGTTCTTCCCGTTGGCGGCAATTTGGAGGGGAATCTCCTTCCCCAGCTGGAACGGCAGGGTGCGGGCGTAGTACAGCATGCTGACCCCGTCCTGGATCCCCGGGGTGATGGCCACCGTCTCCGCCTGGTCGCCCGGCAACTCATGGCGGGCTTGGCTTTTGTCGTAATCGAAGAGGATCGTGCTCTCGTGCCTCATCCAACGCCGCTTGAGGTAGCTTTCGAAACGGTACGGCTTGACCGTCACCGGGTCCACGACACTCGACATCTCGACCCGGATCGGATAGACCGGATCCAGCGTCCATTTCGTATCGCCGGTCAGGGTCA
>Ga0210019_1003270_pt1 | contig 15034 bp, 15 predicted proteins | sample CryGeyCG2114_020_2_FD_183969 | JGI IMG/M metagenome (GOLD analysis project Ga0210019, IMG submission 183969) | Groundwater microbial communities from aquifer - Crystal Geyser CG11_big_fil_rev_8/21/14_0.20 (SPAdes) (version 2) | ecosystem: Environmental > Aquatic > Deep subsurface > Groundwater ...
CGATGTCGGCTCATCGCATCCTGGAGCTGTAGTCGGTTCCAAGGGTTGGGCTGTTCGCCCATTAAAGCGGTACGCGAGCTGGGTTCAGAACGTCGTGAGACAGTTCGGACTCTATCCTGTGTAGGCGTTTAGATTCTTGAGGAGATTCTTTCCTAGTACGAGAGGACCGGAAAGAAGGAATCCCTGGTGTACCGGTTGTCACAAAATGGCATCGCCGGGTAGCTATATTCCTAAGGGATAAGCACTGAAAGCATCTCAAGTGCGAAGCCCCCTCCAAGATGAGGAATCCATATTAGTCTGCCGGAAGATTACCGGTTTGATAGGCTCTAGATGTAAGTGCAGCAATGCATTCAGTCAAGGAGTACTAACAGACGATCTCCCATCTCTTTTGTTTGTCAATTGAGACAATTACAAAAAGATTTAATAGATCAAAACTAGACCATACTTACTCGATTATCAGTGTAATAAAACTTCCCCGCCCTAAAAAGCGGGGTTTTTTTTGTAAATCCTGTTATTATTAACGTATGAAAATTCTCTCAATTGACCCAGGTTTTGAAAAAATAGGCTGGGCAATTTTTGAAGTTCCAGGCAAGCCTGAACTCGATTCAGGCTCAAATACTCGCGACTTCACATTCATCACTTCAGATCTCATTAAAACATCAAAAAAAATCCCTCACGAAGAAAGGTTAAAAATAATCTTTGATACCTTAAACAAGGTAGTCAAGAAATGTAAAATTGAGCATTTCGTTATCGAAAAGCTATTTTTCTTTAAAAATAAAAAGTCAGTTCTTGAAGTATCACAGGCTGTTGGAGTGATTGAACTATGCGCAGCAATTAACAATATTGAAATCACCAGACTTACACCGCTTGAAATCAAACAAATCGTGACTGGCTATGGTCAAGCAGATAAAAAAGCAGTGCAAAAAATGATAAAGCTTGAGCTAGGAGATGATATTAAGTTCAAAGATGATGATGAATCAGACGCAGTAGCTTGTGGACTTGCGTATATTTTTACCTCTGGTAATTTAATTTGACCCGATTTTCTCAATAATTTTTGAAGCACATTCAGCCCCTTTTTTCATTGATTTTTGAATACCTTTTGATTTTATAAAAGATGATATAAAACCAGCAGTATACCCATCGCCAGCTCCTGTTGTATCTACTATTTTTTTAGTCATAATGGATTTCTGATAATAAACTTTACCTTTATTATAAGCATAACTTCCTTTTTGTCCATCAGTAATTACTAAAATATGATTTTGTGTAAATGGAGCATATTTTCTTACAATATTGCTATGAAAATCAATATTTTGATATGGGATCTTAACAATATCCGCAAACTCATAACCATTTATTATGAGAGCGTCAATGTCTGATACTAAATAAATTATTTCCTCAATTTGCCTTCTACAATCATTTACGTTAATATTTGCAAAAGTTTTTAGGCCTTTCGACTTGGCTTTTTGAAAAATTTTTATTCGATTTGTCAGGGAAACTTGAGATAAATTGGCCATATACATAGCACTAGACTTATCAAGCACGTCATAATCCTTATTTTCTGTAAAAAAATGTTGGTGAGGCGTTCGATAATTTAAAATCGTCTTTTCGCCATTTTTGCTCAAGATAATTGATGAAATATTTATATAATCGTCCTCAAATTGAGATAAATTTTTATAACCAACCCCGGATGTATCAAGTTTTTTTAGAATAACATCTTTAAAAGCATTATTTCCAATTTTTGCCACCAAACCTACTTTCAAACCCTCATTATTAGCTCCAATGGCAACATTGGCGCCTCCACCTCCAAGTCCTTCGTAAAAATGGTCAGCGAAATATTTGCCACCAATTGCCAGTTTAAAATGGCAATCATCTTCAGTTATCGACTCTCCACTATAATAAAGATCGATAGTAACAGTTCCGAAAACCAGTAAATCAAGCATTAAAACCAGTATATATTTTTAAATTAGTAAATGCCAGACAACTCTTGTCATTCCGAGTGGAACATCGAGTAATCGAAAAATCTCTTTTGTAAAAACACTATATCCGCTTTACAAATGAAGTTTCAAGTTGTATCATAGCGTTGAAAGAAATTACTCATTAATTTATTTCATTATGGAGACAAGAGTTGAAAAAGAGCTTCCTGTTAATGAATATCCTCCAGATCAGTCAAATTCACTACTAGTTGAACTCGGAGGTCAAGATTGCTATCTTCCTTGGAAGCGAGCTGGAGATGCATGGATCGCCTACTTTGATCCTCGTAGAGAAGAATTATTTGAAGCTGGTGTGACAGAACTTGTACGAATGATGGATGCACTTGGCGCAACAACATTTGTTACTCCATCTTCATCGAAATCAGAAGGAATGATGCAAGAAGCTTGCAGGCGCCTTAAAGAACTCAAAGGAACGCCGATTAAACTCATCACTTTTGCAAAAGGCGAGCCAGAAGAAATGGAAACTCAACTAGCTACCGCTGCCTATAATGTTAATTTTTCACCGATTACCGCAGCAATTAAATTAAGAGTTATGACTGCGACTTATGATCAAGCTGAATTATTAAAGTCTAAATTAAAATCAGATCCTGCTGGTGTAGCAATTATTGATGATGTAATTAGCACAGGAGAAACAGTCAATGCCATAAGACAAATTTTTTACGAAATTGATAACACTCTCGATGTTTCAAAAATTCGAACTTTAGCTGTAGTTAAGGAGTGTGTGGCAGATGAACAAGGAAATATGCCTGATGAAACATCAGATAATAGAACCTTATACGCTGTGAAAACACCTGTCGTTCTTATTCCTGAAGACCAAAGAGATAATCCTCAAATTCCAGTAGGTTTCACTTCTAAACCATTTTCAGACGTGGATATTAGAACATATTCTCCAAGTGATATCACTCATCTGAAAGGCTTAACACATAATCGAGGAGTTGCAGAGTCATCACGTTGGGCAGCTACATTAGCACTTTCTGGTCACAAAAATCTCTCGGATCAAGGTCTGTACTTTTTAGCAAATTCTCATTAACTTATCTTTCAATATAAGCTCTCCTCGTGATTCGTGGGGGAGTCCGCCACTTTGCGGGGGGGGGTTGAGCTGTCTGACGACTAACAGCTAATGACTAACGACTAATATTGGGGAGGTGGTTTTAAGTTAAGTAATTCATCAATTAATCACTTATTTAAACTTTTCAATATTTTTTTAGAATTTTAAAAAATCGGCTAAAATCCCGTCCCAGAGCCCTACTCACCGTAAGGTTACCGTAACCGTTAAAACAACGGTAAAATGCCTGTTTGCCCTCCTAGGATCGATTTTGATCCGTTTAATTTCGATTTAAAAACGGATGACCCTTTTTGGCAGTCATATACACAGTTATTTTTTGAGAACCGTCTTATTTTTGATTTTAAACCGTTCAAAATCGCTGTAAATGAATAATTTATTTCAAATTTTCAAAATAACTATATCAATTACGATCGAACTATATCACTGTCGACAGTTGACCTGCTTGTTCAAAGCCTCACAGAGCCATGTTACGGTGAGCAAAAAATCGTTTTAAACTGTCAAAATCCATTTAAATACGAGCCCTCCCAAAGCCCCATAAAATAGGGATCATCCCGAAACGGGATGATCCCTATCCGAAACCTTTCCACATCCCAAACAATTGATATAATAACCATTATGCTCACAGTCATCGCCGGCGAGGATATTGTTGCCTCTCGTAAAAAACTTCTTGAAGTTAAGACAGACTACGTCTCGAAAAAATACAATCCAGTATTTTTAGCGCTTTCAAACATACTTGATAAAATAAAGATAGATGAGCAGGAAGTAAATTTATTTGGAGACTCGTCAGTATACTTCATTGAAAATCTTTCAAAAAAGTACAACGGCAGACAAAAAACTGTTTTCAAAGATAGCATAGTTGAGTTTTCAAAAAACAGAAATATAACTCTTGTTGACTGGGAAGCTGGAAAATCAGCCTATGATATATCAGGACTAAAGCGCATTGCAACAACTTTTATAGAGTGTAAACCGAGCAAATCAATTTTCGAGCTACTTGATTCATGCTACCCGAAGAATCTTAAAACGTTTATCAAATCCTATAGAAAGTTGACATTGACCCAAGATGAGATGTTTATCTTCATAATGCTTGTCAAACATATTAGGAATCTTATCCTTGCCAAAGTTGATGCGTTGCCACAATCAATAAAGCCCTGGCAACGCAGCAAACTTACTCATCAAAGCGCACTTTGGACAGAAAAAAACCTAGTATCTTTTTACGATGGACTAGCAAAAATTGACATCGCTTTAAAAACCGGCGCGAGCTCGTACTCGATCGGACAGTCGCTCGAACTGCTTTTATGTTATTATGTGAGGTAGATCGCATACAAATTCAACTAAATTAATATGATAGACACCTCAATTTTTAAAGCTTACGATATTCGCGGAATTTACCCAACTCAGATAAATGAAGAATGCATGGAAGATATTATCCGTGGAATTTATACATTTTTATCAAAAAGTATTAAACGGCGCGATATCTCAATAGTTATAGGTCATGACATGAGATTATCTTCTCCAAGTCTTCATAAGATCGCAGTCGAGGTTCTTCAAAAATCAGGAGCACAAGTAATTGATATTGGCCTTGCAGCAACACCTTCTGTATATTTCACTATAAAAAAATATTCATATGATGCCGCTATTCAAATTAGCGCGTCTCATAATCCAAAAGAATATAACGGCATTAAAATTGTACGTCGAGATGGGGATGCATTGACCAAGATCGGGAAGCAAACCGGGATGGATGAAATTGTGAAAAATGTAACATCAAATTCATTTGCTGAATTTGTTGATGGAGGAAGTTATAAAAAGCTTGAAAACATTCTTGAGCTTGAGCTAGATGAGGCAATCACAGCTATTCCAACTGGAAACATAGATAAACTTAATGTAGTAGTTGATCCAGCCAATGCAATGGGAATTCTCCCAGTTAAGGAATTATTTGGGAGATTTAACGCAAACTTGATTGAGATAAATTTCGAGCTTGACGGAACATTTCCTGTACATCAGGCTGATCCTTTGCAACACTCGACCCTCGTCGGACTCCAAAAAACTGTTCTTGACCAGAAGGCCGATCTTGGAATTGCGATTGACGGTGATGCAGATCGGGCCATGTTTATCGATGAGAAAGGAGAAATAATTCCTGCAACTTTGATTACAACTTTAATCGCATCCGAAATACTGAAGGAAAATCCAGGAGCACGAATCCTTGTTGATATTCGCTACATCAGAAATGTCGAAGAGATGGTGACCAAACTTGGCGGAGTGGTAGGGTATACAAATATTGGACACGCATTGATAACAAAACAGGTAAATGACGAAGGTGCGATCTTTGCCGGAGAATCATCAGGGCATTATTACTTTCAATCAATGGGAGGCTGTGAGAGCACTGTTCGAGTGATTTTATATGTTCTTCGAGTTCTTGCTCGTGAAAATAAACCAATGTCTGAAATTATGAAACTGATTCAAAAGTCGATCGAGTCAGGTGAGTACAACTTTAAATTAAAATCTGCATCTGATAAAGAGACTATTGTAAACAAATTGAAAGAGTTATACAAAGATGGAGAATTGAATGAGCTTGACGGAATAGCAATATCATATCCATCATGGAGATTTAGCGTTCGAAGTTCAAATACCGAGCCTTTACTGAGGTTGAATGTTGAAGGAGATACAAAAGAAATAGTTGATGAACAGACGCATAAAATACGAGAGATTATTCTTGGATTTGGAGCAGTAGTACATGTTTAAATTCCGATTATAGAGTATAATATCAATCATGTTTGATGAATCTTCGAAGAATAGGACTAATGACCAAATAAAACTTTCAAGCGTCACAGATAGACTCATAAATGCTATTTCAAATATAAGAAAGCGCGTTAATGCAGATGAATATACAAAGCTGACCGTTTCTCAAACAGTGTCCTTTTTAGCTCTTGTGTATGAAAAAGTTAGAAATGCTATTGAATATAGAGAAGATCACCTGATAAGGCGCGCAGCAATAGAGCGGATCTTGAAAAGAAGACTCTCAATGAATATACAAGGAACAAATGAAGGTGAAAATGTTCTTCGAGAGCTTATGTGGGCCAGATATGTCACAAATGGTAGTCTTGGCGAAATTGATATTAAAGCAGTTCAAGAGATAATCAACCGTTTTCTATACATTAGATCACAGATAATGCAGGGTCGTAGTGGAAATGCACGAGCTTATTTTTCTGAATTTCTATATCAGTTAGTCACTGCTGAAATTGAAGAATTTTTGACACCTGCAGAATCTCAAAAAGAGGCTGATTTCAGCTACTACATATTTCAAACTCTTAAAGAAAAAGTATCAATCGAAGATATTAAAGAAGAGCAAAAAGATGCTATATTATTCATTGCAATTGAAAAAGCATACCGAAAAAGCGATCAAGCATATCAACGATATCATATGTTTAGGCTTTTTTATAAACCTCTTTATGAGTATACACAAGAGGAAATAGAAGACTTAGTCCCGAAACTTGCAGATGTATTTTCGCGAATTGACAATCTGATCGCAAATACAATTGTAGAAAAAATAGTACGATTTATTCGCAAACAACTTCCTCCGTTTTTGATCCTTTTTCATATATTTAGACAGTATGAACAATCAATTCCAAGCATTTTGTCAAGCCGTGCTTCGCTTTGGAGTCATGTTGATAAAGTTGCGAGGCAGAAATATTCACTTATTTCTTCTCGTCTAAATATGCTAGCTTTTCGAAGTTTGATTTATATCTTCCTTACTAAAATGCTTTTCGCACTGATTTTAGAAATTCCAGTCTCTAAACTTCTTTATAATGAGGTTAATTACTTTGCCATAGGTGTAAATAGCCTTGCACCACCAGTTTTTATGCTTTTGATAATCTTCTCAGTGTCTGTTCCAGGTGATCAAAATACAAAAAGAATTTTCAATAGAATTGTAGATATTATCGATGCGGACTCTACTTTTGAAAAAACTAAAGCATTTATTACAAGAAAAGCAAAACCTCGACGTCCAGTTTTAAATTTTGGCTTTACATTACTATACCTCACAACTTTTTTAGTAACTCTTTATGTTATACATGTTGGACTAAAGATGTTGAGCTTCAATTTATTAAGCGAAGCACTTTTCATATTTTTCATCAGCGTAGTTGCTTTTTTTGCATACCGTATTAAACAACTTTCCAATATGTATCGACTTATTGAAAAAACTGGCTTTTTCTCACCGGTTCTTGATTTTTTTTTCATGCCGATATTGTCTCTAGGTAAGTTCTTTAGCGAAGGTGTATCAAGATTAAATTTCTTTATTCTCCTTTTTGATGTAATTATCGAGGCTCCATTTAAATTGATTATTGAGGTTATTGAAGAGTGGATTACTTTTGTGAGGCTTAAAAAAGAAGATATAGTCTAATATGGCAGGTTGGTGCAACAAAAAGGTAATTGGTCTTTCTCCAATGGATGGCGTCACAGATGCGTCATTTCGCACTATTATTGATAAATACGGTAGTCCAGATGTCCTATTCACTGAATTTCTCTCAGTTGAGGCAATCGTAAACGGATCAATTAATTCTTTACTTCCATTTGTTCGTGAAAAATCAGAAACCCCAACTATTGCTCAAGTATATGGTTTAGACTTGCCTTCCTACATTTTGGCAACATTATTGGTATTAGAACTTGGATTTGATGGAATTGATATCAATATGGGTTGTCCTGCCAAGTCTATTGCTTATCATGGAGCAGGGGCTGGACTTATCCAAAATCCAAGTCATGCGAAACAGATTATTAAAACTGTCCAGACCACTTTTTTGGACTGGAAAAATGGATTAAGATTGAAGTCAGGGCAGCTTAAACCTGCAAAGTTCGAATGGATAAAGCAGAACAGGATTAAACGATCCAAGATTGATAATTTTCCAGTATCAATCAAGACTCGTATCGGCTATGATACGTCAACAGTTCAAAGCTGGATTTCACACCTTCTAGAATGTGAGCCTTATGCTATAACTATTCATGGTCGAACACTTAAACAAATGTACAAAGATAAATCCGACTGGAATGAAATCCATAAGGCAGTAGTTTTGGCTAAAAATTCAAATACAAAAATTATTGGAAATGGCGATATTAAATCAGCAGGACAAGCAAATAACAAAATTAAGAAATATGATCTTGATGGTGTTCTCATCGGTCGAGCAAGTATGGGAAATCCATGGATATTTAAAAGTATTGTTCCAACACCATATACGAGACTTACTGTGGCTCTTGAGCATGCTAGGCAGTTTGAGAAACTTACACCTTCTGGGAATTTTCAATCACTTCGAAAACACTTTGCTTGGTACTCTAAGGGCTTTGATTATGCAGCAAGCGTTAGGAATAAGCTAATGCATGTGAACACTTATTCTGAAGTCAAGACAATTCTCGACCCTTACTTTTTACTTTTGAAGGAGAAGTAAATTTTTTCTTAAAGCTTCAACTTCATCCAGATTATAGATGGACAGAGTCAAAACTTTCACTTTATTCTTTTTTAGAACTTTAATAGCATTTTCAATCTTTGACTTATCAACTAGGTCAGACTTCGTCAAAAGAACAACATATTGCTTTTTGATAAGATCAGGATTATAAGATTTGAGCTCTTCGATTATCAGATTGTAATCTCGCAATACATCATCTGACTCAAGTGAAATACAGTGCAACAAGACTGGGACCTTTTCGACATGCTTCAAAAATCTATAACCAAGACCTTTCCCGCTAGATGCTCCTTCTATAAGCCCAGGGATATCTGCGATTATACCGCTTCCAAAAGATCCCAAATTAGGTTCAAGTGTTGTAAAGGCATACATTGCAGTTTTTACACCTGCTTTAGTTAATTCATTCAAAAGACTACTTTTTCCAACATTTGGGAGACCAATTAATCCGAAGTCAGCTATTAATCGCATCACAACTTTGAAAGAAACAGTTTCGCCAGGGTATCCTTTCTCTGCTTTCATTGGAGCCCGATTTGTCGGCGTCGCAAAAGCACGATTACCCAATCCACCCTTTCCGCCTAGCGCGATTAGTACTTTATCTTTATCATTTGTTAACTCAAAGGTCATACCAGTTGATGTATTAGTTAAAAATGTTCCAATGGGCATCGACAGTATCAATTGATCACCAGATTTTCCAAGTTTACGAAAAGATTGGCCGTTTCCACCATTTTCAGCGATAAATTTTCTAGAACCCGCATACTGTTTTAAATCAGAGATTTGTTTATCTCCTTTGACGTAAATACTTCCACCCGCCCCTCCATGACCACCACACGGACCACTCTTTCGAGGATAAAAAGCGGTAGATCCATTTCCACCATCTCCTGCTTTAACGGTTATTGTAACTTCATCGATTAACATAACTGTATTATAACCGATCTGACAAGCTAAAAATGCGGTAAGTTAATAACTCGATAATGAGTGTTTTACCATAAAATTTTGTGCATGATTATTTAGCCATTGCAAGTTTTGCAGTCTCTCGAAGTTAAATTATATTTATTTGTTCTCAGTAAATAGTTTCTAGATACTTACAATTAAATTTCAACAATTGAACAACTAAGAGAAAATTTTAAATATTTAAATAAATAATGATATATTTGGTGAGTCCGGCGAGAATCGAACTCGCAACCAATAGCTTAAGAGGCTACTGCTCTACCATTGAGCTACGGACCCGCTTTAGAAAATTGTGCGCCTCCGGGAGGAATCGAACCCCCATCACATGGTTCGAAGCCATGTACTCTATCCATTAAGCTACGGAGGCAAATGCCAAAAGCATATTATACTATAGATATGACTTCTATCGAAATGTGGTATGTATTATTAATAATAGCAGAGTTCGTAGTCCTCATTAGTGCTTTTATATACGCTATTTTTATGCTTCGATCTTGGCTTGGTGGAAGTCCTTACGTTGGAACTAAAAAATCAAATATTGATCATATACTTGAAAATATCGACATTCCCAGCGGAAGTCGCATATATGATTTGGGTTGTGGAGACGGTAGATTTCTTCGAAGTGTGGCAAATATACAGTCGATAGTTGGAGTCGGCATAGATATAAACCCAATTGTGATTTTTATAGCTAGGTTTTTAACTCGCATATCAAAATTAAAAAATATCACATTTATTCATGGCAATATAATATCAGCAGATTTTTCAGACGCTGATATTCTATATATTTATATGTTTCCAGCACTGATTGAAAAGCTTGAGAATAAGATTCTTACAAACAGATTAAAGCCTCTAATGGTCATTTCTCATGGATTTAAAATACATTATCTAAATAAATACTTCAAAAAAGAAATTGATAGAGTTACAATTAAAACCTACGTTTATTATATTAATTAATTGACAATCTCGACACCAAACAAGTATAGTATTGTCATGTTGAAAAAATTAGCTTTTCAAATATTAATATTTTTAATTGCGTTCATAGTAAATTTTTCTTTTTCTAGTAAATTGTATGCGTCTTTGAGTAAAGACAGGAAAATATCATTCATTCTAGAGGAGTTTGACAAATTATCAGGAGATCAGTACTCAAATCAGGATATTGCTTTTTACTTTGACAGCGGAGTAAAAGATCGTAGAATCGCAGTGTTAAAATCATTTTTTAGAAAGCATAATTCACCACTGTACGAGCATGCAGATTTCATTGTGAAGATATCAGACAAATATGAGCTTGACTATCGATTAATCCCAGCCATTGCGATGCAAGAATCTACAGCCTGTAAATTTATTCCACAAAATTCATATAACTGTTGGGGGTGGGGGATATATGGAGACAAAGTCACTCGTTTTGAGTCTTATCCAGATGCAATTGACACAATCGCACGTGGTCTAAAAATTTATTATATAGATCGTGGATTGAAAACTCCTGAGGAAATTATGGCAAAATACACACCAAGTTCAAAAGGTAGTTGGGCAAATGGCGTTTCTTCTGTCCTGGGAGTTTTAGAATAAAGTCATAAGATTACTGAACATTTCGTGAAGCTTGATGCTCCTGTGACATTGAGTACTGAGTACCTTTCTTTTTTGAATTTGCAGCAAAAGCTGAACCTCTTTTTGCTTTTTTAGACTTTAAGGCAGTCATCCATGTGTTGGACTCGCCAATTTTTAGTCGAAGCGATTGAAGAATTTTGAGTACAATTTCTAGAAATCTGACATGATAAATTCCAGGCCGTTCAGGTAATGTATCTATAGTCATCTTTTGGATATCTGAAACTTCTTGCATTAAAGTAGAATCTGCTCTTTTAATTCCTTCAACCTCTTTTCTAATAGCTTCAATTAATTGTTTTATATCTTCAATCTGGCGCTCTTCCTCGATGTTTCTAAAACTAAATATTGTTCCATGTTCAAGATTCATTGCTGCTTTTTGCTCTTTTTCAATACTTTTTCGGGCATCTGGATATTTTTCCTTTATTGATTCAGAGTTGAGTAGTTGTTGAAACAGACCAGAACCAATATCCTTGAATGAATCGACAGTTTGTTTTGCTGTGTCTTTTGCCAAAGAAGACACTGCTCCGCCTATGGATAATGACTGCTCTTTCTCCATGCTGTCAGAGTTCGTTGGCTTTGTGTGCTTTGATGATTGCTTTGTTTTACCAAATATCATACGTTTATTATACTACAGGCTATTAATGTATTCAAGCGTTTTTTGCTTTCGTAGCAGGGAGGCATAGTAATATGCATTTTGTTGAATAGTTTGCTTCTCTTTCTCATCCTTGACATTATTCAACATTTTTTGAATATCATCACTAGATACCTCTATTTTCTCAACATCTGCAATTTTTTGCAGTATAAACTCCATTTTATATGTATCGACAATTTCTTTTGTTATTTGTTCTTTCAGCTTATCATTAGTCAAACCTTTTGATTCAAGATATTTTTCCATTGAAAGCCCAACCCTCTGAACGTCGTCAACAATCTTTGCGAGCCTTCCATTTACTTCTTCTTCAACTATCAAATCTGATATTTCAGCTTTAGAAGATTCGAGAACCGCACTCAGCTTCGCCTGAAAAACAGCCTGATCTTGTTTTTCCTTATCTTTATCATTCTCTTTCACATCCTTACCAGGTACCCAAATATTTGACTTAATTGCCTTATCTCCAGCTTTTTTTGCAGCATCCTTATATGACCCCAATTTAACCTCAGGAGACTCAGCTGTTGTAACGGTCATCTCCCAGTCTTTTCCTTCAGAAGCTTCCTTTAATTCAAGTTTCGGTGAGATTATCGGCTTCATTTCTTCTTTTTTCACTATTTCTCCATAAACTTTGGTTAAATATGTTCGAATTAGTTTGTCATAAACATCACTTTTTGGAATTTTTTTCTCTGCAATTTCTTTTGGTACCTTACCTTTTCTAAAACCCTCAGATTTCATATTCTTTTTAAGCTCTTCAAATGCCAAATCATACTCAATTTTTATATCTTTCCAAGGGGAAACTATTGAAAGCTCGACTGTATTTTTTGGTAAATTTTTCCTTTTATAAGAATACATATGATATTAATTAATATATAATGACTAAAACTTTACGACATTATATATCGAAGAACATAAAAAGTGAAGTTAAGATGCTCTTTAGTTAAGAAGAACAGAATAATATGAGTTTTCAATGATTGACTGCTCAGTTTTCAAAAACTCGAGGTGAATACTTGCTACACGAACCGACCAAGTAGGACTAGCTGCGTATATCGGACCAATCGTCTCAATTGAATCTGCTCCACGGCTAAAATAATTTTCATTTAAACCTTTTGCAACAGCATGAAAACCTTCACTCCACGAATCAAAAAGGATGTATCCGCCACCCCAACCAAATGGATTGTAAGAATCGGTATGAGTAAATTTACCATAAGTTGATTCAAGGCCTGATATTGAAGGCAGCAGGTAACAGTCAATATTTTGTTCCAGACATGCGCTTATAAATCCCGATGTCTCACCCGTAAGAGGGGAGTTGTATTTTTGAAGCACTTTTCTTACTGTTTCACTTTTCACAAGAATGTCTTGAAATGAATTATTAGCTTCTTCTACTGGAATGCTGATTTTAAGTCTTGCTGAGTCATCAGAGATTACAGATGCATCAACTGGAGATAAAATTCCAAATATGATGAATGTGATGGAGAATAAAAGTACTGTAATTGTAGTAAAAATTTTCATATATATATCCCTTTATAATTACTATCTAAAATAGTAATTTAAAAAATACAAATAATATTATTACATAGTCATTGTTATGATGACCCAAAAAAAATCCTAAAGTTCTTCGTTTAGGGGAAAAACCTTAGGATCTATAAGTATTATAGCATTTATTATAGGAATGTCAAATGTAACTTAAGTTAACAATAAATCATAATTCGTGATAAAATTATTATCTGTTAATTGTTAGGAGCCGTAGCTCAATTGGTTAGAGTGTCTCCCTGTCACGGAGAAGGTTGCGGGTTCGAGTCCCGTCGGTTCCGCCAATTACTGGACGATTAGCTCAGTTGGCTAGAGCGTTACATTGACATTGTAAAGGCCACAGGTTCAAGTCCTGTATCGTCCACAGGATTTGAAAATAAATATGAAACGAATTCTTTCAGGAATCACTCCAAGCTCCACAAAAGGCCTTCATTTAGGTAATTATTTAGGAATGATTAAACCTGCTATAAAACTTCAAAATGATGGCCAGTGCTATTATTTTGTTGCAAACATGCATGGATTAAATTCGGTTTATAACCCTGAACAGCTTCGTCGAAATGCTGAAAATATATTTATAGAGTATTTAGCTTTTGGTGTTGACCCAGAAAAAACAATTTTTTTCTTTGAAAGTGATATCCCATTCATACCATACCTTCAAACTATTTTAAACAACGCAGTTACAGTTTCAGAACTCAAAAGAATGCATGCTTATAAGGATAAATTAGTTGGTGAGCAAAAAGAAGACAGTATCGGAATGGGGTTATTTTCTTATCCGATGTTGATGGCTGCCGACATTCTTGCATTTGATACTGAGGTAGTTCCGGTCGGTGAAGATCAAGCACAACATGTCGAAATTGCTCGTGAAATCGCTCGCACATTTAATAATCGTTATGGAGATATTTTAACTCTTCCGGTAGCACAAATTGATAAAAATGTTGCTCGAGTACCTGGAATATTTGGCAAACGTAAAATGAGCAAATCGTTAGGAAATGATTTACCAATATTTGCAATGGAAGATGAGATAAAAAAACAGATCATGAATATTAAAACTGATCCAGCTCGAATTCACCCTAAAGATCCAGGCGACCCAAGCAAAAATGTCACTTTCACTTATTTAGACCTTCTTAATTATGATACTGTTGATTTAAAAGATAGATATACAAAAGGAACTATTTCAGATGTTGAAATCAAAAAAATTCTACTATCATTTTTTCTAGAATATTTTAATGATGCTAGAACAAAGAAAGTTGAATTATTAAAAAACAAAGAATTTATATCAAAAATAAGATTTGAAGGAGCCGCAAAAGCGAACGAAGTAGCAAATACGGTTTTAACCCGTGTAAAAAATGCGATTGGAATATAATAAATTAAAGTTATTAATTAACTTATTTAAAAAATGAAAAATGCTGAATATTTAAATAATCTTAGACATTCTACCGCACACTTACTTGCCGCAGCGGTAGTCGAACTGTATCCGGGTGTAAAGCCTACAATCGGACCTGCGATTCAAGACGGATTTTATTATGACTTTGATTTTCCTGAAGCTATATCTGATAAAGACCTAAAAAAAATCGATCAAAAAATGAGAGAGATAATAAAAAACTGGGGTAGTTTTCAACGCTTAGAAGCAACAGAGAAAGAAGCTTTGGATTTATTTTCTAGTAATGAATTCAAAACTGAACTTATAAAAGATATTGTCAATTCAGGTGCAAAAATAACTTTATATAAATCGGGTAATTTTACAGACTTATGTCGTGGTGGACATATTGCCAATCCGAAAGAGAGTATTAAATACTTTAAATTAATG
>Ga0210019_1003272_pt1 | contig 15026 bp, 14 predicted proteins | sample CryGeyCG2114_020_2_FD_183969 | JGI IMG/M metagenome (GOLD analysis project Ga0210019, IMG submission 183969) | Groundwater microbial communities from aquifer - Crystal Geyser CG11_big_fil_rev_8/21/14_0.20 (SPAdes) (version 2) | ecosystem: Environmental > Aquatic > Deep subsurface > Groundwater ...
CCGACCGTGGGGTTGGCGTTTCGGTTCCAGCTTATCGACCGTCTGCCCGCCCACGCGCACGACCGCGCCGTCAAGACGATCCTCTCCGCCTAACCCCAACGGCTGCCCACTGTGCAGCCGGCGGGTCGGCACGTCCCTACAAGCAGTCTGATGAAGCGTGAGGTGGAGCGATGATGGGGTGGTTACTCGCATGCGTCCTGATCGGCGCAGCGACCTTCCTCGGCGGCTATTGGCTGCGGACGTTACGCGGCCGCAAGTCACTGGCCAGCGCCGAGCTGAAATCCCAGCAAGTGCTGGAAGAAGCCGGCCGCCAGGCTGAAGCCCTGGCGAAGCAAGCGCAGTTGGAGGCGAAAGAGCACCTCCATACGCTTCGGCAGGACTTCGAAGAGAAAACGAAAGAGCGCCGCAATGAGTTGAGCCAGTTGGAAAAGCGGCTCCATCAGCGCGAAGAGCTGCTGGACCGCAAGCTGGACCTGTTGGACCGGAAGGAAAAGGATTTGACCGACCGCGACCGGCAGCTCGGCGGCCGGGAGCAGGCGCTCAAGACTAAAGATGATCAGCTCGCCCAATTGATCGTCGAAGAAAAAGAGAAGCTCAAAACCGTCTCCAACCTCTCGATGGACCAGGCGAAGCAGCTGCTGCTCTCGCGCATCGAGCAGGAATGCCGCGGCGAGGCCGGCTCGGTGATCAAGCAGGTGGAGGAAGACACCAAGCGCGACGCCCAGATGCTCTCGAAGCGCATCCTGGTCGAGACCATGCAGCGCTGCGCGGCGGAATTCACCGTCGAGTCGACGACCGCGGTCGTCCAGCTCCCGAACGAAGAGATGAAAGGCCGCATCATCGGCCGCGAGGGGCGCAACATCAAGGCCTTCGAGCTGGCCACCGGCGTGGACCTCATCGTCGACGATACGCCGGACGTGGTGACGCTCTCCTCGTTTGATACGGTCCGGCGTGAAGTGGCGCGGCAGTCGCTGGAGCGGCTGATGTCCGACGGCCGCATCCACCCGGCCCGCATCGAAGAGGTCGTCGAGAAGGTGCGCAAGGAGTTCGCCCAGCACCTGGAGCAGGAAGGCGAGAAGACGATGCAGGAGCTGGGGTCGCACAACGTGAACCGCGAGCTGATCAAGCTGATGGGCCGGCTGCGCTACCGCACGAGCTACGGGCAGAACGTGCTCATCCATTCGAAAGAGACCGGCTACCTGTGCGGCATGATCGCCGCGGAACTCGGCTTAGACCAGCGGCTGGCCCGACGCTGCGGGTTGTTGCACGACATCGGCAAGGCGGTCAGCCACGAGGTCGAAGGCCCGCACGCCATCATCGGCGCGGAGCTGGCCAAGAAGTATGGGGAAGCGCCCGAGATCGTCCATGCGATCGAGGCGCACCACGAAGACGTGGCGCCGACGACGCTGTACGCGGTGCTGACGATCGTGGCGGACTCCATCAGCGGCTCGCGCCCGGGCGCGCGTGGCGACACGCTGGAAAACTACGTCAAGCGGCTGCAGGCGCTGGAAGCGATCTGCGACTCCTTCCAGGGGGTCGAGAAAGCGTACGCCATCCAAGCGGGCCGCGAGGTGCGCGTCATCGTGCAGCCGGAGCGGGTGACCGACCTGGAGGCGATCGCGCTCTCGCGGGAGATCAAGCGGAAGGTGGAAAGCTCCATCGAATTTCCCGGCCAGATCAAAATCACGGTGATCCGCGAGACGCGCTCCATCGAGTATGCCCGGTAAATGAAGATTCTCGTCGTCGGGGACATCGTGGGGCGGCCGGGGCGGGCGATCATGGATCGCGAGATCATCCGGCTGCGCGACGAGTACAAGTTGGACCTAGTGATCGCCAACTGCGAGAACGCGGCGGCCGGGGCCGGTATTACCCGCAGCGTGGCGGACGAGCTGTTCCGCGCGGGCGTGGACGTGCTGACCTCGGGCAACCATGTCTGGAAGCTGAAAGAAGCGTATGAGCTGCTCAAGCTCGATCCCCGCGTCATTCGCCCGGCCAATTATCCGAACGGCGCGCCGGGCTCAGGCTCGACGGTGGTAGAGACGCTCGGCGGGCAGAAAGTGGGCGTCTTGAACGTCATGGGCCGCGTCTTTATGGAGCCGCTGGACTGCCCGTTTCGCACGGCGGAGCGGGAGCTGGAGCGGCTGCGGCTGGTGACGCCGGTCATCGTCGTGGACATGCACGCGGAGGCCACGAGCGAAAAGGTGGCGATGGGCTGGTTCCTCGACGGCAAAGTTTCGGTCGTGTTCGGCACGCACACCCACATTCCCACCGCGGATGAACGGGTGCTGCCGAAAGGCACCGCATTCATCACCGACATCGGGATGACCGGCCCCTACGACTCGGTCATCGGCCGGCGGGTCGACCAAATCCTGCAGCGGTTTCTCTCGAACCTGCCGATGCGCTCCGAGGTGGCTGATGGCAACATCCAGCTCCACGGTTTGATCATCGAGGTGCATCCCACGACCGGCAAGGCCAGCTCGGTGCAGCGGATCAAGAGGACATTGGATGGGACCGTTCGAGATCAGTGAGGCCGTGCCAAGCGCGCGCGGCGCGTCCTCCGGGCTGGCCCCGGATGGCGCCAAGCCGCTGAGCGTCGGCGAGGTCGTCTTGCGCATCAAAGCGCTGATCGAGCGGCAATTCCCGGCGCCGATCTGGATTGAGGGCGAGCTGTCGAATTGCAGCTATCCCACGTCTGGCCACATCTATTTCTCCCTGGTCGACGAGCAGGTGAGCGACCGGTTCGGCCAGCGGCTCATGCTGCCGTGCGCGTTTTTCAAAGGCGCAAACCAGCACCTGAAGTACCGTCTGGAAGACGGGATCAAAGTGCTCTGCCTGGGGCAGATCACGACCTACGAGGGCCGGGGGCAATACCAGCTGCGCGTGCTACGGGTGGAGCCCAAGGGTGTGGGCGCGCTACAACTGGCTTTCGAACAGCTCAAAAAGCGCCTGAAGGCGGAAGGGCTCTTTGAGCCTTCCCGCAAGCGCCCCATCCCCAGCCTGCCGCAGCGGGTCGGCATCATTACATCAGCGACAGGCTCGGCAATTCATGATATGGTGAGCAAGTTACGGGGGCACTTCTACGTCGCCATCCTGCCGGTCAAGGTGCAGGGGGAGGGCGCGGCGGCCGAAATCGCTCACGCGCTCGATCTCGCGAACCGGCTGCGGTTGGCGGATGTGCTTATCGTGGGGCGCGGGGGCGGCAGCATCGAAGACTTGTGGGCCTTCAACGAGGAGCCGGTCGCGCGGGCCATTGCGCGCTCCGCCATCCCGGTGATCTCCGCGGTCGGGCACCAAGACGACTGGACCATCGCGGATTACGTCGCCGACCTGCGCGCCTCGACGCCCACCGACGCCGCGAAAGGTCTGGTGCGCGAGCGGGAGGTGCTCTTCGAGCAAAGCCGCCTGCTGCTGCAGCAGCTGCTCGACGGCATGCGCACACACCTCGACGACCAGGTCCAACAGCTTGGGACGCTCAGCGCCAGGCTGCAGCTGCTGCACCCGATGCATCAGCTGGAGCGGATGGCGCAGCGCAGCCAGGAGCTGCAATCGCAGCTCGTGTACGGCATGCGCGCCACGCTCTCAAGCGCCGAGCAGCGGCTGCAGGGATTGGCCGGACGGTTGCAAGCACTCAGCCCGCTGGCGGTCTTGGCGCGCGGCTACAGCATCACGCTGCGGCTGCCCCAGCGGCGCGTACTCACGAGCGCCGAGGGGCTGGGTATCGGCGACCAACTGGAGACGCTGTTGGCGGAAGGACGCGTGATCAGCACGGTGGCGCAGACACTGCCACCCGAACGAACGGACGGGCATGGCGCAGACGCATGACGCGAAAGACGTCAAATACGAAGAAGCGCTCAAGCGGCTGGAAAAGCTAGTTGGGGAGCTGGACCGCTCCGAGCTCGATTTGGAAACCCGCCTAAAGAAATTCGAGGAGGGCACGAAGCTCGCGCGGCTCTTGCTCAAAAAATTGGATCAAGCCAAGAAGAAAGTGGAGATCTTGGTGAAAGCCAACGTGGGCGATGCCACATTCACACCCTTCGATGACGGTAGCGACGAAACCCTCACCTCAGACCAAGACGCGACGGCTTGAGCAGCTCGCGATCCTCGTGGATCAGGCGCTAGAGCGCCTGCTTCCCGATGCGACCGCGGTGCCGCCCATCGTCCATGAAGCCATGCGCTACTGCGTCCTCGGCAGGGGCAAGCGGTTTCGGCCGCTGCTGTGCCTCGGGGCGGCCGAGGCGGTTGGGGCTCAGGCCCGCCAGGCGCTGCCGGTCGCCTGCGCGCTGGAGCTCGTCCATACGTATTCGCTCGTGCACGACGACTTGCCGGCGATGGATAACGCGGATGAGCGTCGCGGGCAGGCGACGTGCCACCGCAAGTTCGGCGAAGGGAACGCGATCCTCGTTGGGGATGCGCTGCTCACGCTGGCGTTCGAGGTCTTAGGGCGCAACGGCACGCCGAACGGACTCGAGATCGTGCGGATCATCAGCCATGCGTGCGGCACGACCGGGCTGATCGGCGGCCAAGTGCTTGATCTACAGGCGGCCAGCCATACGCTGGCCTCGGCCGCGAAAGCGCTGACCGACATCGCACAGCGCAAAACCGCCGCGCTCATCGCCGCCAGCGTCGTCACCGGGGCCTTGGCCGGCGGAGCGAACGCGAACCAGGTCCGCGCCGCCCAACGCTATGGGCAAGACCTCGGGCTGGCGTTCCAGTTGATCGATGACATGCATGACCAGGATGGACTCGCTGCGGCGATGGGGGTGGACGCGGCGCGCGATGAGGCGCACAAGCTCATCAGTCGGGCTGTGAAAGCCCTTGAGCCCTTCGGCCGCCGCGCGGACATGCTTCGGCAGATGGCCGACTGGCTGGAATCCACATCGGAGCGTGCCCCGACCCGATGAGTGTTCTCCAAGAGATTGACCGCCCGCGCGACATCAAGTCGCTGACGCCGGCGCAATTGGCCGCCCTGGCCCAAGAAATCCGCGAAGAAATCCTCCGCACGATCTCCACGCTCGGCGGCCACCTCGCCTCCAGCCTCGGCGCGGTCGAGCTGTGCCTAGCGCTCCACTACGTCTTCGATGCGCCGGATGACCAGCTGGTGTGGGATATGGGTTACCAGGCTTTCGCCCACAAGCTCATCACCGGACGGCGCGAGCGCTTCCACACCCTGAAGCAGTTCAAGGGGCTCTCCGGCTTCAGCCATAAAGATGAAAGCCCGTACGATCCTTTCAGCTCCGGCCATGGCGGCACCGTGCTCTCCACCGCGCTGGGTTTGGCGATGGCGCGGGATCAGGTGCAGGGTGCGCACGATGTCGTGGCGATCATCGGCGATGCGAGCCTCGGCGAGGGGATGGCGCTTGAGGCGCTCAACCACATCGGGCATCTCAAGCCCAACCTGCTGGTGATCCTGAATGACAACCGCATGTCGATCGCGCAGCCGGTCGGGGGCCTCAGCCGCTATCTGAACCGCATCATCACCAACCCGATCTACAACCGCATCCGCGGCGAGATCGAGCAGCTGATGGAGCGCTTGCCCCACGGCTCGCGGCTGATCCGCCTTGGCAAGAAGGTCGAAGAGTCGCTGAAGGGGCTGCTGGTGCCTGGGCTGGTCTTCGAAGAACTGGGCTTCCGCTACGTCGGTCCGATCAATGGCCACAGCCTGCCGGAGCTCATCGCGACGCTCAAGAACCTGCGCCGCCTGAAAGGGCCGATCCTGTTGCATATCTCGACGCTGAAAGGAAAAGGCTACCGGTTTGCGGAAGACGATCCCGAGCGGTTCCATAAGACCGAACCGTTTGATCTGAAAACCGGCCAGCCCAAATCGGCTCCCTCGCTGCCGGTGCGGCTGTTTGGCAAGCCGGCTGCAGCGCCCGCCGAGACGTTCACCGATGCGTTCAGCGACGAGCTGATCCGCCTTGGCCAAACCAACAGCCGGCTGGTCGCCATCACCGCGGCGATGCCCGAAGGGACCGGCGTGTCCGAGTTCGCCAAGCATTTCCCGGAGCGGTGCATCGATGTGGGCATGGCCGAGCAGCATGCGCTGGGTCTGGCGGCGGGCTTGGCGCGCGGGGGTGCGCGCCCCATCGTCGCGATCTACTCCACCTTTTTACAGCGTGCCTACGATCAGATCATGCACGAGCTGTGCTTGCAGGAGCTGCCTGTGATCCTGGCAATCGACCGCGCCAGCCTCGTCGGGGAAGATGGGCCAACGCATCACGGTGTGTTCGACGTGGCGTACCTGCGCGTGCTGCCCAACCTGCGCGTGCTCTCGCCGAAAGATCCCGCAGAGCTGCGGCTGATGCTGCAGTGGGCGCTGCAGCAGGACCGGCCGGTGGCGCTTCGGTATGCGAGGGGCGGCATCATCTGCGGCACTCCGCGCCCGCCGGTACCGATCGCGCTCGGCAAGGCCGAGCTGCTCAGAGATGGCAAGGACCTCGCGCTCGTGGCGCTTGGCAGCCTGGTGTATCCTGCGCTGGCGGTGGCTGAGGCGCTGGGCCGCAGCGGGGTCGAGGCGATGGTGATCAACGCCCGCTTCGTCAAGCCGCTCGATGAGGAGATCCTCAAGCAGGCCGCCGCGACCGGAGCTATTGTGACGCTCGAGGAAGCGCAAATCGCCGGCGGATTTGGCAGCGCGGTCTCAGAAGCGCTGGGTGCGCTGGGCGTGTCGGCGCTTCCGCATCTACGCATCGGGCTGCCCGACGCGTTCGTCGAGCATGGCAAGCGCTCCGAACTGCTGCAGTTGACGCATCTTGACCCGCAGCAATTGATCCAGCGAGTTCATCAGTGGTATGCATCGGTCAGACCCTCTGCGTCAGAATCGCTGCGCGTCTTAACCCACCCCTCCTAACGCGGTTTACGTATGAGTGTCCGTGTTCGTTTCGCCCCAAGTCCTACCGGCAAGCTCCACGTCGGCTCAGCCCGCACCGCGCTCTTCAACTGGCTCTTCGCCAGGCACGAGCAGGGCACCTTCATCTTGCGCATCGAAGATACCGACCAGAAGCGCTCCAATCCGGAATTCCTCAAGGACATCTACGCCAGCCTTGAATTCCTGGGCATCAAAGCCGATGAAGGCCCGCTTTTCCAAAGCCAGCGGATGGCGGTCTACCAAGAGCACGCCCAGCGACTACTGAAGGAGGGCAAGGCGGTGCAGCGGGACGGCGCGGTGATGTTCCCCGTCAGCCCGCAGCAGGTCACCTTCAAGGATCTGCTGCGCGGCGACATCACGGTGGACACGACGCTCTTTGAAAACCTCGTCTTGATGAAATCAGACGGCACACCCACGTACAACTTCGCGTGCGTGGTGGATGACGCGCTGATGAAGATCTCGCACGTGATCCGCGGCGACGACCACATTGCCAACACGCCCAAGCAGGTGGTCCTCTATCGCGCGATGGATTTTCCGCTGCCGGTCTTCGCGCACATCCCGCTGATCGTGGGCGCGGACCGCGCGCGGCTGTCCAAGCGCTTCGGCGCCACGTCGGTGGATGAGTACCGGCAGGTCGGCTATCTGCCTGACGCGTTCTTCAATTATTTGGCACTGCTGGGCTGGGCTCCTGGCGGCAACCGGGAGATGGTGCCGCCGTCCGAAATCATCCAGCTCTTTGACCTAACGAGAGTGCGCAAGGCCGCGGCCCAGTTCGATCAGCGCAAGCTGGATTGGCTCAACAGCCAGTACATCAAACAGACCCCGCCGGCGAAACTCGCCGAACTGCTGGCCGAACGGTTGATTGCCAAGGGATTGCTGCCGACCTCGTACGACCGCACATGGCTGACACGGGTCGCCGCGGTCGTGCAGGACCGCATGCGCGTGCTGGAAGACATCGAAGAGGAGCACGTGTTCTTCTTTCAGGACCCGCCCGAGTATCAGGCCGAGGCGGTCGCCCAGCACGTGCGGCGGGACGGGGTGGCGGCTCACTTGCTGGCGCTGCGCGAGCGGCTCAGCGGGCTGGCGAATTTCGAGACCGCTACCGTCGAGGAAGCCACGCGGGCGTTCGTCGCAGAACAGGGGTTGCAGCCGAAGGAACTGATTCATCCGATCCGGGTGGCGGTCACCGGCCGCGCGGTCAGCCCGCCGCTGTTTGAGACGATGTCGATCATCGGCAAGGAGAAGGTGCTGCGCCGGCTGGAGTATGCGGGGACGCAACTGGTGGCGGGGTGACGATGCAGGAGCAGCGGCGGCACGTGCGGGTGGCTTCACCGGTGATGCTCGAGTTTCCGAACCCGGACACGATGAAGACCGAGCGCAGCTATACCCAGGACATCAGCGAAAGCGGCATGCGATTTCCCACGGCGGTGAAGCTGTCCATCGGCCAGGAGCTGGCGATGACGATGGAGCTGCCGTTTCGCGAGGCCACGATGCACGCGACCGGGGAAGTGATGTGGATCCGGGAGGTGTCACGGCTCGGGGCGCCCCAGTACGAAGTGGGCGTGCGCTTCCGCTGGATCCAGGACCCGGACCGGCAGCGCCTGGCCCGCCACCTCGCCGGCCTGTTCACCCATCGGGTGTGATATAATTTCAGCCCTTCCAACGTCCATCCATTGGCGGATGGTGTAACGGTAGCACAGCAGATTCTGGAGCTGCGACCGAGGCCGGGTACCCACGCCGCAGGCATGGGTGGCCGAAAGAAGTGCCGGAGCGCGCAGCGCGACGGCCTTGTCTAGGTTCGAATTCTCATTGGCCCCAGTTGACAATTTAACAGTCCCATCTTTGGCGAGTGGTGTAACGGTAGCACAGCAGATTCTGGATCTGCTTGTCTAGGTTCGAATCCTAGCTCGCCAGCCATTCCTTATGCGACTCCCCACCTCTTTTCAAGAGCGAATCCGCCGCCTCCGCGTCGAGGTTCAAACGTTACATCCTGCGCGGCAGGTCGCGCTGGGTTATCTGTTCTACATGGTGATCGGCTGGCTACTCCTCTGTTTGCCATGGATGCACCAGGCACAAGGCTTGCACCCCCTCGATCATCTCTTCACATCGATGTCTGCTTTGTCGACTACCGGGCTGGTTACGATCAGCACCTCGGACAGTTACTCCTGGCTCGGAGAGTTTGTGGTTCTGCTCCTCATCCAGATCGGGGGCATCGGCTACATGACGTTTGGTTCGTTTCTCGTGCTGGGGAAATCGGAGACGCTGCCGCCGGAACACGCCGGCATCGCCCGGACGGCCTTCGGGTTGCCTGCCTCTTTTCCTCTTGCCATCTTCATTCGGAATTTGATCCAATTCACGATCATCGTGGAGGCGATCGGCGCCATATTTTTGTATAGCAATTTTCGCAGCATCGGCTTGCCGGTAGGACACGCGGTGTGGAGCGCTATTTTTCACAGCATCTCATCTTTCTGCACCGCAGGGTTCGGCCTCTATAACAACAGCTTTGAGTCGTACGTCGGGCACGTGGAAATCAATCTTGTCATCGCGGTGCTCAGCTATTTGGGGGCCATCGGCTTTATCGTCTGGACCGATGTCTGGGGTTTTGTCAACAACCGGCGGGCGCATCTGCTGTCGCTTACCAGCAAGGTCATCTTGTCGGCTACCGCCGGGCTGGGCATGATCGGCACCTTGCTGCTGCTCTCCAATGAACCGGCCATTCATGCGCTGCCGGCGTCCCAGCAGCTGCTCGCCGCATTTTTTCAGACCATGACCGCCCAGACGACCGTCGGGTTCAATACGATCCCGATTGCTCCGCTGTCGAAAGCAGCCATCCTGTTGATCACCGCCCTCATGATCATCGGGGCCTCCCCGGCAGGCACCGGAGGCGGCTTGAAGTCCACGACGTTTGGCACTATTCTTGGGGTCATCTGGAGCCTGCTTCGGGGCCGTCGAGAGGTTCGCCTGTGGAATCACCCTGTTGCGACGGAAAGTATTCTCGCTGCGACCGCAGCGCTCGGCTTGTATATCTTCTTCTTGTTCGTCGGCACCTATTTGCTCGAAATGACGCAAATGTCGCTTTTTGACCAGAACCTTTTTGAAGCCGCCTCCGCGCTTGGGACGGTGGGATTGAGCATGGGCATCACCTCATCGCTGACCGCGGCTGGCAAGCTCATTGTCATCGCGCTGATGTACTTCGGACGCGTGGGGCCTGTCACGTTTGGCATAGCGCTCGTGCAGCAGCGTCCCCCTGAGCCGACCGGCTCGGAACCCGTCGAGCTGATAGTTTAAAATCAAGCGGTTAGAAAGGCGTAGCGAAACAGTTTTCGAAGTAGTGCTTTGGAGTACAATAAAGCTCATGATCCGCTCGATGATGTTCAGGATGGCGTTCGTCTCTCTCCTCACGCTCCTAACCCTAGGTGCCGGCATGAAACCGCAGACAACCCCGAACGAGAAGATCCAGATCTTCAACCCTGCGACGAACGCCGTGGAAGCGGTCGATCCCGTCATCAAGTCGGACGCCGAGTGGAAGCAGCTCCTGACGCCGGAACAATACCAGGTGATGCGGCGCAAGGGCACCGAGCGGGCGTTCAGCCGCCAGTGCGCCATCCCGAGCGGCGGCGAGGGCGTCTATGCGTGCGCCGCCTGCGGCACGGCGCTGTTTACCTACGGCACGAAGTTCGAGTCCGGCACCGGCTGGCCGAGCTTTTGGAACGCGATTTCTCCCCTGAACGTGAAGATCGAGTCGGACCGGTCCTTCGGCATGCGGCGGGACGAAGTGCTGTGCGCCCGCTGCGGCTCGCACCTAGGGCACGTCTTCGACGACGGCCCACCACCCACCGGCAAGCGGTACTGCATCAACGCGGTCGCGCTCGTGCTGCAGCCGCAGCGGTGATACCACGCGGATGCTCCTGACCATCGTGCGGGTGCTGCTCGCTCTGGCGCTGTACGTCATCGGCGCCTTCGTCCTGGGTGTGGCGCTCTATCCTGCCGTCCTGTTTACCCAATGCGCCTGGCAATGTCTCACTGATGCGCTCCCATGGCAGCGCACGCTTGGGGTGTGTCTGGCCGCCGGGACAGGCTACTTCATCTTCGGCTTCAGCTTGATGTTCGTGGCAGCGGCGCTGCGGTGGGTCTTCCGGTTGGATCTCACGGAAGGCGAATATCCGCTGGCCTCGCTGGGGATGCTACGCTGGTACATCGCCAATGCGCTCCAGTTCATCGTTTGGAGCGTGTTCGGCGATTTTCTGTTGTTGACCCCGTTCGCGTCGCTCTTCTACCGGCTCATGGGCGCGAAGCTGGGGCTTAACGTGCAGATCAACTCGAAGTACTGCGCGGATCTATCGCTGCTGGAGATCGGCGATAACGCGGTCATCGGCGGCCATGCGACGGTGATCGCCCACTCGATGGAATCCCGCGGATTGATCCTCAAGAAAGTCCGTATCGGCCGCGGCGCGATCATCGGGCTCAACGCGATCGTGCTGCCGGGCGTGGAGATCGGCGATCGCGCGGTGGTCGGGGCGGGAGTGTTCGTGCCCAAAGATACCAAGATTCCAGCAGGAACGGTGTATCTCGGAAAGTAGGACGGTGAGCTGCAGCTGCCCTAGGAATCCTTCGGGGCTTTGCCAAGTCGGTTGAGCTTCATCGACAGTTCGACGACGCGGTCCGCTTGGCGCATCAGCAGCGGGGTGGTCAGCGTCGTGAGGCTGGACACCGATACCGCGATCGGGTACAAGAACGCGCTCGTCACCTGCGTCGCTTCCCCAAGCCTGGCGATGATGAACGAGAACTCGCCGATTTGCGCCAGCCCCAACCCCACCCGAAGCGACGTATCGATCCCGTAGCCTGTCAGCAGCGTCGCCAGCGAGCAACTGGCGACCTTGCCCACGATGGTGGCGATGGTGATCCACACGATTGGCCAGACCGAGTGCGACAGCAATGCCGGGTCGATGAGCATACCGACCGAGACGAAGAAGATGGCGGTGAACATATCCCGGATCGGCTCGGTGTGTTGAATGATGCTAGGTGCCTGCGGCGTTTCGGCGATGATCGCACCGATCAGAAAGGCGCCAAGCGCGACGGACAAACCGAGCTTCGTCCCGGCCAGCGACACCCCGAAACACAGCCCTAGCACGGTGACGACCAGCAGCTCCGAACTGTAAAAACGCGACAGGTAGTTCAGGAGCCGCGGCACGAGTGTGAGACCAAGCACCAGCGTCACCCCCACAAACGCCCCTACCTTCGCGCACGCCCATCCAACTGTGCTGAAGCTGACGCTGCCGGTCGTCGCCAAACCGGAGAGTAGCGCGATGATGACGATCGCCAGCAAGTCTTCAATGATGAGGATGCCGAGGATCACCTGGGCATACCGTTCCTCAATACGCTTCGTTTCGAGCAACACCTTCGCGATGATCGTGGTGCTGGAAATCGAGAGGATTGCCCCGAGGAACAAGCTGTCCATGGAGCTCCAGCCGAAGAGTTGTCCTAGCCAGAAGCCCAGCCCGATCATGAGCAAGATTTCCAATGTCGCAGCCACCGCAGCGACCATCCCCACGCGCAAGAGTTTGCTGACGCTGAATTCCAGCCCGATGCCAAAAAGTAGGAAAATGACGCCAAGCTCGGACAGAGTATGGATACTGGTCAGATCGCTGACAAGCGGGAAGGGTGGGGTGTGCGGGCCGATAATGAGCCCGGCCACGATGTAGCCGATGACAAACGGCAGGTGAAATCGATAGCAAGCCACCATGACGGCGGCGCTGATCGCCATCACGATCGCCATATCTTGGAGCAGCGTCAATTGATGCATCTAGGTCCGAAGCATTCCCTCGAATTGTACCATTTCGGCATGGACGAATGAAACGCTCAAGAAAATTGAGAAACGTCCCCGTTTTCTGTATCCTGACGGGTAATGGCCACGCCTGAAAGTCCGCAGCACGCCGCGCAGGTCCGCCAGGAAATCATGCGCTCGGTCGGCGGTCCGGCCTTCCGGGAGTTCAGCATCGCGTTCACGCTCATGAGTCTCATCCCACTGCTCATCGGCGCCTATGTCTACGCAGCGCGCCTGCTCGCCATCGACATCTTCCGCAGTTGGACCCGCGCGTACCTCCTGCTGGCGGTCGTCTTCGCGCTGCTCGGATTTGTCGTCGGTCGGCGCTTGGTCCAGACGGTGCTGGCCCGGCTGGTGGAGGCGAACATCAAAGTCCGCCAGCATGAACTATTGAAGTCGGGTTTTGTGGCGAACGTCGCCTACGAGCTGCGCCCGCCCCTGGCCGCGGTCCAGCTCTCGCTCAAAAACCTGACCGACGGGCTGCTCGGCTCGCTCAGCGACGCGCAGCGGGAGCTCGTGGCCGATTGCCACATCACCGTGGATCGCTTGACGCGCCTGACGACCGACCTCATCGAGCTCACCGACGTGGAGCAGGGGCGGGAAGGCTTGCAGCTCGATGCGTTTGAGCTGCGCGAGGCGGTCCATGAAGCGGTCCACCGAGGCCGGGCGTACTTCACCTCGCACGAGCTGACCACGGAGTTGCAGCTGCCGAAGGACCCGGTGTGGTTTTTCGGAGACCGCCAGAAATTGATGCAGGCCCTCACGTGCTTGCTCTACCATGCCAGCCGTTCCAGTCCGGTGGGCGCTGCGGTTACCATCGAGCTGCAACCACTGCCGCAAGAGTGGCGGCTCACCGTCGCCCATCCCGTGTCGTCTGGCCAGAGTTCAGCCGACGACGTCCCCGTATCCTTGCAGGGGCTGGGACTGCATCTGGTGAAAGATATCGCTGAGCGCCACCATGGCCGGTACTGGTCGGATGTCGACACTCAGGGGACGGCGCGCTCGATCCTTGCGCTGCCGGTGGTGGAAACGCCGTCGCAACCGCCTTCAGCACAGTCCGCTGGATAATGCACACGATCCGCGTCGTCCTATGGGGAATACTGGTGTGGCTCGTAGGTGGCGCACTCGCGGCCGAGGGCCTGAATCTGAATACCCTCCACCAGACGTGGCCCAAACAGACTGTGCGGGATGTGGAAGTCGATCGGTACCAGGTGCGCTGGCGCCATCGGTTGAGCCGGGCGGATGGGCTGTTCGCCGGCGTGCGATTCCAGGCGCCTACGGACCGGGCGACCACCTGGCGGCTGGCGACAGACTATACCGGCCTTGGTCGCAAGACGCCGGGCGTCACGGCGATCAAAATGCTTGAGGATGCGCCGAACCGCCAGATCATTCAGGTGGACGCCAAGGTGCTCTGGAAGACCATCCGCTTCGTGTTTGAAGTGGAGCACCAGGCACCCCATCGCGTCACGTTCCGGATGGCGAATGCTGCCTTGGGCATCTTTGAGGGGGTATGCGTGCTTGAGGATGCGCCCGGCTCCCAGGAGAGCCAGGGTGGGACGATGGTGGAGCTCTCCACCCGGCTGAAGCCGTCGCATTCGGTGCCGCTGCGCCTGCTGCTGGCTGTTGAGCGGATGACGTTTCTCCAAAGCGCGAAGGAATTCCTGAAGGAGTGCGAGCGGCAGCTCCCGGCCCAAGCCGCCAGCCTTCGTAAGGAACCGACCTCGCGTTGACACTCTGAGGTCGCTCTGCTAAAATTTCCAGGTGCCGAGTCCTGGGCTCGATTTCACCAAGCTTAAGACCTACCCCGCCGGCTCTCGCAAAAGCAAGGTCAACTTCAACGCCTTTGCGCGCGTGTGCCGCAAAGGCGGCACCTTCCGCGAATATCTCGAGTCCCTCCCCAATATCCTGGCGGTCAATGAGTTAAAGGCGATCGTGGATGCCCTCGTGGCCGCCCACGAGCAGCGCAAGACCGTCCTGTGGATGTTCGGGGCGCACGTCATCAAAGTGGGCCTCAGCCCGCTCATCATTGAGCTCATCAAGCGCAAGGTCGTCACCGCCATCGCCATGAACGGGGCTGGGGTCATCCACGACTTCGAGCTGGCATTTATGGGATCGACGTCGGAGGATGTGGCGGCCGCGCTTGCTGATGGCTCCTTCGGGATGGCGGAGGAAACGCACCGGTTCATCAATCAGGCGATCCGGGAGGGTGCGAAGAAGGATTGGGGTCTTGGCCAATCGGTGGGTGCCTTCATCGCCAAGAAACGGCTGCCGTACAAGAACTTGAGCCTGCTGGCCACCTGTCATCAGCTCGGGGTGCCGGCGACGGTGCATGTGGCG
>Ga0210019_1003275_pt1 | contig 15013 bp, 15 predicted proteins | sample CryGeyCG2114_020_2_FD_183969 | JGI IMG/M metagenome (GOLD analysis project Ga0210019, IMG submission 183969) | Groundwater microbial communities from aquifer - Crystal Geyser CG11_big_fil_rev_8/21/14_0.20 (SPAdes) (version 2) | ecosystem: Environmental > Aquatic > Deep subsurface > Groundwater ...
TCAGTTGACAAAAGGCGAGTCCTATAGTATACTTAGTCCACTTCGCGCCTTAACAACGTATGCTCTAGATTCCAGAGCCTTAACCCTTTTGGGTAAGACAAATAAAGGGAATTAAGGGTACGTATCACCTTAAAGTTGATACGAGTAGTACCTAGTGCCGAAAGGCGCTTCCGGGAAACCGGACGGTCTCTAGGGTTGGCACTTGCCACCCTACAATTAGCCAAATTTCAAAAGGAGAAAACAAAATGGCTACGCAGAAAATCACTAAGTCAAATCGTTCGATCCTTGAGGCGTTGTATCAGGTCAGCCTCATGGACCCCGCCTACGTAACGTGGGTGGAACAAGGTGAGTCGGTGGTGGTCACCTACTCAGGTGGCCACACGTATTCGGCGGCCGGGGGGTTCTTCGGTTGTTGGTACGCGGGTGAAGAACCTGAGTACCTCGGACCGGCCCAGAGTCCTCACCCGACAACCCAGTATGTAAGTTTCAGTGCTGGGATGTTTCGGCTCAAGGCTCCTTGTGTCGTCACCTACCGGGGTGGCGATCATATTGGGGGACGAGAGCGGGAGTTCCAAAGTGGTACGATCGTCTGTGCCACGCCCCAGCAGATCGCCGAAGCTGCGGCGGTTGTGCTTCAGCAGCGTCGTGATGAGTGTGCCAATGCTGATTTGGGGGCTTTGGCTGAGTTCCTCAAGGTTTGTTGGCGCGATGCCGATGTGTGGCATCGCAAACAGGACTGGGGTCAGCAACATGGATTGGCCCCCGAAACATATCGGACTCCGGAAAATATCAAGCGAGAGCTTGAGTCTGAGTCCAACCGACCTGACTCTTCGGTCGGGGAGTACCTGATTCCCAAGTCTCGCCCTCAGGCCCTTATGGCCTGCAACCGTATGATGTATTTCATGACGGTTGGGGAGCGATTGGCCTGGTTTGCCAAGATCGAGGCGGAGTATGCCGCCGAGGTTGAGGCAAATAAAAAGGCCTTCGCCAAGGCCCAGGTTGTTGAGCTTCAGGTCATGGGGCTTTCCGCCCAGGACGCCTGGAAGCTCATCCGGGTTGCTAGTGCCAGCGGTGCGGTGGAGTGCTACCGCTGGATTCAGGGTCTTCTGAAGGTTGAAGATCGGGCAACCCTGAAGAAAAACCTGTCGAAGGTTGCCCTCGCGACCAAGCAGTTGGGGGCATGGTCGATAATGATGGATACCTTCGACCATTTCGGCATCGCTCGTGCCCCTGGTGGGTACCAGCAGATTGTCCGAAATCTCCACGCGGCCCAGATGTTTGGGCTCGTGGGGAAGAATGTGAAGTTCTAGATTAAAAGGGAGTTGGGTTGGCGTTACTGCCGCTCAACTCCTTTTTTGTTTTTCGATTATATGGTTTCTTCGGGGCTACCCCTAAGTAAGAGTGATACAATTTACGCGTGAGTACTCTTGCCCAAAGCATCACTGAAACTTCAAGCCACATCAAATCAGCCATTGATTCCTCCCAAAATATTTTACTTTGTTTGCATCCCCATGCAGACGGTGATTCTGTTGGAAGTACGTTTGCGCTATTTCATCTTCTTACAAACATGGGCAAACATCCGGTTGTTATTGCAGGCGACAACGATCAGCTTCCCGAATATCTCTTGTTTCTTCCCGGTGTTTCAAATCTCGTGAACAAATCATTCTCGCAAATTTCGATTACCGACTTTGATTTGTTTATTAGCTGTGACGCGTCATCCCCGCAAATGATTTCAACCAATTCTCCTCCCACTTTTCCCTTATCAATTCCAACCATAATCATAGATCACCACGAGACAAATACACTCTACGGCCAAATAAATTGCGTCGAGAAAGAACTCGGATCAACGTGCGAGATTCTTGCAAAACTTTTTTCTGACTGGAACGTTTCCATTACCAACGAGATCGCAACGTGTTTATTTACGGGGATATGGACTGATACGGGTGGGCTTATCTATGACCGTGTGAGCAAAGATACTTATCAAATCATCGGAAATCTATTGCCAGCAGGTTTTGATGTTTCGCGCGTTGTGTCCCAACTTAATAAAACAATTTCAGTTGAACTTGAACTTTTTGGTAAGCTTTTATCGCTTCTTAAACGAGCAGAAGGTGGCAAAATTACCGTTTTGTCGATCGATTTTCAGACGTTTGTAAACCAAGGTTATGAGGAACAGGTTATTGATGGCGCCTATGCAAAAGTAAAACAGATGGTTTCCACGGCAGAAGATGCGTACGTTACTGTGTTTATTCGTCGAAACGTTGATCAAACAATTAATGTAAGTGTGCGAAACAATAATCTTGACCATACGTATGATATTTCCGTTATCGCAAAGCATTTTGGAGGCGGGGGACACAAACGCGCGGCAGGGTTTACGCCGAATTCAAACGAGACCTTGGAATCTGTTGAGAAACGTGTTGTGTCAAAAATAATTGAAACCTATTCAACGCTACTAACGGATTGATTATACTGATTTAATAACCGTCGAGAGATTCCCTCAAAATTCTTAGTTGTTTTTCATCTGTTTCATTTGTTTCTGATGGAATGGATACAATTTCCTTTGCGCCAGCTTTTGGTGTTTGAGATGGTTGCAAAAGTGAAGGTAGATATCTACGGATAGCTTCGTCAACCGTTTTAGGATACAAATAATCCTCTGCTCGCATTCTTCCACTCTCTTCCATGATTTGAGTACCCATTTGGATGAGGTTCCACATAGAATCACCTAAATCACCTCTGTCCTTGAGTTGGTTAAGAATATATGCCCTGTATTGATCAAGTCCATTGCTAAGTTGCAAGTGAAATAGTAAGTCAAGTGATGTTTCGGGAACGTAAAGATACGTGTTTTGTTCTCCATTAAAATATGCCTCGCGGGCTAGGCAATACGTTTCAAGATCGTTAATTTCAGTATTGATTCGTTCGTGAGATAAAACTCTTGCCCTGATGTGTTTTGTTTTATCAGGGGAAATGTGCAGTTGGTCTTCAACTAATGCACGAAATGCAGGTACGATTGTTGAATTAATCTCGTCGTAAGTTGGGTCATGTCCTTTTGGCTCAATGCGTTTTGGTCCATCGTTTGGGTTTTTATGATGATCCGTAGTATCGTTAACGAAAATGTACGCGTCGAAATCCGACCAGTCAGTGTCAAGCCCTTTTGTTTGCGAGCCGTACATGGTCATGCCGATCACTTCTGGGTGGTTTTGTTGATATTCTGCCAAAACTTGTTTAATAGACGCGAGGTTTTCAAAGGCGCGTTCACTAATGTCAAACCTGTGTGTGGAAAGTCGACGGTTGATTTTTTCAGGAGACATTCTTTATAAATTGTAATACAAATGTTGTATATGGTTTGAGCTTTAGGAATTTTTCGGTCTTTTGCTTTTGTTAAAGTCAAATTAGACAGTTGTGCGCTATAATGGTGGCATGAAGCATTTTGTTGATACTGCGCAACTACAAGTTAAAGCCGGCGACGGGGGCAATGGATGCCTTTCGTTTAGGCGTGAAAAATATATTCCCAAAGGTGGCCCTGACGGCGGAAACGGCGGCGATGGAGGAAGCATCTATCTAAAAGCAAGTTCAAAACTTCATACGCTCTACGATTTTACGCACCGACATTACATAAAAGCCGAGCGTGGTGGAGATGGTACCAGCCAAAAACGAACGGGGAAATTGGGGGAGGATAGTATTGTAGAAGTTCCCGTTGGAACGATTGTGTATCGCGTTGTTGGATTACCCCAGGAGCAAAAACAGCCGGAACTGTTGGTTTCCGATAATGGAGAGTCGCCGGAGGATGAGGAAGGGGAGGTTGCGATTGAAGATGATGGAAGCACGTTTACGGCAGAATCAATAGAAAGTTCGCCACATCTTGAAAAAATTACAGATCTTACAACCGATGGACAGACTTTTCTTTTGGCGCGTGCAGGTAAAGGTGGACGCGGTAATACGACGTATAAATCGTCAACAAATCAAACACCGATGGAGTTTGAATATGGAACAAAAGGCGACGAATTCACCGTGGTGTTTGAGCTAAAAACCGTTGCGGATATTGGGCTTATTGGGCTCCCTAATGCGGGTAAAAGCACACTGCTTTCTGTGTTGACCAAGGCAAAACCAGACATTGCAGCGTATCCGTTTACCACGCTTGCACCAAATCTGGGCGTTATGGATTATTACAACGATCACTATGTTTTGGCGGATATTCCGGGGCTTATTGAGGGTGCGTCCGAAGGAAAAGGTCTTGGTGATGAATTTTTGCGTCACGTTGAACGAACTAAAGTATTAGTTCACCTGATTGATCCTATGTATGACGATCCTATCGCTTCGTATCGCACTATTCGCCATGAGCTTGAGGCGTATTCACAAAAATTGCTCGAAAAAAGTGAATTGGTGGTTGTTACAAAGATGGATGTGCCTGAGGTTTTTGCGCGCGTTGATGATATAAAAAAACAGTTTTCACAGATTGGGATTGATAACGTTTTGTTTATTTCTGCAGTTTCTCGCATTGGTTTAGAGGAGCTTTCTCACAACATGGTAAAACTTTACAAATCGGCACCGGTAGTAGAAGAGAAACAAGAAGAAAAGCCTGCAGGACCGGTATTTACGATTGATGATGTCCGCTCGTTTTAGTATTTTCGTAAATCGTAATTGGTAAATCGTAATTGGTAAATTGTAAATCGTAATTGGTAAATCGTAACTGGTAACGCATTTTCGTTTTCGAATCCCTTGTTACTATTTACGAATCACGAATCACGGATTACTGTTTACGAATTCCGGATTCCGGATCCCCATGGTATGATTTCTAGGTCGCCATGAGTTATATTCCATCACAAAACACACCATCGCAGGTATTTGATGCCTTAAAGCGTCCCAAAAGCCCCATTTGCATGATTGATGATCGGCTCGATTTTGATGCATTTTGTTCGGCGCTTACGATGCGTCATATGTTGCTTCGGGATTACAATATTTCGCTTCGGTTAACGTATCTTTCGACTATCCCGGAATATTTTACCAAGATACTTTTGGCGTACGTTGATCCTACTGATATTGAGGTCGAAAAAAGTCCGACAGAGATCGATTTTTCAAAACATGACGTAGTGTTATTTTTAGACAGTGCCGAAAAGTTAAAACCAGCGAATTTTTCCAAATTTGAGATCCCTGAAAACATACCAACCATAAACATCGACCACCACATGGCTAGCAATCCTTGCTTTGGATCGCTAAATATTGTACGTGATGTACCGTCAACGTGTTCTCTTTTGTACGAAATTTTTTCTGAAGCAGCAATTGTTATTGACAAACACATGGCGCAACTTTTACTGTTGGGAATACTTGATGATACCCAGGTTTTTACCATTAGTGGTGTTCGTCCAAAAGATTTAGAGACCGCATCTGATTTGCTAAAAACTGCGGGTCTTGAAATGTTTGATATTGTTCGCAATCTAACGTGGAGTGTGCCAATCGATCTAGTGAAACTGAATAAAATTGTATACGAGCATTTGACGGTGGATTATGAACAAAAAGTTGCGTATTCGTATGTTTTACTTTCTGACATGAAAAAACAAGGTGTTGATCCATCATTTAGCACAAACCTTTCGCCAGCTGATGAGTTAAAACGGATTGATGGCATAGATGTGGCATTTTTAATCAAAGAAAAAAGTAACGAGCAAGGGATATATTCGATAAGTTTTCGATCGCGAAATCCTTTGTATAACGTTTCGGACATTGCGTCTTCGTTTGGCGGTGGCGGTCATAGCATGGCTTCCGGTGGGATTATGCGTGGAGTTGAATCAATGGATCAAGCGATAGAAAATATTCTTGGGGTAATTTCAGCATATCGGTTAGCGCACAAAGCTGAGTGAAAAAATAGCAACCGGTGATTTTTCTATGAATCGAGTGTTTGTTTTTCTGGCTTTAAAAACTTAAGATACCCAAGAAGAATTGCAATGGCGAGTCCAATAGTTACCATTACAAATCTAAACATCTGGTCTCCTGCATTAAATCCTCGAATAATGCTGTAGGTTAAGGTAAGAACACCCCCGAGAATAAGTCCGTCGGCAATAAGTTTAAGTTGTTTTTCAAGTAAAATGCTTGCTGTAAGAACAATGATTGCGCCAATCAAAGCAATAATAGAAACGTCGCGATTGTATGTTTTTAATTGTTCGGAGTATGTTTCGAACATAGCGGTGTATTGATTTTGCTCTTCTTCCATTAAGGCAAGTTCCTCATCGCTAGGGTTTTCTTTTTGTGGTTCATAGTAGAACTTTGATTCTGGATATTCGGGCATGGTGGGGCCAGGGTAAAATGCGTCAATTCCCAAACCAATAAATACGGCAATGAGAATTCCAACAAAAACGGTGTAAATAAACTTGAGCATCAATAAAAGTATACATTATAAGCTAACTCTTGTACAATATGGTCTCGCACGTTAAGTTTAGGCCATTTAGCGCAATGCTTTTTCAATTCAAGAGAAAGGAGTTAGCACAATGAGTAATCGCATGCTATATGGAGAGCTAGTTGACTTTTGGGAAAAACCAGTTCGCTTGTGGTGGCTAAGGACAGTTGAATATGGTAACGAGATTCCTGTTCTCGCTTACCAAGATCCGGATCAAGTACTGCCAGCCAGTAATGTTGGCGATATTGTTAAAATTGAATTCGACGAATGCGCCAAGGTAAAGCGCATTGTACCGGTTGAAGGTGAAATCGTGGAAGTCCTTGTAACCGACTGGTCGAGTCCTCGGGAAGGCGTTTTTGCCCGTGGTGTTCAAACGACACCCTTTGAGCTTATTGACATTCCTCCCATCTGTTTGGGTGTGATGCGGGTGAGTGCTAGCACTCCCGATATAGTTAGAGTGTTAATCAAAGACGGTGAAGTAGTTTGCATCTGGGTACCGGCCATTTAGGTTCATTCACAATAAAGAGGAGAAAATTTGATGGCATATGCAGTGGTCGCGTCACTCTCTGCTGTTCCTGGTTTTTCAGGGCATGTGAAAGTTGTTGGTGAGAAAACTCATAGACATGTTCTTCGCCGAGACGATCCAGTGTTTGTACTTAAGGATGCTGGAGTGGGTGGACTCGTTCAGGTTACCCAAGAAGGGGGGTCTGGGTTTGTGGTTTCGGTGTCACGAGTTCCGTTAGATTTACAATGTGTGGCTGTGGTCAAGACAGTTCGTCTCGAGGACGAGGATTTTGTTGCGGATGTCCTTATACAAAAGGGGCGATTGATAACAATCGGTGAAAATTGCCCGGGGTTCTCTTGTATCCAACAAGAGGGTCAGACAGTAAACGTTTTTCTCGTAGATGGGAAAATCGTGTGCGTGTGGCTACGACCTGTCGGGTGGATTTTGTGATCAAGCGCTGAGAATAACAAAGAGTCTGGTTACGTTTTATCGTTTCCGGGCTCTTTTTTTGTGAAGTATGTATGATCGGCGATTTCTTTGGGCAGAAGTGATTCGGTGGGGTTATACATATTGTACCCTTTGCCATAATCAAGATCCCGCATAAGTTTTGTTGGAGCATTTCGTAGATGAAAAGGAATAGGTAGATCCCCAAACGTTGCAACATCTTCTCTGGCTTTTTGTAATGCGTCGTAGGCTGATCTATCTTTTTTGCATTGTGATAAATAAGCTACACCATGCGAAATATTGATCGCGCATTCTGGATACCCAACGGTTGTGCACGCTTCAAAAACTGCGTTAGCAACAACCAAGGCGGTGGGGTTGGCAAGACCAATATCTTCACTCGCAAAAACAACCATACGTCTGGCGATAAATTTGGGATCTTCTCCCGCTTCAAGCATACGGGTTGAGTAGTATATGGCAGAATCCGCGTTACCTGCGCGCATTGATTTAATGAATGCCGAGATGATGTTAAAGTGTTCATCGCCTGTTTTGTCGTAACGAAGCGTTTTGGTTTGGGTTGCATTTGTAATGAGTTCCGGTGTAATGGTGAGTACTTCTGTATCATTGGGTTTTTGTGCATGTAAAAGATCAATGGAAACGTCCAAAATGTTAAGAGCTGAGCGTGCGTCACCGTTTGCTATGTGTGATAAAAGTTGGGTTGCCTCCTTACGTATTTCAATGGGGGGAGTTGTGGTTGCATTAATGGTTTTAACGGTAGATTCGATGATGTGTGAAATATGCTGTGTTTCTAGACTTTTTAACACAAACACGCGAGAGCGGGATAAAAGGGGAGAAATAATCTCAAAACTTGGGTTTTCGGTGGTTGCACCGATTAAGGTTATGGTTCCGTTTTCAACAAGAGGCAAAAGTCTATCTTGTTGGGATTTGTTAAAGCGGTGGATTTCATCAATGAATAGAATGGTTCGTGGTGCGGGAGCATTCGGTTCATTGTTTGAAAATAGCGAGCTCACACTTTGCACGCGTTTTTTTGCGTCATCGGCGATTTGTTTTATATCTTTAACGCCGCTGTCGGTTGCAGAAAGTGACACAAAGTGAGATTTGGTTTCGTTTGCAATAATGCGTGCGAGTGTGGTTTTGCCGGTTCCAGGTGATCCCCATAAAATCATGGAGGGAATGGAATCAGACTCAATGAGGATTCGAAGTGGCTTGCCAGAACCAATTAAGTGTTCCTGCCCTACAACGTCGTTAAGTGATGTGGGTCGCATACGGTCTGCAAGTGGGGGATTATGCATACGGATATTGTAACTCAATGGGGGGTGGTAAATAACCAGACACATGAATACGTGGTGGGCAAAAGAAAACCCCCGGCTCGTTAGACGAGCCGGGGGTTTTTGTTAAGCATTTAAATTTAGGCGGAAAGTGCCGCCTTCATCTCCAACTCACCAATGCGGCTTTTCAGCCACCCGTGCTCTCGGTCGGTGATTTCTTCACCACCGACGAAGCACCTCACTTCGATTACGTCGTCCCACCTTGCCTTACCCGTGGCCAACGAGTGGCCTTCAAAGTAGGACTTCTTCTCTTGGGTCATCGTGACGACGCCATTAGCCTTCACGAATAGCCCCCAGAGGAGATCTCTGCGCGGTTGAGTTGCTTTCAACCACTCACCAATGATCTCGGTGAGTTGGTTGATGTCCTTATCAGTCCACTCGAACACCTGAGAGGTGTCCGAAATGGAAGAAGGTCCCAAAAGTCCAACTCTGTTGGCCGAAGGGAAGGCCACAATTTCATCGGACTTATACCCATTGCTGGGTGCCTCTTGACCATATTTCATGGCCTGGAGGCGCCAGGTTTCGCCGGCATTGCGCTCGAGTAGCGAATAGGCCTCTTGTACTCGACCTAAAAGTCGCAGACGAGCGTTGGCGATTTTTTGGTCTGCATCCTGTTTCTCCTGCTCAGCGCGTTGTTTCACCTGCTGAGCCTCCAGGATTTTCTCCTGGCGCAATTTTTGTACCATTGCGCAAAGATCTTCTGCCGGTATTTCTGGAATTATCATCCCGCCTTTTGGCAGGATGATTCCATATTGTCCGAACTGTTCCGGGGCGATATCGTAGCTGCCTACGAATGCCCCGCCCCGCTTTGCAGGTTTGATTTCCCCACGGCTTAGGTACCTGAGGAGATTCTCGTTCCCTCTAAGTACCTGCTCTGTAACTCTTTTCATGGTTTCTCCTTTCGAGGCTAAACGGGCCATGAACCCGCTTTTAGCTCTGCCTTCACAAACTTGACCAACACGTCGGCATCGGCGTACATTCCTACGTACGCATCCGGCCGACCAGCGTGGCCGAGTCCTGCCCCTCCACTCCAGGGGTTGGAGCTGGTGAATTCCTTGGATACGGCCTGTGCAACAGCACCGTCACCTTGGAACTCGATCTCTCCATCATCCGCCACACAGACGATATTCTTATGGCCCGAGAGCCACAGAATCGCCTTAGCGGCAGCGAACTTGGAGAAGGGAAGGTGAACAATCGTGAGGTCAATGTCAGCAACGTACTCAGCGTCAGTAACTGCCTGAGCCGAGATCGCCTCCATCTGGGGAGTGAACCCCTGAACCTTCCGATCTTCCCACATGATCTGCTTGATCTCCTCAAGTGTGGCCCCAAAATCACGGAGGCCAAAGAACCCGCTTACATCGTTTGCAGCAACTAGCTGCATCCGACGGGTGGGTTCAGTTCCGAGGATGTCGCGGATTTGGAGGATCGACGCCTCCTCCCCCGATCGCGCGCCGTGGTGGTCCACGACCACTGTGTTCCCGGGGAGGTCAATGTCGACCTCCAGCTCAACCAAGATTGGAACGTTGCCGTTGGCGGCAGTGTCCCAGATCTGGTTTTCATAGGTAGAGGCTTTTGCCCCCCAGCCCAGGTGATCATCGACAACTTCCTCACCACGTTTGATGAGCAGTTGTCGAATCGTCTCCATCTCGAGGTCGTTACCCCCGAGAAAAAACACCTTCAACTTGGTCTCCATTATTCGGTCCCCTTCCGGAGTCGGAGGCTCCAAAGCCGAATCTGGCTGGAGAGTCGGTCCTGCCAGGCAGGCTGTTGCGGAAGGTTTGCCTTGATTTCCCGAGCCAGGTCATAATCGAACGGCTTGGGATCGTCCAGGATGGGACGATCAACGTAGATCTCGGCCCCACAGGCCTCGCACATATACAAGTGCGTGCCTTTGGGGGCCTTCGTGGCCTGAAGGCGGGGACCATCGAGCTCCCCGATGTAGATGATGTGGTGTCTGATGTACGGGCACCGGTTGTTGGTCCAAACCCACAGACCAACGGCGAAAATTAACTGCCCCGCGAACAGGGCCAAGATGTACAGGACCATGCTGTCTAGCCCATTGTCTAGCATTTTAGCTCCTTCTTCCCGTTTGGGGAAAATTTCGGGCTTGCGCCCGCGCCCTCCCTTGGGGGAGGAAAGAAAATTGTGTTTGTTTATTTAGCGAGGGTAAACACATTCCCTCGGTTTTCCCACGACACACGTGGGCTGGCGATGGCGACTGTGCGCCTCCTTTCTTGGTTGTGGGCATGCTGATCTGCGGGGTTTTACCCCCTACTAGCGTGCCCTTTAGGTTTTTAAAGAACGATGAGTATATTATAACCCATAGTTAACTTTTTGTCAAGTGGCACCGACGGTGTGTGTTGCCGTTACTGTACATTTACTTATATAGAAGGCATAAGACAGGTATAGAGGGACCTTAAGTTGTGTCGAAAATTGTCGGCAGTTATGTTTGTACATCGTGTAATAAATGGGTATAATCAACCAAGAATGTATGAAAACATACTGATTGATTCTGGACTAACCGACAAACAGGCAACAGTGTATGGGGTTTTGATATCAACAGGCGATCTTTCCGCACAAGATATTGTTTCACTAACCAAGCTTAAGCGTGCAACAGTGTACGATACATTAAAGAGTCTTTCAAAAGAAGGTCTTGTTACCACGTTTATAAAAGACAAAAAGACGTATTTTCATCCAGAACATCCTTACAGTGTAAGGGAAGTTGCTCTCAAACGAAAAAACTCCGTAGACCACGGACTTAATCAACTCGAAAGTAGCATGAACGATCTTGTTTCTGAATACATGACCTCAACCCATACGCCGGGCGTTTTGGTGTTTGAAGGACGTGAAGAGGTTAAAAAAGTGTATGAAGATCTGTTACAAGAGGGAAAGGAGATTCTTTCGATTGTGCAACCTGCCAATATCGACCCACCACTATACAAATGGTTGACTACAACCTTTGTAAAAAAAAGGGTTTCAAAAAAAATACCAGCTCGGGTTGTGGTTGCGGGAGCAAGCAATGAGGCAACCGTTTATTCCGAATTGGATAAAAAGGAACTGAGAGGATCACGAACTATCGAAGATCCATTATTTCAAGTTGGGATTGAGTTTATGGTTTATGGAAATAAAGTTGCCTACGTTTCGTTCAGTAAGAATGCTGATATTATGGGAATTATTATTCAGAATCAATTTATTGCAAGTGCTATGAAGTCGGTATGGCAAATAGTATGGAGGAGTGCTAATGGCAAATAGCCAGAATAAAAGAGATGAGCTGTTGGGCCAAGACACCATAGATGATTTCTTGGAAAAGCATGTATTAGGCCCCCAAAAAAAAGCAAATTCAGCTGAAGGATTTCCTAGTCGTTTAAAATCAAGATTAAGCGAATGGTCAGATTGGTACAAAGATAATTTTGTGACGTACGCTGTGAGTGGTGGCGAAAAAGAGGAATTGTATGGTCGCGAGATGATGAGTGTTTATTACGAGCTGATTCTATATTTGTCACGTCGAGGTGGATATGAGATGATTGAAGAAGAGGGCCTTGATAGTCTAAAACTCAGTGATACCGAGCGCAAAGACATTTTTCGCTTTTTTTCATTCGATCTGTGGAGCCATTATAATTCAGCCTATGGTATTCCGGGTGAGCCAAGCGAGATATTGGTGGATGATTATCGAGAGTTATTGGAAAAACTAAAGGTGATCGCTAGCAATGAAATACCAGGCATAGCTCGCGAAGATACCCGAGAGGATATGCAGCTTCTTTTTGAAGGGTTTTCCAACACGGGAAATTGTGAGTTTATTGAAGAAGTGTTAGTTGACGGTCGTTTTTCGAGTGATCAACTTGAAGTCGTTTCTGTTGCCGGCATAAACACGTTCGGATTCATACCAACCATTGATGCAATAGCAAAGTGTTCTCGTATTCAGGATTTACCAGATGAGGTGAGGGACAATCTTAAAACGGTGTATACAAGTTTACAGGGTGAAGAGGTCGCTGAGATTCGTCAGGAATTGTCGGAGATTTACGAGCGCATAGATTTTAGCGAATATGTAGTTAATACTGATAAGTTGACTGAATTCGAGGTTAATCTTCTTACCGACCGATTACCTGCTGATCATAATCCTACTCAAACAAGAGTTGTGGATCTTGGGGCAGGAACCGGAAGACATACGGTTCCACTTTCTCGGAAGGGTTATAGGGTTACTTCTGTTGAGCCGGAGAAAAAGCATTGTGACAAAATCGCACATGATGCGCCGGATGCTACGGTTATTCAATCCGATTGGGGTTCATTATTAAAAAAAACTGACCCACCAATAGAAAAATGGGAGGCCGATATGGTGTACGTACTAGGTAGATCAGCTACGCACAATAGAACCCCGGCTGAAATGGTCGCTATGATGGATGCGGCTTCGGTAATTTCCAAGGATGATGCCACGTTTGTGATCGATTTTGCAGATGTTGATTTTGAGGTTTATAAAGATCGGATAACACATCTAAAGGAGAGTTTGGCACGAAAGGGAGTTGATATGAGTAAGAGAGGAGTTCTGTTTGATGGTCCGAATGATTTAGATAGGTTTAATAGGTTAGTTTTAGATAAAAAACAGATTGAAGCGCTTGCCACATTGTTTGGTTACTCTATTGATAATGTTGAAGAAACACGGCAGGGTGAGAATGGCGAAATTCGCAATATGTACTATACGTTAAAGAAATGTAAAGAAGGGCTACCTCGATTGTCGTTTGGTGAGATATATGAACTTTATAGTACGCTTGATCTTATGAATATGGAGACAGATTTTAATACATATGTGGAGCGTTGGGGGATGACCCTTGGCCAAGCCATTATATTTGTACAGGATTTTGGTCTTTCTAACATGCATCTGAGAGAATTAAACGAAGATGGCCGTGGGCCAAAGGTGCATGTAAGTCATCATGGCAAAAAGCTGTTTTTCAGCTGTGTTCGATAGGATTACGTCAAAGCATAAAATAAGCCGTGAAGATCTCGAGTGAGATCCCCACGGCTTTTTGTAATGCATTCAGGTCTAATACGGGGGGAGCGTTGTCGCCCACGCCGGAACTGAGATATCGAACACCTCCAGGTGTCCGACTGACGTTTCTAGTCCAAGGTCAGTCCACGCCTGGACTAAAACTGCTGACAACATCTTAAGTTGATCAGGGTCAGTCACGCCTGTTACCATCCAGGCGATAACGGTTGTTTTAATTCCCTGCGCAACGGCTTTCTCATCAACGTCCATTGTCGTACAGAGTTCTGCGTCAATTCGAATGTCACGTCCATCTACGAGGTCTGTCGCAACAATACGTGGTGTGACCGCAGCTCGGAACAGTGCAAGGTTTATCTTGAGGGTTTTTTCTGCTTCTTGCGTAAGTGGTTTCAGGAACAGAAACATGGCGGTTTTCCTCTTTGAATAATTGAGTTTTAAAAGAAGCCGACGTACAACGGACTATGTGTATTATAGGTTATTTGTGGTACGATTTCAATGTGATGTCCGATCAAACAGACACAATCGTAAAACTAATTGAGTCGTTTGGGTTGCGTAAGGAAGAGGCGACCATCTATCATTCCCTTACGCAAAATGGTGTATCGACCGCACTTTTCCTAAGTCGCTCAAACCATATGGGCCGAACTAAAGTGTATCGAATTTTGGACACTCTCATTGCTAAAGGATTTGTTACACAAGAAGTTGAAAGTAGAGGATTTGTGTTTAGGGCAAATTCAGCGGATGTGTTTGAATCTATGCTTAGTCAGAAACGCAAAGAGCTTGCTAGTCTTGAGGCTATATTGCCAGAGATAAAAAATGCCCTTGCTACAAGTAATGTGGATAATTCTAATAAACGTGTGGTGTACTACAAAGGGGTTGAAGGTCTCAAACAAGTAACGTGGAATTCACTTCGTGCAAAGGGAAGACTGTATATTTACGAGATGGTTTCGGATATGTCAAAGTATTTGGATAGAACGTTTTCTGAAGAAGTACGTTCAGAGATTGTAAAACGAAAAATTCATATTAAGCAGATAACAAACCTTACTGATATTCCTGCGCACACCGATGTGTCGGAACTTGTTACAAATTATTGGGAAGTACGATACGTTGATCCCAAAAGTCTAGCGCTCAGTTATGAGGTGTTAGTTTATGATGACGTGGTTGCCATGTATAACGTTCGGGGAAATGATGTTTTTTGTGTTGAGATACAGGATAAAGATTTGGCAAAGATGCAAAAACAGCTTTTTATGTTTGTATGGAATAGTTCTCAGCGCATGCGTATTCTCGATAAAAAGGGGACTGCGGTACTTACGTAAATGTAAAAAAAGGCCTCACGCATCCCT
>Ga0210019_1003286_pt1 | contig 14978 bp, 10 predicted proteins | sample CryGeyCG2114_020_2_FD_183969 | JGI IMG/M metagenome (GOLD analysis project Ga0210019, IMG submission 183969) | Groundwater microbial communities from aquifer - Crystal Geyser CG11_big_fil_rev_8/21/14_0.20 (SPAdes) (version 2) | ecosystem: Environmental > Aquatic > Deep subsurface > Groundwater ...
GCTGTTATCCAAATTTTCAGACGACAAAAATCTTCAATTAGCACTTTTAAAATAATAATTTCAAACGACACTGGGTCCCAGCTTTCGCTGGGATGACAATTTTGATTAAAAATAACACAATGTTTACTGTGAATAACCCACTCCAAGCTTCAAAGAGCCATGATTTCTGAACCGAAAACAACCTACGGCATCATCGGCTATCCGCTCAATCACACGTTTTCCCCGGTGATGCACAACGCGGCTTTCAAAGAATTCGGCGTGGATGCCGTCTATAAACCCATCCCTTTGAAAGAAGAAGGGCTGGATGATTTTTTTGAGGAATTGAAGAGCGGAACCTGCCCGATTTTCGGATTGAATGTCACCGTCCCTTATAAAGAGAAGGTGATCGATTATCTGGACGCGCTCAATTCCTTAGCGGAAAGAATCGGCGCCGTCAATACGATCGTGATTGACCCAGACCGAAAGTTGATCGGATACAACACCGACGCTCCGGGTTTTATCGCGCATCTGAAAGAATTGAAGATGGAAACGAAAGGTCAGCGCATCGCCATCCTCGGTGCCGGAGGTTCCTGCCGCGCGATTTTGGCGACGCTGTGCATGATTCCTGATCGGCCGGAAATCATCCGGATTTATAACCGCACGCCGCAGCGCACGCAAGAGTTGGTGAAGGATCTGGGAGAGCGTTTTGATCTGAGCATTGTTGAAGCCGTAGACCATGTCGAAGAACTGGACGTGGAGCATTCGGACATTTTGATCAACACCACGTCCGTCGGCCTGAAGAAGACTGACCCGTCGCTGGTTCCGGGGGATCTTCTGCATCCTGATCTTTTTGTGTATGACCTGATTTATAATCCGAAAGAAACGCGCCTGTTAAAAGAAGCCCGCGAAGCCGGCGCGCGCAGTGCCAACGGTCGGGGGATGTTGTTTTATCAGGGCGTTTTGTCGCTGCAGCATTGGGCGGCCCGGGACATTTCCGACACAGTTAAGAAAAAAATGCGGGACGCGCTGGAGAATGCCAAATAATTTGTCATCCCTGCGAAAGCAGGGACCCAGTGTCTTTTATTAAACGACGCTGGGTGCCAGCTTTCGCTGGCATGACAATAAATCAAAAGGAACCTATGATCATCGACATCATTTTTATTTCTCTCATCGGCGCGTGCGTCGGCAGTTTTCTCAACGTCTGCATCTGCCGTTGGCCCGACGAAAAATCTGTGGTCAGCCCCGCGTCCCATTGCGTCAAATGCGGAAAATCCATTCTCTGGCACGACAACATTCCTCTTGTGAGTTATTGGGTTCTCGGCGGCAAATGCCGTTTCTGCGGTGAAAAATTTTCCATGCGCTATTTCTGGATTGAGCTTTTGACCGCGCTGGTCTTTGCCGGGTTTTATTTTTATTCCGGCTGGAGCGCCGTCACGGCGGCTTATTTGACCTTGGCCTGCTGTTTCCTCGTGACGGTTTTCACCGATTTCGACCGTCGGATCATCCCCGATGAAGTCACCATCGGCGGGATGTTCGCGGGACTTGTCTTCAGCTTTTTCATTCCGGCGTTGCATGATGTCACTGCGCGCGGCTCATGGCTTCAGATGCACGTGATGTCGCTGGGATGGTCAGCCTTCGGCGCTCTCGTCGGAGGAGGGATCATTTATCTCCTTGCCGAGATCGGCGATTTGATTTTCAAAGGCGTCGTTGATAAATCCTTCTTGAAGGAAATATCATCCAGGCCGGAGGAGCTGTTTGAAGATTTGGTCAAAGGGGGTTATCTCAAAAAGAGAGGCTATATCACCTCCAGGTTTACGCGTTTGAAAAATCACTCTGAGATGACGCTCAGCCCGTCGTTTGAATCCGATAAAGAAAAAATTTTTCTGCTGGTCAAAGATTGCCTGGGAACCATGGGCGGCGGCGACATCAAGCTGATGGCCATGATCGGCGCGTTTCTGGGATGGGAAAAGGCCATTTTGACGTTTCTCATCGCGCCGTTTTTCGGAATCATCGTCGGAGGCATCCAAAAATTGAGAACCGGCAACAGCACTTTTCCTTACGGGCCTTATCTTGTGCTTGCGGCGTTGATTGCGCTCTTCTTCGGCGATTCATTGATTCCGTGGCTGTTGAATCAATATGGCTGGACGCCGGACTACGATCCGATGATCCAGTCGTCTTTTTTACCTCGTTGATATTTTGGACGTCTTTAACTGATTGTCATCCCAGCCCTCGATTAAAGCATTCGAGGATAAACTTCGCTGTAATCAAAATTGTCATCCCAGCGAAAGCTGGGACCCAGTGTCTTGTGCGGTTAAGTTCGCTGTTGTTTAATTTTCAGACATAAAAAATTCTCAATCAGTTTTTTCTATAATAATTTCATACGACACTGGGTCCCAGCTTTCGCTGGGATGACATTAAATAGAGACATGCCTGACATTGCTTTCAGCAAAGAAGATCAAAAACAATTGGCCGAACGCGGGATTTCCGAAGCGCAGATTCGCCGGCAGCTGGATCATTTGCAAAAGGGGTGTCCCGCGCTTTGGCTTGACCGTCCGGCCACGGTTGGCGACGGTATCCGCATGATCGCAGAGGATGATGCCGCCTATCTTCTTCGCCTGCATCGCAAGAGCCAAGAGGCGGGGGAATTTCGCAAATTCGTTCCGGCATCCGGCGCAGCCAGCCGTATGTTCGAAATGTTATTGGAGTTCGACCGGCGCGCAGATGATTGTGACATCGAAATTCTCACCCACGAGGCCCGGCAAGGCAACATCAAGAGTGAGAATTTTCTGGGATTGTTACGACGGATCAAACGTTTGGCATTTTACGAAGACCTGCGCCGCGTCCTGGGCCGCGATCTTCCCGAGGACGTCTCCGAGTACTCATCCCAAGACATTCGTGATCTCTTGAAAGGAATTCTCGGAGTCGCGGGTTTGAATTATGGCCAATGCCCGAAGGGATTGGTGAAGTTTCACCGTTATGCCGATCACTGCCGCACGGCCTTTGAAGAACATCTGGCTGAAGGCGTGGAATATCTTAAGGACCGCAACCATCTTGTGAGGCTGCATTTCACCGTTTCCCCCGAGCATGAACCTCAGATTCGCCAATGCCTGAATGTTTTTCAAACGCGTTATCACGCGCAGAAACTCAGTTTCGACATCAGCTATTCTTTCCAGAAACCTTCCACCGATACGATCGCTCTCGACGGCAATGGCCAGCCTTTGAGAGACGCGCAAGGGCGGTTGGTGTTTCGGCCCGGCGGCCACGGCGCGCTTCTGGAAAATCTGCAGGCGTTGAATGCTGATATGGTGTTCATCAAGAATATCGACAACATCACGCCGGATTCGTTGAAGGAAGAGGTTGTTCTTCATCAGAAAATTTTGGGTGGATATCTGATGCGTCTGAGGGATAAGATTTTTTTGTTTTTGAATCAATTGGACAAAGATTCCCTGCCGCCGCGATTCTTCAATGAACTCGAAGATTTTTGCGTGAATGAACTGATGATTCAAACGGACAAATCTATTTCTCCGTCGGAGAAAAAAGAATATTTTCACCGCTTGTTGAACCGCCCCGTTCGCGTCTGCGGCATGGTGCGCAATGAAGGCGAACCAGGCGGCGGGCCGTTCTGGGTCAAAGATTCCGATGGAGGCGTTTTTTTGCAGATTGTCGAGTCGTCGCAAGTTGACAAATCAAACCCTGCACAGCAAGAGATTTGGAATCGCTCCACGCATTTCAATCCGGTTGATCTGGTTTGCGCCATGAAAAATTACCGCGCCGAGGCGTTTGATTTGAAATCTTTTGTCGACGCCGGTTCAGGGTTGGTCACGTCCAAAGCCAAAGAGGGCCAAACAATCAAAGTTCTGGAATGGCCCGGATTGTGGAACGGATCCATGGCCCAATGGATGACGGTGTTCGTGGAAGTGCCGGCGGAAACTTTCACCCCGGTCAAAACCGTTCTGGATTTGCTGCGGCCGGAACATCAGAATTAGGAAATTGTCATTGCGAGCGAAGCGAAGCAATCCATAAAAGATTGCTTCGTCGCCCTTCGGGCTCCTCGCAATGACATGAATTATAATCATGTCCCCTCACATCGTCCTGCAAAACATCGACCATACCCGCCGAATGGCGAAATCAAATCAATCCGTCAACACGGTCGCCCTGGTTTGCGGCGCGGATGACCAGGCTGTTTTGAAGACATTGTTTGACCGGCATTCTTCGGATATATTCAACGTCGACGGTTCAACGAAGATTCTTGTTTTTGAGGAACGCCTCGGAAGCAAAACCCGCCAGGGGAATTTTTTGGGCGCGCTTTTGGCGTATCGCCGTCTCAAAGAACAGGCCGCCGGCATTCAAAATCGCGTCATCTTGATGGGAATGGTTTTCGGCCGGGGCGAGCGGATTTCGCCGTTTTCCCAAATTCACGGAAACCGCAAGACCTTGATCCGCGCCGCCTCGCCGCAGATTGAATTGCAAGTTCAGCCTCTGACATCCATTGAAGAAGCCATGCGGCATTTCGCGCCTTTGGCCGCGGCTTTGGAGCAGGGGGGATTTCGCGGGATTTTGTGCAAGTGGGGCGATGAAACGCAGATCCCGTCGGTGCCGCTGGAGAAGTTGTCTTTCGGAAATTTCAGCCTCAGTGATGTGATCAAGTGCGTGGCGCAGATTCCCGTGACGGACGAATCCGCCTCTCAAAAAGATTGGGTCGTGTTCGACGGCGCGGATGCGAAGATGATCGCTCAACTTTCCAGAAACAGCCAGGGCGTTTTGCTCAAAGAGATGGGGAGTTGGACATCAAAATATCCGAAGGCTCAGGCCGGCGTCAGCCTCGGACCCGTAGCAGTGAGCAATAGAGTTTTGGAATTGGCGCTGGAGATTTTTCATCCGGAGATCGAACGCGGCGGCGTGGTTCTTGATTTTGATCCTTTCGTGATCCAGGCGCTGGGTTTCGACGCTGATGAAACGCTTTGGAATGCAGAAGTCGAAAAAAGTCCCGGGCTGCAGGCGGTCGTGCGGCTGATTCCTGATTTTTTCGCCAGGATTCAGGAATTGAAAAAAAAGTTCGCGGCCCGTTACGGGCGGCCCTTAATCGTCGAGGTTTTGGATTTGGGCGCGGATCTTTACTGGGCGGATGTCGGCCAGCACAGAGCTTTTGCCGAGAAAGTGTTTGCCGTCAATGAACAATCCCCGCGCGGGGAGATCGCCCGCGAGCTCGAAGAGATTTTCGGTTCGCGCGACGCTCGAGGCAATCTCATCATTGATTCCGTGATCGCGCCGTCGGTGGATGTGTTCAATTCCGTGATCATTCATTCCGTGATCAGCGGCAGCGGCATCATCGCCGGCAGTGTGATTAAGAATTCCCTGCTCCATGACGTCAAAATCAACAAAGGATTTGTTCTGCACTCGGCCAGGGTTTCGGTGACGATGGAAGAGAACAGCGGGCTGTATGAGGCGTTGGGCACTTCCGCTGTCACAGTCAAAACGAACGAACGGCTGGGAACGCTTCTGACTGAAGAGGGTCCGAAGGATTTGCGGGTTTGCGAAACCACGGATCTCAGGAAAAGGGGTGAAAATTATGACCGGCCGATTTTTGACAACGCGCTTTCGTTTGAACGGGCTTTTGTTATAATGCAAACCATTCCAGCGCAGACGCTGCAGCAGCGCCGCCGACGGGCGCGCGCGGATGTCATTGAAGGGGTCGTCGAGCGTTTGTTCGCGTTATTCCAAAGCGGTGTGTTGACCGAAGAGCGGCTTAACTTGGCTTTGACCATTATTCATCATCAATGAGAAGGAAATCATGACGAAATCCAAAACATCACGCAGCCTGATGGGATTGATGTTCCGCGCGCATCCCTGGCACGGAATTTCCATCGGGGAAGAAGCTCCCGGAATTTTAAACGCCTACATTGAAACCGTGCCCTCCGACACCGTCAAATATGAGATGGACAAAAACACCGGCCTCTTGCGCGTGGACCGCCCGCAAAAATTTTCCAACATTTGCCCCACTCTTTACGGATTCATCCCGCAAACGTATTGCTCGACGCGCGTGGCTGAATTTTGCATGCAAAAAAGCGGACGCAAAGGCATCGTCGGCGACGATGACCCGCTGGACATCTGCGTGCTGACGGAAAAAATCATTCCCCACGGTGACATTCTTTTGCGCGCCATTCCCATCGGCGGCATCCGGATGATCGACGGGGGCGAGGCCGACGACAAAATCATCGCCGTCATGAACCATGACGCTTTGTACGGCCGATGGAAGGACATTGCCGACTGCCCTCAGGGATTTTTGGACCGCCTGCAGCATTATTTTTTGACATATAAGGATTTGCCCGACGCCAAAAAACGCAATTGTGAAATCACCAGCCTTTATAACTGCAAAGAGGCCGAAGAGGTGATTCGCCGCTGTCAGGAGGATTATCAAAAATCGTTCGCCGAAGTTTTGAAGTATTTCAATTCCCATCGGTAAAAATATTTGTGTCATTGCGAGGAGCCCGCCTGCCGGCGAGGCAGGGAGCGTTAGCGGCGACGAAGCAATCTTTTAAGGATTGCTTCGCTCCCTTTGGTCGCTCGCAATGACAATATTAAAGGAAAGAGCGCTTATGAATCTCTACGACAAAAATATGAGTGAGGACAAAAAGGCTTCTCTGGAATTCGCCGAAGCCTCCCGCGAACAGGAATGGAAATATCCCAGTTTCGCCCTGCAGTTGTTCCACGGAAAAACCAATTGGCGGCTCATCCATCCGTTTCCCGCGCAGTCGATCTATGACAAGGAACTCGGGGATATGTATCTGGCGCAGTTGAGTGATTTTCTCCAGGACAATTTGCTTCCTGACGAAGTCGACCGCACAGGCGTCATTCCCGATGATGTTATTCGCGGGCTGGCCCGGCACAAAGCCTTTGCCATGAAAATCCCCAAGGAATACGGCGGGCTCGGTTTAAGCCAGATGAATTACAACCGCGCCATCCATCTGGTGGCCAGCTACTGCGGCTCGACAGCCGTGTTGCTTTCCGCCCACCAGAGCATCGGCGTGCCTCAGCCGTTGAAACTTTTCGGCACAAAAGAACAGAAAGAGAAATATCTGCCGATGTTCGCCAACGGCGCAATTTCCGCGTTCGCTCTGACGGAAACGGAGGCCGGTTCCGATCCGCGCATGATGACCACCACCGCCACTCCGACGGAAGACGGAAAACATTTCCTCCTCAACGGTGAAAAATTATGGTGCACTAACGGCCCGATCGCCAAGGTGATTGTGGTGATGGCCGTCACTCCGCCGAAAATCGTCAACGGAAAAGAAATCAAACAGATCACAGCCTTCATCGTCGAGACCGATTCTCCGGGATTTGAAACCGTGCACCGCTGCGAATTCATGGGCCTGCACGGCATCCAGAACGGCGTGATTCGTTTCAAAGATCTCAAAGTGCCGCGCGAAAATATCATCCTCGGCGAGGGAGAGGGCCTGAAGCTGGCTTTAACCACGCTTAACACCGGGCGTTTGACGCTGCCGGCGGCCTCTGTCGGAATCAGCAAATGGTGCATTTCCGTCTGCCGCCAGTGGGGCGAGAAACGCAAACAGTGGGGCGCGCCGATTGCCGAGCACGAAAGCATCGCCGTGAAGATCGGTTATATGGCGACTCATACTTTTGCCATGGAAGCGATGGCGTGGCTGACCGCCGGGCTGTCCGATCGCGAAGCCGATATCCGTCTGGAAGCGGCCATCGCCAAATATTTTTCCACCCAGCATTCCTGGAAGATCGTCGACGAGACATTGCAGATTCGCGGCGGGCAAGGCTACGAGACCGCGGCATCGCTTAAAAAAAGGGGCATGCAGCCCTGGGCTGTGGAGAGAGTTTTGCGCGACGTCCGCATCAATCTCATCATCGAGGGAACCTCCGAGATCATGCATCTGTTCATCGCGCGCGAGGCGCTGGATCCGCATCTGACCCGCGTCAAACCGTTTTTGTCGGCTAAAACGTTCGGGGCGAAAATGAAGGCCTTCGGGAAAATCTTTGAACATTACGTGTCCTGGTATCCGTCGCTGGTGTTTTACAAGACCCGTCCGCCCAAAGAATTCAGCATGACGATGCAGGAGTGGGCGGTTTATGTGGAACGCAGCTCCAGGCGGCTGGCCAAGGTTATGTTCAAGAAAATGAATAAATACAAGCGGAAGCTCGAGTCGCGCCAGCTGATTTTGAACCGCATCGTCGACATCGGCGTGGAACTCTTCGCCATGGCGTCCGTGTGCGCCTACACGGAACATCTTACGCGTTACGATCTGGAGCGCATCAACGCGACGGATCTGGCCGACGGATTTTGCCGCGCGGCCAAAATCCGCGTCGAGCGGCTGTTTGAGGAATTGAAACACGACCGCATGGACGACAAGTCGCTCCAGATCGCCAGGGACATTCTGGCCTTTGATTTCGAATGGCTGGAAACGGATATTATTATTTAAATGTCATTGCGAGCGAACGCAGTGAGCGAAGCAATCTCTAAAAGATTGTTTCGTCGTCGCTGGCGCTCCTCCTCGCAATGACACAACGAAGACTTACGCATGCCCTCTCCTGAAATTCCTTTCAACATCCTCGAAGCGGTCAAGTGGATTCCGATCTTCGCCAAACTCAATTGGGCGGATCAGCAAAGGATTGCGCGCAAATGCCTGATTCAGGAATACCGCAAAGGCGACTGGATCGTCCGCGAGGGAACTCCTCCGGATTTTTTTTATTGTGTCCTCAGCGGCCGCGTGCAGTCGTTCGCCTTCGATGCCGGCGGCCAGAAGAGTCATCCCGAGCATTTGCATCGGGGAATGTATTTCGGCATCATTTCCGTTTTCACCGGCGAGACGCATTCCATCAATTATCAGGCGATCAACGACTCCCTTCTCCTCAAAATTCCCAAAGAGGATTTTCACAAACTCCTCGACGACATTTCCCATCTGGGCGTCGAATTCAGTAAAATCCTTTCGCAGAATATCCGCCGCCGCGTCAAGGGCGCGCAGGAAGTTTTTGAAAGCCAGATCATTTCCGTTTATAGTCCCGTCGCGGGAACCGGAAGTTCAACATACGCTTTGAACCTGGCGCTGTCTCTTCAGAAGCAGACGCGCAAAAGGGTGATTTTTGTCCAGATCGATTCCACCAACGGCGATTCGCGGGAAGCGTCATTATCATCGTCCATCCAGTGGAAGCGGCCAGCCATGGACCTGATGGAAATTTCCGAGGGTTATGAAAAGATTTCTTCCCAGGTCGTCACCAACGGTCTGGCGGTGGATATTCTCAATGTGAGCCTGCGTTATCCGTCGGAAGCGCTGGCGGATGAGCATCAGGCGTTTGTCGACGATGTCCGCAAGAAGATCAGCGTTCTTCTGAGCGCTCTGGTGGGCAGTTACCATTATGTCGTGGCGGATTTGCCCAACGACCAGGATGAAGCGGTCATGGAATCCCTGACGCAGTCCGATCTCATCCACATCATGGTGCAGGACAGAGAAGAGGATTTGACCTCCGGCCGGCTGATCATCGAGCGGCTGAAGACCATCATGAAGGAATCCTTCCAGGAGGAAAAATTTTTTGTGCTTGTGCGGCCCTCCGAGGACAAAATGGTTTTGTCCTTTGAAGAGATGAATAAAACGCTCAATTATAAAGTGCACAAGGTCCTGCCGTTCACGGAACTCTCCGGGTTTCAGTCGATTGAAACACCTTTTTTAACATTTCTCGTGCCCGATGAAAACAGCGCATACCAGAAAGTCGTGATCAGCACCGCTCGCGAAATCGGCCGCGTTCTCGTCGGCCTGGTCTTGGGCGGCGGCGCGGCCCTCGGCATCGCGCACATCGGTGTTTTGAAAGTTCTGGAGCGCGAGCGCATCCCCATCGATATTGTCGTCGGCAGTAGCATGGGGGCGCTGATCGGAAGTTTGTGGGCCACGGGCATGAACGCACAAGAGGTGGAAGCTGTCGCGCGGGAATTCGGCACCAAACGAAGCCTGAGCAAATTGTTGGATCCGGTGATTCCTGTTTCCGCGCTCATCGACGGCGGACAGATCAAACGCTGGTTGAAAAAGAAATTTGAATCCAAGACATTTTACGACTGTCAAATTCCGCTCAAAGTCATGGCGTATGATCTCAAGAACCGCCAGGAACTGGTTCTGGAATCCGGCTCCCTGGTGGATGCCGTGCGCCAAAGCGTCTCCATTCCCGGTGTCATGCGTCCGGTGATGAAAGAAAATCAGATGATTATCGACGGCGGAGTTTTAAACCCTTTGCCGACGAATGTCCTTCTGAGCCGCGGCGTCAAGAAAATCATCGCCGTCAACGTGCTGCAGTCGGCGGAGCATGTTAATCGCGGGGAATTGTTGAAGCAGGCGTTCATCCGCAATAAACTGAAAATGAAATTCTTCAGCGCGCCGTGGGAATTCATCAAGTTCCGTTTTGGCCTGGGGCTGGCCAAAGCGTTCAATCCCAACATTGCCGACATCATCGTCAAAACATTACAGGCGTCCGAATATCTCATTGCCGAGCAGAGCGCCCACCAGGCGGATGTTGTGATCCATCCGGATCTGACCGGCATCGACTGGTTCGAATTGTATCGCGTGGATGAGCTGATCAAGGCCGGAGAACAGGCCGCGGTCAAAATGCTGCCGCAGATCAAACATTTGGTGGAGAGTTAAAAATTTGAATCTACTGGCGGGTGACGCGGAGGAGGGCTCCCGCCGCCCGCAACGTCAGTGAGGACGGCGGGATACCGCAGCGGCAGGACCCGCCTGCTGATTGTAAGAAAGGCCAATTCATGCATTCCGACAACAAAGACCGCGACGCTTCATTCGACATCATCCACAAAGACATGAGCAAGGACGGCCTCAAGCTGTCGTTTCGCCTCAACCGTCAGTATCCTCTGGCCAAGGATGAATACACCGCCACGGCCAACGACAATTTCAAAGCGCTCGCGTTAACGGTCCGCGATCGTCTCGTTGAGCGCTGGATTGAAACTCACCAGAGGTATCACAAGCAAAACGTCAAGCGCGTTTATTATCTGTCGATGGAATTTCTGATCGGACGGCTTCTGTGGCATTACGCTTGCAATCTGGGCTTGGAAAAACAAATCGGGGAAGCCTGCAAAGAACTGGGGCTAGATCTCATTGAGCTCCGCGATCAGGAGCCGGACGCGGGGCTAGGCAACGGCGGCCTGGGACGGCTGGCCGCGTGTTTTCTGGATTCGATGGCGACTCTGGGCATTCCCGGTTACGGCTACGGCATCCGTTACGAATACGGGATTTTCCGTCAGAAAATCGAAAACGGTTTTCAGATTGAAATTCCCGACGAGTGGCTGCGTTGGGGATGTCCGTGGGAAATGCCCCGGCCGGAATACACGGTCAAAGTCCGGTTCTACGGCCGCGTCCATACGGCACGCGATGGCAACGGCAAGCCGCGGATTTCGTGGGATAGCACGCAGGATGTGATGGCGGTACCCTATGACGTGCCGATTCCGGGTTACAAGAACAACGTCGTCAATACCCTGCGGCTGTGGTCGGCGCGCAGTTCCGAGGAATTCGATTTCGATTATTTCAAAAACGGTGATTACGAGCAGGCGGTCTACAAAAAGATTTTTTCCGAGAACATTTCCAAAGTTCTTTATCCCAACGACAACAACAGTCAGGGTAAGGAACTGCGGCTCAAGCAGGAATATTTTTTCACCGCGGCGTCGATTTCCGATATCATTCGGCGTTATCTCATTTCCAACACGGATTTTTTCAAATTTCCGGAAAAGGTCGCGATCCAGTTGAACGACACGCATCCGGCGCTGGCGGTGGTCGAGCTCATGCGCGTATTTGTCGACGAGCGAGGATTCGAGTGGGACGCGGCCTGGGACATCGTGCAGAAGACCGTCGCTTACACGAATCACACACTCATGCCCGAAGCGCTGGAATGCTGGTCCACAGAATTGCTGGAGCGCGTTTTGCCGCGGCATTTGCAAATCATTTATGAGATCAACAGCCGTTTTCTGCGGGAAGTGGCGAATTGGGCGCCGGGGGACGCGGACATCCTTCGGCGGATGTCGTTGGTGGTGGAGGAGCAGCCCAAAAAGGTTCGCATGGCGCATGTGGCCATCATCGGGTCGCATTCGGTCAACGGCGTCTCCGCGCTGCATTCCAAACTTCTCAAAGAAAAAATGTTTCCGGATTTCGACCGTTTTTATAACGGAAAGCGGTTCAACAATAAAACCAACGGCATCAGTCCGCGCGTCTGGCTCCTGAAGTCCAATCCGGGCTTGTCGGGCCTGATCACGGAAACCATCGGCGATGGATGGGTTACGAACCTTGACACGATTGAAGAGCTCCTGCCGCACAGCGGTGACGAGAATTTCCGCCGCCGCTGGTGGGATATCCGTCAGGCCAACAAGCGCGAGCTGGCGCGATACATTCAGCGCAAACACAACATCACCGTTAATCCGAATTCTCTCTTTGATGTGCAGGTCAAGCGCGTCCACGAATACAAACGCCAGCTCATGTTCGCTTATTACATCATTTCCCGATATCTCACAATCAAACACAATCCCGGCGCCGCGATTGTGCCGCGGACGTTCATCCTCGGCGGGAAAGCCGCGCCGGGATATTTCACGGCCAAGCTCATCATCAAATTCATCAACAGTGTTGCGGATATCATCAATCGCGATAAAAGCGTCGGCGACAAGCTCAAGGTTGTTTTCCTTGAGGATTACCGCGTGTCCCTGGCGGCGAAGATTTTTCCCGCGAGCGATCTCTCCGAGCAAATTTCGACGGCCGGATTTGAAGCCTCCGGCACGGGCAACATGAAGTTCATGCTCAATGGCGCGCTGACGATCGGAACGATGGACGGCGCCAACATCGAGATTTCCGAACTCGTGGGGCCGGAGAACATGTTCATTTTCGGCCTGAGGGATGACGAAGTGGAACAACTGCGGCGCCGCGGCTATCATCCGCAGGACACCATCAACGCGTCGCCCATGCTCAAGGAAATTTACAGTCTGATGGCCGGCAATTTTTTTGAGCCGGGCCGGCCGGGATTATTTCAGCCTTTGATCCAATTAACGACCGTCGGCGATTCCTTCATGGTCTGCGCCGATTTTGAAAGCTATTGCCAAGCCCAGGCCAAAGCGGAAGCGGCGTACAAAGATCGCGAAGAATGGATCAAAAAATCCATCCTCAATACCGCCAAGTCGGGAAAATTCTCCAGCGACCGCACCATCCGCGAGTATGCGCGGGATATTTGGAACATCAACGTCCAATGAGATTTTAGGGAAAGACAAAAGAATGTAGAGTGCCTGGGACGCGGACTCATCAGGCCAAGCTGATTCAAAAGTACAGACATGAAAAATAAAAATTCATTAGCATTGATCGGTAAGACCGAATCCACCGTCATCGAGTGGAAACAGTCATTGGCACAGATCAATGACATTATCCAGACGATCGCAGCTTTTGCCAATACGGAAGGGGGTAGAGTTTTTATCGGCGTGACGGATGCCGGCGAGATTGGCGGCGTTCAAATCGGCAAGGGCAAGATCGAGGATCTGACTAATCAGATTGCCCAGCATACGGATCCAAAAATTTTTCCGAAAATTACAGTGAAAAAAATTAACGGCAAGGATGTTATCATTATTGACGTTAGAGAATCCCGGGATCATCTGGTTTTGGCATTCGGACGGCCGTATCAACGCGTCGGCCGGTCAACAGTCAAAATGAGCAAGGATGAATATGAGCGGCTGATTTTGGATAAGCATAAAAATAAGCTTCAATTTGATGAGATGATTTGCCGGGGAGCCGCGCTCAATGATATTGATCCGGTCAAAGTACGACGATTTCTTGAGAAAGCAAAAGAGGAAGGGAGGCTTTCCATCCCGGAAAAAGTTTCAATTCAGGAAGCGTTGGAGTATTTGAAAGTTCTGGACAATCGCAGACTGAATAACGCGGCCATTCTTCTTTTTGGCAAAGATCCACAGAAGTTTTTTGTTCAGGCGAAGATTAGGGCCGGGCGCATCAAGGGCAGCGACGGGTACGATTTTCTTGACACGAGAGTTTTGGAAGGGACGATTTCCGAACTTCGTGAAGGCGCAATGAGATTTATCGCGGAACATATTAAAAAAGCGGTCTTTTTTGACAGCAACCAAAGGTATGATAAATGGGAGTATCCGTTAAGGGCCCTTGAAGAGGCGCTTAATAATGCGCTGGCGCACAGAGACTATTCGGCAAACGGCGATATTCAACTGGCCATATACGATGATCGTATTGAAATATGGAATCCCGGTGAATTGCCGAAGCAGTTAACTCCGGTTCAATTGAAAGGAAAGCATAAATCGATCCCCCGGAATCAATTTCTTGCGGATAAACTTTATTTGATCAAATATATTGAACGTTGGGGGAAGGGAACCAACCGGATTGTGGAAGAAATGCGCAAGGAACATCTTCCTGATCCCGTGTTTGAAAACATATCAGGCGGTTTTGAAATTACCCTCATCGGCCCCGGAAAAAGTTTTGAAAAAATGATCGAGGATATCAAATTCCACAAGATTGATCTCAATGACAGACAGAAGAAAGCTGTTGAATTCATCAAAAAAGAAGGTCAGTTGACCCGGCCTGTTTATTGTCAAATCAACGATATTGGAGAAACCTACGCCAAGAAAGAGATTAATGATTTGATTAAAAAACGCGTTATTAAGAGGATGGGCGGCGGCAAGAATACCTATTATGTTTCGGTGACCGAATAGTGACCGAATAGTGACCGATCAGCCGGGATTATTTCAACCTTTGATCCAATTAACAACCACCGGCGATTCCTTCATGGTCTGCGCTGATTTCGAAAGCTACTGTCAAGCCCAGGCCAAAGCGGAAGCGGCGTATCAAGACCGTGAAGAATGGATCAAAAAATCCATCCTCAATACCGCCAAGTCAGGAAAATTCTCCAGCGACCGCACCATCCGCGAATATGCGCGGGATATTTGGAATTTATAATTTAGGGAATTTAGGGAATTTATAATTTCATTT
>Ga0210019_1003290_pt1 | contig 14967 bp, 11 predicted proteins | sample CryGeyCG2114_020_2_FD_183969 | JGI IMG/M metagenome (GOLD analysis project Ga0210019, IMG submission 183969) | Groundwater microbial communities from aquifer - Crystal Geyser CG11_big_fil_rev_8/21/14_0.20 (SPAdes) (version 2) | ecosystem: Environmental > Aquatic > Deep subsurface > Groundwater ...
CCACGGCAGTGGCTATTTTCGGCGCGACAACCCTTAATCTTCTGCCAAATGTGTTCCAAGACCACTATCGTTGGAGAAATGATGACGGTTACGAAGCTAGCGGCGGCGGTGTGGATGTCGGTAATATTCGCCCCACTGATGACGTATCCAATGCAATGACTATTACTGATGGCGGCTGTACCGCGGCTTGGTGCGTGTGGGACGACAGTGTTACCCAGCCCACCGCTCCCGGCACCGCAAGCGATTATGCTCAAGAAGGCACGGACAACGATTTAGCGGAGGTCAATATGACCACCATAGATTTGGGGGGCGGCACTTCTCCGTCGGTAGTCGTATGGCTTTACGGAACCGGCGCTGAAAACGTGGACTTATGGACAACCGATTCAATAAATGGCCAAACAACTTGCGCTACGAATGCGGCTGTTCCTGATCCGGGATGGGTGAGCGGAACATGCACTTTCGCTACGGCGCTTACCCAGGCCGCCCTTGATGGCTTAACTGTCACTGTTCGTCAAAACCAATTGGGTGGCGCTAGCACCAACACTTACTACGCGGTTTATGCGCAGGTGAATAAAACCCAAACCGCGGCAACTTGGGCAACGGGAGCAGAAGATCAAGCTCTCTCTACTCTTGTGAAAAGCACCAATATCCGACTCCGTTTTCAAATTGATAATACCGGCGGCGTTGCAAGCAATTACAATTATCGTCTGGAATGGGCGGCCCAAAATGGAACTTGCGACACCGCCTATAGCGGAGAGAGTTATGTGGCGGTACCAGATGTTGCTACCACAGAACATTTTGATATGACTGTTGATTCGGATACTTATTTTTCCGACGGCGACCCGACTACTGCCCAGCTTACCAATGCAGAGGTCTTTACCTTCGTGGCCGGCGACCAAGTGGAAAGCACTTCCAATCAATCGGGCGCGATTACTCTTGCACAAAACCAATACACGGAAGTAGAGTATGTTTTTCAGGCAAATGCAAATGCTACAGATGGCGGCGTGTATTGCTTTCGGGTGACAAATGCTGGCACAGCTTTGGATTCTGCTGATGTTGTCGCCCAAGTTACACTCGCTGGCGGTGGTGGCGGCACAATTACTACTGACATTGTGAACGCGAGCTATGTTTCCGTAGATAGCCCGACAATGGCTATGAATAACGCCACTTTTTCTTTTTCCTGCCAGACGGTTACCGGCAGTTTTGGCACCGCTTCCCAGCAAATTTATGTTAACAATAACGGCGGAGCTAATGGCGGATGGACTTTAACTTTGGCGGCGCAGGCAGTGACTAATGTCTGGGACAGCGCTGGCACTGATTATGATTTTAACGATCCGACCGACTCCGGCTGTACCGACGGCGCGGATACCCCTGATACTGTTGGCGGCCAGATGACAGTGGACGCATCTGCCGCAACATTAGCAGTAGGACAATGTGGTAGCTGCACTACCAATAATGTCTCTAAAGGTTCGTCCGCCGCTTTTAATCAGGGTACGACCGATACCATTACATTGCTTTCCGCGACCGCGGCTTCCGATGATGTCGGCGACTGGAAATTAACGGGAGTCAGCATCAGCCAGAAAATTCCGGCAGAACAACCGGCCACCAGCGATTACGATATCAATATGGTGCTGACGGTCACGGCGAACTAAATTAAAAAATCAAAACTTGTGGTGAGTTAATCGAATCCATGCAAAAATTAAAATTACAATCCAAAAATTATTTCCTGCCCGTTTTTTTAATTTTTGTTTTTTGCTTTTTGAATTTAATACCGCAAGGCGCGCTGGCTGCCGGGACAACTAATTTCAGAATTGAAATTCTTACTTTCTGCGGAAACAATATTAAAGAATCAGGAGAGCAGTGCGACGGCTCGGATTTGGCTGGGGCAAGTTGCACAAGTCAAGGTTATACTGGCGGCACATTAAGTTGTGGCTCGAGTTGTAATTTTGTTACTTCAGCCTGCACCTCCGGTGGCGACGGAGGAGGTGGCGGTGGCGGCGGTGGTGGAGGCGGATATGTTGCGCCAGTTACGAGTGCTATTTTTAACGGCCGGGCGTATCCAAAAAGTACCGTAACGCTTTTGAAAGACGCCCAGATTGCCGCGACGACCATCGCGGACTCTAACGCTAATTTCTCGCTCACCATCAGCGGACTTAATGGTGGCAACTATATTTTTAGCGTTTATTCCGAAGACAATAAAGGCAATCGGTCTTCTCTTTTAACTTTTCCGGTAAGCGTAACTTCCGGCGCCACCACTAACATCGGCGGCGTTTTCATTGCGTCAACCATCGCGGTGGATAAGAGCGAAGTCAAGCGCGGCGACAACATCGCGATTTTCGGGCAAAGCGCGCCGCAGGCCGATATTGTCGTTTCGGTAAATTCCGAAGAAGAGTTTTTCGGCAAAACCATTTCTGATAAAGATGGAATTTATTTGTATAATTTTGATTCCAGTTTTGTTGATTACGGCACCCATTACACAAAATCCAAGGCATCCATTGGCAACCAAGCGGTCAGCGGTTTCAGTAATGTAATCAGTTTTAAGGTCGGTACCAAAAATGTTCTTGCACAGCTTCCGAAGAAAATAGAAAAAGGAGATGTAAACAGCGATGGTCGTGTAAATCTTGTTGATTTTTCTGTCGCCGCGTATTGGTATAAAAGGCCAAGTCCGCCGGCAACTGCTGATTTGAATAACGACGGCAAGGTTGATTTAGTGGATTTTAGTATTATGGCGTTTTATTGGACGGGCTAATGTCTTATATTTTCAAAATGCAAAATTCAAAATTACAACTCAAAATTCAAAAGTATTTGATAATAGCCGTGTTAGTTTTTGCCGCTATGCCAGTTTTTGCGGCGGAAGTTTCTTTTGACACAAAAACCCAGGAGATAAAAGTAAATCAATTGTTTGAAGTCGGCGTTTTTATCAATACTGATGAGGAGAGCATAAATGCGATTGAAGGCAAAATCACCTTTCCGCGGGATCTTTTGGAAGTAAAAAAAGTAAATGACGGCAACTCAATAATTAATTTCTGGATAGAGAAACCAAAAAGCGCGCCAGAAGGCCAGATTGCGTTTTCTGGAATTGTCCCCGGCGGATATAATGACGGCCAAGGACTCATTTTATCAATTACTTTTTTAGCCAAAAAGGAAGGCAACGGCGTGATTAAATTCGGCGAAGTAAAAGCGTTGCGAAACGACGGACAAGGAACGGAAGTCCCGCTCACTATTTCTAATTTCAATTTTACCGTACGCGAAACGGCAAAATCCACGGGACAGATGCCAACAGCAAAGGAAGACCGCGATTTGCCAGAAGAGTTTGCGCCGCAAATTGCGGCTGACCCCGCTATTTTTGAAGGAAAATGGTTTTTGGTTTTTGCGGCTCAAGACAAAGGTTCTGGCATTGATCATTACGAAGTATGCGAGGGGAAAAGAAAATGCCTCACTGCCGAAAGTCCATATCTTTTACAAAACCAGAGTTTAGACAAAGAAATTATCGTAAAAGCGATAGACAAAAGCGGCAATGAAAGAAGTGTCACGATTTCGGCGCGATTCGCCCGCGCGTGGTATAAAGATTATGCGATTATCGCTATACTAATAATAGCGGCGTTTGTATATCTTATTTGGAAAATTTTATGGAAAAAATGCAGAAAATAAACTTTATAGCATCTCTTGTTTTTGCGGCCGTTATTTTCGCTGCTTTGCCTGCGGTCGCAAGCGCGGCGAATGTATATTTTTCTCCCTCATCGGGATCATATGCCGTTGGCAGCACACACTCTCTCGCAGTATATGTTTCAAGCGCGGATCAGGCGATAAACGCGGCTTCGGGAGTGATTTCGTTTCCAAGCGATAAGTTAGAAGTCGTTTCACTTTCAAAAACGGGTTCAATTTTCAGTTTGTGGGTGCAGGAGCCGTCATTTTCCAATTCCGCCGGGACGGTAAACTTTGAAGGCATTGTTTTGAATCCGGGCTTTACCGGCTCAAGCGGTAAGGCTATTACTATCACCTTTAGAGCTAAAGCGGCTGGTAATGTATCCCTGACTTTTTCTTCCGGCTCGGTGCTGGCGAACGACGGACAAGGCACCAATATTCTCTCAAGTTTAGGAAACGCGCAGTTTAGTTTGGGAGGGGCCGCAGTGCCCGGGGCACCAGAAGCGGAAACTCCGCCAACAGTGATTGGAACGCCGGCGGCGCCTCAAATTTCCTCGCCTACTCACCCAGACCCTAACAAATGGTACGCAGTGAACGATGCGAAATTTACTTGGCCATTATCCTCTGGCGTAACTGGAGCTCGTTTGCTTGTGGGTAAGATTCCCAATGCCATTCCAACCGTAACCTATATCCCCGCTGTTAATTCGCGAGAGTTGCCAGATTTGGCTGACGGTATTTGGTACTTCCATGTTCGCTTGCAAAATAACGCCGGCTGGGGCGGGATTTCTCATTTCCGCTTTCAGATTGATACTGAAAAGCCGAGCAATTTTGACATAAAAGAAATTGAACGCAAAGGCCCCACCGATCCAAGGGTTAAATTTGTCTTTGACTCTCGCGACGAAACTTCCGGTGTAGATTATTATGAAGTTCAAATTGACGATGGCAGTCCGCAGGCATGGCGAGACGATGGAAGCGGTGTGTTTGAAACGCCGGCTTTGGGTCCGGGCAAACACATGCTTATTGCAAAAGTTTTTGATAAAGCTGGCAATTCCTTGGCAAATTCCGCCGAATTCACTATTGAAGCGTTGAAATCGCCGACAATTATCGATCATCCCAAAACGCTCGCCAGCGGAGAGGTTCTGATAGTCAAGGGAACAACTTATCCGAACGCTCAAGTGGTAATTTGGCTTCAAAAAGAAAAAGATGAACCGCAGAGCCAGATCGTTAAAAGCGACGATGGTGGAAACTTTACTTTTGTGGCCGAAGAAAAATTAAAGGATGGCATTTACAAATTATGGGCTGAAGTAATTGATATGAGGGGCGCGAGAAGCAAGCCAACGGAAAAAACAACTATTGTTGTTGAACAGCCGACAATTTTGAAGATAGGAACTCAAGCAGTAACCATTCTTACTATTGTTGTTCCACTTGTTGCCCTTATCATTCTTTTACTCGCGCTCATTTGGTACAGCTGGCATAAGTTTTCATCTTTCAGAAAGAAAATTCGCAAAGAGACCAAGGAAGCCGAACAAACCCTACACCAAACTTTCAATGCCTTAAAAGAGGAAACGGAAGAACGGATAGCAGAACTGGATGGTAAACCAGATTTAAGCGAAAGAGAAAAGAAAGTCTGTAATAGTTTAAAAAAAGCTTTAAAAATTTCCGAAAAATTTATCGGTAAAGAAATCGAGGATATTGAAAAAGAAATAAAAAAGTAGTAAAATTATAAAATGAATGGCTGGGTTAGCAGTCAATCGTCGGATATAAAAATCCGTCGGTGTGCTAACCCATGCCGGCGGATTTTTGTTAATCAGTTTGAAAATTCAATAAGGGAGTTCCTTTGTGTCGCCCGCGTTGGGTGTGGTGGGACAAGGGCGACTAAATATAAAAGGTAAATTTCGGCCGAAAAAAATCTGGGCCCCGCACAATCCCGCAGAGCGGGATATACGGGATAAACTCCGCCAAGCAGGCGGGCAAAAAGGAAAGGGGTTGGGGGGAAGGAATTTTCGCCCGCCTGCCGAAGCGAAGCCCCGCCGCCCTGCTCGTTCAGAGTAGAACCCAGCAAAAAAGTTTTCTTTACCTTTTACCTGCCCGCCGAAACCTCGGCGCAGGCGGGGAAGAAAAAATCGGTCGCGCGCAAATCAAAAAATGCGAAGAAAACTTTTTTGCGGGGTGGCGAGCGTTAGCGAGCGGCGGCGGGGCGGAGCGTCAGTCCTTTCGCTCAAAATGGGTTCGCGCATTTTCAAACAAAGGGCACCAAATTGGACTTCGCGATTTTTTGCGGGGGGAAGCAGAGGTTCGCTCGCCGCGCCTGCGGGCGCGGCTCGCAAGGAATTGGGCGGTAAAATCAAACGGCGGAACGAAATCCCAAGAAACAATTTTTTCGGAAATGAGGCGGTTCGTCATAACGAAGTTATGTATAAAAATGAATTTTTATTCCAATTTTTTGTGCAAAATACCCAGCCCTTTCCGCGAAAGGGCTGGGTTGAGTCGATTTTTCATTTCCTCGCCGAACATAAGCCACGCCAAAATATAAAACCATGAATACATTACCACAACCAACAAAATATTTTCTCTACATCCGCAAAAGCACCGATGAGGAAGACCGCCAAGTTTTGAGTTTGGAGGCGCAACTTGCGGAATTGAAAGAATACGCGGAAAAAGAAAGTTTGGAAATCATAGAAACATTTATTGAAAAGAAAACCGCCAAAGTTCCAGGGCGAGAGATTTTCAATTCCATGCTTAACAAAATTGATGGCGGTCTTCCTCATCTTATCGGAATTTTGGCGTGGCATCCGGACAGATTGTCCAGAAATTCCGTTGACGGCGGGCGTTTGATATATCTTTTGGACACCGGAAAACTGGGCGGATTAAAATTTCCAACTTTTGCGTTTGAAAATAACCCGTCGGGAAAATTCTTTCTCGCTATTGGATTATCAAACGCCAAATATTATGTGGACAATCTGGCCGAAAATGTTCGGCGAGGGAACCGCGCCAAGCTACGGCGAGGCGAATGGCCCGGACGAAAACCCTTCGGTTATGTGTATGACCATAGATTGAGAAATATCGTACCGGAGCCGAAAGAAGCCAAAATCGTCAAGAAAATCTACGAGGAATTTGCAACGGGCAGGCACACGCTTAAATCCATTTCGGCTCGCCTCGCCGAGCTTGGCGGCGGAAAAACGCGCTCCAACTACTCTATTGAAAATCTTTTGACCAATGACCGCTATATCGGAATTATGCGCTGGAACGGCGAAGCGCACGAAGGCAAATACCGCCCGCTCATAACAAAGCAATTGTTTGCGAAAGTGCAGGAAGTTTTAGCCAACAGGCGCAAGCCCCGCAAAAGCAAAAAGCGACATGATTTTCCGTTTGTCGGACTTTTCAATTGCTCTTGCGGTTCAATGTTCACGGCGCAATTCGCCAAAGGCAACGGCGGACTTTACCGATATTATCGTTGCACACGCAAACACGGGGCTTGCGCCGAAAAGTATATCCAAGAGAGTGAACTGCAAAAACAAATTATTGAAAAGTCGCAAACAATTGCTTTGCCTGCCGATTGGTCAAAAGGAATGTTGGAAAGGTTGGAGCGCGAGGAAAAATCGCAAGCTCAATCAGCAGACGCTTTCGCAGAAGCGAACAGAAAAAAGATTTTTGTCCTTCAAGAAAAACTGGATAAACTGCTTGAAGGATATTTAGACAATCTTATTGATGAGGAAACTTACAGACGAAAAAAAGAAAGCTTGGTGCAACAAAAAATCGCCTTGAAGGGCGAACGGGACACGCTTCTGCGAAAGCGAGTGAGCGGGTGGAACGAACCAATGCGGGATTACATAAATACCTTGATTTACGCGGGAAAAATCGCCTCGGAGCAATCTCCGCAAGAGATTGCTCATTTTGCGCAAAAAATTGGAACGAACCGCCTCATTTCCGAAAAAATTGTTTCTTGGGATTTCGCCCCGCCGTTTGATTTTACCGCCCAATTCCTTGCGAGCCGCGCCCGCAGGCGCGGCGAGCGAACCTCTGCTTCCCCCCGCAAAAAATCGCGAAGTCCAATTTGGTGCCCTCAAGAGGATTTGAACCTCTGGCCTTCGGCTCCGGAAGCCGACGCTCTATCCAGCTGAGCTATAAGGGCAAAGATTATAGAGAAATAATAATGCGGAAGGGCGGGGATTTCTGCCTGCCGGTAGGCAGGCGAACATTCAAGAGCCGTGAAGACTAAAGCAGTTTTTCCGCCCGAGGCTCCGCCCTGGGCGGATTGGGCTGACAAGACTTTTTAATTTCAATGCGGAAGGGCAGGGATTCGAACCCTGGGAACCCGTGAAGGCTCAGCAGTTTTCAAGACTGCCCCATTCAACCACTCTGGCACCCTTCCTAAATTTTTGCGGTGTTTTTTGAACGAAGTTCGAACATTTTTTGACGAAAATCCGAATTCCGAATTTTAAAATCCAATCGCTCGGGCGGGCAAAAAGGAAGGGGATTGGGGGAAGGAATTTTTGCCCGCCCTCGCTTTCCGATTCCAATTTTTTTCCGCCACCGCCGAATTTCGTGCCAACTTCGTTGGCGCGCCGCCTTATAATTTTTTTATTGCCTCCGATCCGTTCGTAGAAATTATTACTGGAGCAACGCCTTTTATTCCAATAATATATGTTGCCACATTTACTATTTCTCCCTTTTTAGCAAATTGAGCCATTGCTCCGGTCGTCATCACTACTTTCGGAGGCATGGGGACTGCATAAGTATCAGCGACACCACCCTTTGAAGAATTGTAAACCGAAACTGATTGATATTTCTCAACGCTAGCTTTGGTCATTATATTGCCTGGCAATTCAGCACTTCCCTGCAGACAATCCGGATGTGTTTTGTTGATTTTTAATCCTAAAATCAGTGACGAAATAAAAAGGCGTTTTATTTTTTTACGATCTCTTGCTAAAGTTTCGGAAACTTTAACATCCCTTATTTTTTTATTTCCGTATTCAATATCTAACCTGCTCTCAATTAAATTGTCCTTATTCTTGTCAGGGTCAAACCCTAAATCAAAAATCGGAAATTTGTTTTGTTTGTATAATGCAACTTCCTTTTCATTAAGTAACGTTCTTGTTATTAAACACGTTAAATCTCCTTTTTTCAAAAATTTGGATAAACTTCCTCTTGCTTCAACCTTTCCATTATCTTCCCCTTCAATTACAAATGTCTTTATCCTGTTTATCCAATTATTACCGTTAATTTTTGTTACTATTACTTGTTCCCATGGCAAAATATCGCTTTTTCTTAAAATACCTTTTGGGATTACCAAGCCCTCGGCAATTTCGTCCTGTTTAAAAGTATTCTTGCAATTAGTGATAACAAGATTATGGATAGCGCTTCTTTTGAAAAGTATTTCTTTCATAAAATTCAACATTACCTTATCGCATTGCGCAATATAAGTAATTTTTTAAAAATTAAATCCTATGCAATTATGATACGTCTTTTTCGATAAAAAATCAAGAAAAAGGAGCGGCTCTCTTTTAAGATTACCGCTCCTGAATTTAGAGTCTGCGTGTTACAGACCTTCCCAAGCGCTCATTGATGGATTTCACCTTGCGGTGCATTTCATCAAGTAACGCATTCGGGTATGGCCACACCCCCGTCTTCCGAGAGAATAAACAATGCTCGAACGGCGCAGTCGGGTAGAGCTGTCGCCACGAACGCCGATATTCTCGCGTGACAGGAGAAAGCGTCAGAAAGATCGCTTGGTGCAAGAATTGCTGCTCAAGACACTCCGTTATGAATCGGAAAGTTTCTTCCAATTCGCACGGCCTTTCGGCAGGCTGTCCGTTTGTTTCGGGAAAACCGCCTATGAAAAAGCCCTCACGATTGGTCGTTTGCAGATTCTCCTTGGCAAACTCGAGAACTTTCCGCACCACGGACAATGTATGCGGCTTTCTTATCATGCGAAGTACTCTGTCGTTTCCGTTCTCGCATGGAAACGCTATGTGTCGCACATTGCCGTCTTGACTGAATTGTCGGAGCAACCGGAAATTTTCCCTAGCCATTGACTCGAAAGTAAGGCCGTTGGAAAATCCGATCTGGTATCCTGCACCGACTACTTGAGAAAGAATCTCAAAAGCCAAGTCGCGAGAGGCGTTGTTTCCGCCGCCGAAATTGTTGTCCATGAAGTCAATGTAGTTGATGCCGAAAAGGCGATCAAACTCATTGATGATTTCCATGGTGTTCTCGACAGCGTACCTTACGAGCCGCTTATCTGTATCGCAAAAGGTGCAGTCAAAACCGCAGCCGTACGACGTCAGAAGCGGCAGATAGGCAACATGCCCCTGAATGCCAAGGATGGTACCGATTCTTCCAGCGTGAGGATTACCGATAAAGGAGTAAATATCCAATGCTTTTTCTCGCCCAGCAACTTCCACTCGCGGAAGCAAGTTGTAGTCGGGAATTGCGAAATGGTCAGGTTGAAACTCGGATAGACCGGAAAATTCAACCCGACCATTGAATCTGCGAGCCACTCCTTGTGGTAAATTACCCATAGCTGGTTCGTCAAGATAGCGCAGTAGAGAAGTTATCACCGGCTGACCCGGACCAACAACAACATAGTCAACGGACGGAATCTCTCCGATAGGAAACGGAGTATTGCCGAGGATTTCTTCGTGCCACTGCGAAGCTTCGTGTCCGCCCAGAATAATGGGCGTTGTAGGAAATGCTTCCTTTAGAGCCTTGGCTGTTTTTGCCACTTCGCCTCGATCAACTACTGTGCAGCAGCTCATGCCGATCACATCCGGCTCGAGCTTGGCCACCTCGGCTACGATCTCCTCGATCCGCAGTCCAGTTTTCCAGTAAGGAATCCCGTCAAGTTCCTCAATCGCTACCGGATTGTAGGAAGAATCAAGGATACCTTTTTTTAAACCCTCGGCCGTCGCGTCAAAGAGAAGTGCCTCGTAGCCATTTCTTTTGGCTTCCGCCAAAACAGAAATGGCTCCCAATGGTGGGTGAATGCGGGGCAGAGTTTCAGCTGGAGATACTGCGCGAGGTGTTACAACGACAAACCTCTCTATTTTTCGTTTCATGACTTTTTCTCCTTTTCAGAAAAAGAGGCGGCAAGAAATGAATCCCGCCGCCTCAGGTGGTTAAACTACCGCTTTTCCGCGTTGCCTCATAGAGGCAGTTAGGATCCTGCTGATCGTAGTTGCCCCAGAAGTAGAAGCGATTAGCTGGACATTCGTTTTTACAGAGACGACTGCAACTATCACATTCGTGGGGTTGACGAATCGCCCGAACGGTTTGGAATTTATTCCCGACTTTTCCTTGCCAAAAATCTCTGATGGTTCCATCTTGGTAGATTTTCCCAAAAGAGAAGGTTGGCCCGAAGAAAACACAGGGACTTACCTTGCCATTGGCGTCAATGTGCATGGAACGGTTAGCTGCTCCGCACATTCGTCCGCGCAAGAGTTTTTGCAACACCTCGGCTGGCTGGCTGAACATCATGCCTTCGTCCATCAGCACATACGGCAGCACTTTTGGGCTATTAAGGTATTCCAGTACCTTGAGATAACGCGGGGAGTCTTGAGGGCTTAGCATTGTTTGATTATGCACAGCCCTGCCGGCCGGTCTGCAGTAGGAAAATTTGATTTTTACTCCTCTGCTTCTAGCCAGTTCTACTAACTCCGGCACGTTATCCAAGTTCTGTCGTAACAGCGTAGTCCGCAACAGTACATTGACGCCACCTTCCTTGAGTGTTTCAAGAGCGGTGAGTGCTTTCTGGAAATGACCGGAACCACGCAAGCTGTCATTAACTACTTCCATGCCCTCGATACTTACCGAAGTACGAATTTTGGCATTAGCAAGCAAGTCAACTGTTTGCGGGGTTACTACTGCACTGTTTGTGCTGATTGTGAGAAAACATCCGGCTGAACGGAGCAGGTTAACGATGATTTCAAAATTGGGGTGAAGAAAAGGATCGCCACCGCCGATTTTGACGTACATCACACATAGCTTCTGAATTTCTGCTACAAGTTTCTCAATTGTCGCCATGGGCAAAGATGTTTTTAGACCTCGTCCCGCTTCCGACAAACAGAAAGAACATTGGAGCGAGCACGCCAACGTGATGTCGAGATAAATTTTGAACGGAGCCGAATAGGCGTTTAGGACTGGCGAATTGTGAACAATCCGCACCGCCTTGTCACTTAATTTCTGCCCGACAAACTGTCCGATAAGATCGGGTTGTGCCGAACCGAAGGGAATCCGCTGCGGAGATTGTAAAGTATGAACTTTCAACACTCCGCTATCAGAATCAAACTCCACCAGTTTATCGACTTCCTCCTCTCGTAAAGAGGAAAAGCCGAAGCTGGTGTTTTCCAGCCTTATGATCTTCATGGCTTTTCCTCCTTTTCAGTCGAGAATTCGGGAAGTTAGTAAACCTGCTTTCAGGCAACGGGCGGCAGCAATGGCTGTGCCAATCGGCTTGAGAATTCCGTTATCGGGCAGATCAATCCTTGATGTGATTTTTCCGCCTGCTTTTTGGAATTCTTTGACTGACATTGACTTTTCCGCTAGCTGCAAAAGCAGTTCTGCTTCCAGCTCAATGAGAGCAGGGTCGTCGATCGGCCTAATCTCGTCAAAGGTAAATCTTCCAGCATAGATCAGGACATTAGTGAACGGCTTGCGACCGGCTTCGGCGCGCGGACTGCGAAAGATGATGATAGGCAGAGGCTCATTCGTCAGATCGGTAGCAAGAGATATTTTTTTGATGGACTCCGAGTCCATCAAAATTGTCTCGTTGCCGCGATGATCTGTGATGTTCACGTCTGACCCAACTTCCTCAATCGCTTCCCGATGCAACGAAGCGCCCGGCAATTCGTTCGGTTCCAGTTTCCCACCAATCCCGCCAAAAGGCAGGATTGATATACCCTCTTCGGTTCTACCCCAACGGTGGGGTTGCTTCAAAGTAAAGCAGAAACCGAAGCCGCGGGTTGCCAGCAAACCAGTCCCCAGATCCGCTTCGGGATCCTGAAGAAACTGTTCCAGTTTGTACTCTTTCATTTCTGTATCCTCCTTAGATTTTTGGTTGTCAATATGCTCACCAGAACGCTCTGGCTTGACTTTGTATTTTATAGCAAAAAGGCGTATTTTGTCAAGTATATCGTGTATTTTAGAAATAAATAAATTCATAAAGTTATTTAAGTAAAAAATCCACAGAAACCTCGAGTGCTCTGGCTATTTTCTGCAAGGTTTCAATCGTTGGATTAGTAATTCCACCAGTTTCAAGTTTGATGATTGAATTATAAGAAACATCTGCCACTTTTGAGAGGCGATCTTGCGACAAGCCTTTGGCTTGTCTTAGTTTCTTTATATTCTTGCCGATTTTATTCTCTTGTGCCATACTTGTATTATAATACTGCTATGATAAAATAGTGTTATAGAAACCTACATTAAAATCATATTATTATGATACATCTTTTTTTCAATTATAACAAGGGAGTTTTTGTTGTGTGCGCACGGGAGGGTGGGACAAACACAACATCTTTTCTCTTGGCGGCGCATTTCGCAAAGCGAAATACGAAATTCGGCGACGGCGGAAAAAAATTGGAATCGGAAAGCGAGGGCGGGCAAAAATTCCTTCCCCCAATCCCCTTCCTTTTTGCCCGCCCGAGCGATTGGATTTTAAAATTCGGAATTCGGATTTTCGTCAAAAAATGTTCGAACTTCGTTCAAAAAACACCGCCAATTTTCACTTTTTGTGAAATCGTAAGAAACAGCCTCGGCGCAAAGCGCCTCGGCATGGTATTTTTCCGCAATTTTGAAGGCATTTTTGAAATTCAAAACCAAAGTGCGGTCGGCAATGCGGAAGTTCGCAGAGCGAAGCTCTGGCAAAATGAAATTTTGCAAACCAATCTTTTTTCTTTCGCCTTTGGCGAAAAGTTGAGCGTATTTTTCTTTGATTGCCCAAAAACTAATTTCAAAACAATATGGACAACATAAATTTACAAACCAAAAAGATTTTTCTCTATGCCCGCAAATCCACGGACGAACCAGAGCGACAAGTGCTTTCCATTGAGGCGCAAATGTTTGAATTGCGAGAATATGCCAAAAAAGAAAACCTGAATATCGTCCGTGAATTTGTGGAAAGCAAAACCGCCAAAGAACCAGGGCGAGAGATTTTCAACGACATGATCGCGAGCATAGAGGAAAATGAAGCCGAGGGAATTTTAGCATGGCACCCTGACCGCTTAGCTCGCAATTCCATAGACGGCGGACGGATAATCTACTTGGTAGATACTGGAAAAATCACCACGCTAAAATTTCCCACTTTTTGGTTTGATCCGACACCGCAGGGAAAATTTATGTTGTCTATTGCTTTTGGGCAATCAAAATACTATGTGGATAATCTTTCGGAAAATATAAAGAGGGGTATTCGCCAGAAATTGCGAAATGGGATATGGCCCGCTTGGGCGCCATTGGGCTATATAAACGACAAAAACGCCCGCTGTATCGCTGTGGATAAAGAAAAGGCAAAGTATATCAAGCGGGCTTTTGAAATGTACTCAACTGGCGAATATCCCCTCGCTCAAATCCGAAAGATTATCAATTCCTTGGGCTTGGTTGGCAAGAAAGGCAAAATGCTTTCCGTCTCAAATTATCAGTATATGCTGAAAAATAAAATCTATTACGGAATTATCGAGTATAACGGCGAATTGTATGACGGAAAGCATGAACCGATTATCACAAAGAAACTTTTTGATTCCGTTCAAGAAGTGATGGCGAACAAGAGCAAACCGAAATCGCCGAAACTCAAACCTTACATTTTTAGAGGATTTTTCCGTTGTGGAGAATGCGGTTGTTTCATTACCACCGAAACGCAAAAAGGTCATAATTATTTGCGTTGCACTAAACGGAAAAATCCCTGTAAGCAAAAATATGTTCGCGAGGAAATCATCACTTCTCAAATAAAAGAAGGAATCAAAAAAGTTTCTTTGTCTTCCGCTTGGGCAAATGCTTCAATCAATTATTTTGAAAATGAAAAAATGAAATCCGCCCAAGCAGAAAGCTCTTTCGCCCAAAAAGCGAGAAATGAGCTGGTGGAGATAGAAACAAAACTTGATCGTTTGCTTGATTTACAACTGGACGGCAGTTTGTCGCAAACGGAATATACCGCTAAAAAGCACAAGCTCATTCTCGCTAAAAAGGATTTAGAAGAAAAAATATCCGCTTTTGGGCGAAAGAGCAATAATCGGTTCGAACTTGCCATTGCCTTTCTAAAAGACGCCAACCAAGCCGAAAAATACGCTCAACAAGAAAATCCCGAAAGGATTCGGGATTTTCTCAAAAAGATTG